>Ga0049081_10000115_pt1 | contig 29997 bp, 32 predicted proteins | sample GreLakmeER78MSRF_FD_66717 | JGI IMG/M metagenome (GOLD analysis project Ga0049081, IMG submission 66717) | Freshwater lentic microbial communities from great Laurentian Lakes, MI, USA - Great Lakes metaG ER78MSRF | ecosystem: Environmental > Aquatic > Freshwater > Lake | place: Great Lakes...
ACCTCACTATACGGGTTGAAGTTTTCTATTTCGTATTCTCTACAATTACATCCCGTTGGTGATGGTGTTGGTGTTGGTGTAGGAGTTTTTGTTGGTGTGGGGGTTGGTATATCCGCAGCACATTCCTCACAAGTTTCGTAGGTTATGGTTATATCATTCGTGTTTGAGTTGGTCGTAATATCGAAGACAAAATAACACGTATTTCCTCCGTTGGTTGTCCTTACCACTTGACCCAATGAATAGTAGGTTGTCGAACGTGCGAGTATCTGTCGTCCCCCTAAGCAGTCCTCCAAAATGTAGTAGTAGTATTGAGTTATTCCTGTTGGTGTAGGTTGTGGTTGTGGTGGAACGCAGTCGAGTTCCCTATAAATGATAACCTCGTCCATCGGGTCGGTGCAGGAACAATTGTCATAGAATAATGGTAAGAATGACCCTGTTTGGAAGGGGACTTCTATTACTTCGTATGTTACGTTTGGTCTGTAAATATCATCCAAAATTGTATAACAATTTCCGTCCAATTTTACCCTCTTATTTCTATACGCCCATAGTGTATAGTTTAGGTCCGTATTTGAGTATCTAAAATCGGAGGGGTCCGAACAATTTTGTAGTTTGTAATATCTAACGGGGTGTGGTTCATATTCACCAGTAATTTTTATCAGTTCCACTTCGGTCAATGACCTTTTTGTAAGGTCGAACCCGTTTATCCTGTTTATTCTATAATAGTTTCCCTGAACGAATACTCGTTCATTCCCTTGTAGTTCCGCAATTTCCTCTGGATGTAGATAAAATGATGCGATAAGGACCCTGTTGTCCGATGATGTTAGGTCCTGTATGTAGTCCTCGTAATAAACGTCGTATAGGTCCTTATAACAACTGAAGTCATATTCTTGGTTATTGAATCGGTGTGTCTTATTGAAATTCACTGCGTGTGTAAAACCTGATAGTCCGAAGGGGTATGTCCCGAACCTGTTATATTGGGGGAACATATCCACCCTTTGGTTTTCAAGGTAAAATGAGTTATTACCTGTAAAACCTGACGGGTTGGTCCATTTCCCCACGTTGTTAGCCGGTAGGTTCAGTCCTCTGAATACGATACGTGGTTTTGTCTTACGTGCGTTGTAGAATAATTCTACTTGTCCTTCGTTGTTTTCCTCACGAGTGATGTAGTATATCGGTATGGTAATGTTGGGGGTATTTACGTTACGGAGGATATCATCGACGGGGTGTGAAACTATTCCGTTGAACTCGGTGGTCTCCGACTTATAGTCGAGGTCGAGTTGGACGAACCTTGTTCCGTAGGTTATATTTCTACTCTTTGTAAATTCCGTATTTCCGTAGTCCTCGTCGTCTTGGGTGTTATAGAATAATGTTCCGTTTATTACCGAAGTTGTCGGTAATATCGATATGTTTGAGTTGTAGTCAAGTCGGTCTGACCAGTCTAACGTCGTCCCCCTGTTTAGGTAGTCAATAATTGGTTCCACGATAAAAGTATCCTCGTCGTCTGTATCGGGGGTCACGACCAAATTGAATCGTCTGTTTATCGTTGAGATAAAGTCAATTTGTTTCTGTTCGGTCTCGGGTAGTTCCTTCTCCAATTTTACGTCACCCAATATCGTTCTCGGTCCGTTTAGTATTTCCAATTCTGCGTAGGTGAGTTCCGCAACGAACGGACTTCCATTCAAATTTACATCGATGGCGTAGGAATAGGACGGGTCCAAATATACGTTGAAGGTGGTTGTCCTAATTAGATATTGAGTCACCGGTATAAGGGCTGAGTATGAGTATAGGGTTGTTCCCGTAGTTCCGTTGGGTCCTCCTTGTTCTATTTGGTGAAAAAATACCTCGACCAATGAGTCGTTGGGAAATACGGGGTCTATATCGGTCTCCGTGTTGAACGCCTCGATCGTCATTTTTAGTTCGTAGTTTCCTGGTTGTTGAACCACGAAAGACGATGTAGAAAATTGTTGAGCGTTTATGTTATTTGATATCACCGGTAGTTGAGTCACTCGTTCCATAGAGACGAAGGTTCCCGGAGGAGATGGTAGTGTCAACCAATTTATCGTCGTCGATGAAAAGTTGAATGTGTTTCGTGCGTTTTGTCTGAAGTGGAACTCAGGTCGTATCGTTTGGTTCAGGTATAGTTGGTCGACGTTGAAGGTCAGGGGTAGGTAGAACCTTTTGAAGTATGAGGTCTCAAAAAAGTCTGACTTTATTCTGAATCCGGCTTCCTCAAATATTTTATAATACATCCATTTTAGTTGGATGGCGGGTTTTAGGTAGTAGTATCGTAGTGGTGTTCCAATATAGTCAAAATAACCCGACACGTTCCCTGTTCGGTAGTCAATGATGGGGGTTGAGTTGGTTATGATATCTTTGTTGTCGTCGTATTCGTATCCGTATTGAGCGAGCATATACGTGAGTCGTCCGTCCTCGTAAGGTTCGGTTCCCCCACTGAAGTCGGGGTCATATAAACTTCGTGTTATTACATCCAATGTATAGGGGTGGTCGAGTTCGGTATAGTCGAGGTCTCGTAATACCTTATCCCCCATATTGGATGTTAGTAGTCCTACGTTGGAATAAAATGTTACGTTATAGGTCACGTTTTTATTTAGGATTGATACATTTTCAAGTCGTATGTATCCCTTTATCAGGGTATATCCATCCTCCATAAATTCCGACTCAAATATGTTTCTTATATCGTAGTCCGTCATAGATGAATTTACATCGTAATAGTGTTGGAATATATCGTTGTTTTCCTTTGAACCTGGTATGGAGAACGTCTTTGTATAGGTTGAGTTTTTACTGGTGATATCCTGTATCTCTGCATAGGAATAGTCCAATGAGATAACGTCGTCCTCGAATAGGTCGATGTATCTGTATTCTCCGTTGATAGTGGTTCGTAGGTATAACATTATAGGTTTGAGCGGTGTTGTTGAATTGGGTTATATTCGTATGTCAGAGTATATTGGAATACCTTATTGTATCTTTGTTTATATTCTTGTATTGAATTTGACGTAATTGTAACCGGTATTAGGTGGGGGGTTTTCGTGTATGACTCTGACGGAATTACCTCTGTATTATAGTAGAAGTCCTTCATCAAATAAACGTGTGTTGATAGGAATAATTCCTCAACAATTTTTCGGTCGTTTTCCTCCATAAAATGACTCTGTGCTTCTACAACTTCTAATATGGTTTGGTCGTAGATAATATTTCTTTGACTATTGAATAGGGGGTTGTATATCGAGTTGTTTTTTATCAGTCCTTGAGCATATACCGAGTTTTCCTTATTATAGGTTTTGATATTTTTTCTGTCGAAGGTCCATACGTCCCAAACTCCGTTCTGGTTGAGGAATAAAAAGTGTTGTGGGTCTGATATACATTCGTTACCATAAACTTGATATACGACCCCCTCAGTTATTCTACGGGTATAATTCACTTGTCCCCCCGTCGATCCTGTTGTTTCAAGGTAAAACCCAAAGTCGTTACCAGATAGGTCTCTTTGGTCCCCAAATCCGTAGGGTGTCCAGACTTTATACATTATCCTATTGTCGGGTGTGGAACTTGTATATGTCCCGTGTATTGAAGTATCAAAAAATGATAATAAATTTGACCCTGTTTTTCCTTTGAATGTATCTGAGTTTGTTCCGAGTGGTATTGTCTGAAAGTCCTTGTAAAAGAACGATATTACCATAGGACATTCCCAGTGGTGACTTCGTTTTCTACATTGTATCGTGGTCGTTCCTATGGTTGGTGCTGAGAATGTGTAGGGGAAATATTCATCTGAAAATGTGGTAAGAAATTGTGCAGGAGTATCCCCTGAAATATTCGTATAGGTCTGCCACTCATATCGGTATTTATCCCACCATAGGTGGTTGTTTTCTCCGTTTGTATTTCCTGTCCCCCACCACGAGTTGTTGTAGTTGTTTATCTTTTTATTCTGTTGGACACCGGGCCATATCGTTATAACTTGGGGGTTATCCTCACACGCAGGACAGAATTCGGATATAAATACCCATCCTGGCACTTCGGTTTCGTCTGACCATTGGAATGAAAAACGACATTCTGAATAGTTTTCAGTAATGGTGAGAATATCGTTCCTTCCTGGTTCGGTCGTTGCGGTGTATGACCCTGTTTGTGCGGTAGTTGTTCCTGATGCAACAAATGTTCCCGTATTGGTCTGTTGTAGATAGGTCCACCCTAAAAGGTTCGTGTTAGCGTAGTCGGGTAGTGCGGCTCCCGCTCCTGTTATATTGACTCTGTTCGGTGAACCTGCATAGGGTAGTGCTGCAGTATCGAGTGAGTAATTCCACTCGGATGGTATTATTTGTGGTTCGTCACAAATGTCCGTTATTATCGTTCCTCCACTTGTTTGGTATTCCTCTCCAACCAAGACACGATATTCCGCCACGTGTGGTAAAAATGGATATGTGGGGTTTGTATTGAATTGGTTAGATGGTTGTAGAGTGTATAAAGAAAATGGTATCTGTCCGTTGGGGTTCGAGAGAGATGAATAATTCATCGCTCCGTCTTTTAGTTGGCTCAAACTACTTCTCGTATTTGGTTTTGTGTAGTTTTTTACAATATCTCCAACATCCACTATTCCCACTCCGTATGAGTTAGGTGCAACTTTTACTCTGGCAATTCTCTCGGGGGTTGTAAATGGGTTTATCCATATATCGAATACGTATCTCATCGAGGTATTTCCCGATAAGGTAGAGGATGCGTTGTAAATATGCTGCGCGTTGGAGGGGGTGTAGTTGAGTGGTTGTTGGTTTATAGTTATACTCATTTCGATGGTATATTTTTTTCGAGTAGTTTGTCGAAGAAGTCGTTTATTGTTCCCGCTATCATCTCGTCCGCTTCGGCTTCAAATTGAGCCTCCAATGAGAGAATTGCATTGTCGTAGAAAAAGGTCGGTGCGATACCATATCTTTTTATGTTCGTTGATATTCCGAACGCAGCCCCTCTTGGGTTAGGGAACCCTTTTGTTCGTGCCCACTCCTCGAGGGGGGATATAGGGACGTATTTTCCCCTTTGTCGTCCGTAGTTGACGTATTCCCAATAGTCCAACATTAGGAGTTCGAATCCGTCGGGGGTTACCTTCCCTTCAATGGACTCGTATAACTTGTTTCCTATTGGTGACTTTACAAAGTTTCCCGAGTATCTTTTGTTCCTTACTCGTCCGTCTATTTCCTCCGAGTATGCGTCCCCCTCTCCGTCTCCCTGTTTGTTTATTCCAGGTGCTGCGAAGTATGCCATATTGAGTCGGGTTCGTAATTCTTTTACGAACCTCTGACCCCATAGGTTTAGGAAGTTTTCGAACTCGGGTTCCACGTTTAGACTGGTAAGAAGTTTAGGTGTTCATCAAGATAGATATTCCCGTCAATTATGGTTCCGTAGTATAAAGTTCGTGCGTTGTTGGTGGGGTTTGGAACTCCTCCACCTTTTGTATAGACGACACCACCGGTTATGAAGATATCTGTTAGGGTGTTAGTTCCGTTGTTGTATACCACGAATTGAATGGTCTGACCCTCACGAGCGTTTATGAATGTCGGTTCTGTGTTTCCTGTTAGTTCGAACTTGTAGATGGTTCCTTGTGATAGGTCCACATTTATAGAACCTGAAACCGCTCCTCCGTTTATGACCTTGAATGACTCAGTTTTGAAGGTGTGTTGGTTTTCAAAGTGTGAGGTATTATCAAATTGAGCGGTCTGACCAAATGTCCCCAACATAACTGCGTTGGTCTTATTTGAAATGGTAGACCCTGAACCTGCGATGATGGTTGAGTTTTCAGAAATTGAGTTGATGGTATGACCCATACCTCCGATAATTTCACTTCGTGATGAGTCATATATTTTTCCATTATTAGAGTTGGTGATGTAGTTGTAGTTTCTTGAAGCACCGGTAATTTGTGCGTTATCACTTTGTAAAATGTAGTGGTCCGAACCTCCATCACAGGTGATGAGTGATGAATTGGAATTGTCAATAAAACAAGAAGTCACTGCGTTACCATTTATCGTAGAGGATATTGAATTGTAAATACCCGCATCGACAATATTTCCTGTTGAGGTTATAGTTGATGAGTTTGAGTAGTGTATCATCGCATCCTGAACTTCCACGCCACTAATATTTGATGTTAGTGCTCCGAGTAGGGAGTTTCTCAATGTGGTTGAGGTTCCTATGATGTCACCATCGTCTGTAGCAATAATGTGGTTGTATGCGGTATCGGCAGAACTCGAGTTTGTAATATTACAATCCTTGGCTCCCACCATAGTATTATATCTCCCTCGTGCGGAAGTCAATGTTTTTGATAGGGTAATATCACTTCCCGATGATGCGATAGTTGAGTTGAATCCACCACCGATAATTTTATTATCCCCACTTCCTATGATTGATGAATGGTCTGAGGTATCCAAAAGGTTATCAAAACCGCCAGCCATAAACCCGCCTTCTAAAGTTCGAATAATGCTACTTGATTGACCTATTATAACGTTTCTGTTATCCCCTCCGTCGTGTAAAATTTCGCAAGCCGCAGACGCCATAATAACATTATTCTGTGCGGCATCTATACCTGATATTTTACTCGTGTTTGATGCGATAATGGTTGACTTATTTACCCCACTTCCTGATAACACGTTTCCATCCCCTCCGATGATATTAGAGAATTCTCCGCTCCCTCCGATGTTGTTAGCGTAACCAAATAATATACCTGATTGTCTCATATCAGCGGTGTAGGTATTACCCTCCCCTGCGATAATTGTGTTTTTGATATAAGAACCAATGTTATTGGATTCACCGCCAGCAATGAAGTTATTACTTCCACCCCCAATTATGTTACCACGTCCTGCGACAATGGCACCATTTTCACCCCATTGAATGTCGTTATTTATACCCCCTCCAATGAAGTTGTTATATTCTCCCTGTATCGTGTTGTTTTGTCCCGCCACAATTCCTGCATGAGCACCACCGGTAATATTATGTAGGTGTCCATTTAGAATGGTGTTGTAGTTACCCGCACCACTCTCAATTCTATTTTGGTATCCTCCGTAAATGGTATTACCCGATGCGGTTGACTGAACCTCGTTGTCGAATCCTGCGATGGATGCTCCATAGGGTGAGTCCATTTCTGCTGCTGTGTCGTATTTGTTGATAACCGAATTGAGTCCAGTTCCCGTGATAAACATTGAGTCACCGCTCGTTCCCGAAGTTCCTGATGAACCTGAACTTCCGCTTGAACCTGAACTTCCGCTCGTTCCGTTTATTCCTGATGAACCGGAACTTCCACTCGAACCTGACGTTCCTGATAAACCGGAACTTCCGCTTGAGCCCGAACTTCCGCTTGATCCCGAACTTCCACTTGAGCCCGAACTTCCGCTTGAGCCCGAACTTCCGCTCGTTCCGTTTATTCCTGACGTTCCGCTCGAACCTGACGTTCCTGATGAACCCGAACTTCCGCTCGTTCCACTGACTCCTGAACTTCCGCTTGAACCTGATGTTCCGCTTGAACCTGATGTTCCGCTGGTTCCCGAACCTGAGGTTCCTCCACTCATTACGAGGTTTGTTTTTATTTTATATGTTGTTGTTTCTCCCGAGTTGTTGAATACGAGGTATCCGTCTGTTGGGTTTCCGTAGAACTCAGGTAGTTGACTAATTTTTAGGTTTGACATTTATTTTTGGTTTTTTGTTTTAGTTATACTCATATTCAACCCCGTCGTCATCTTGAGTTGTGGTGATGTTGGTATCCTCGTATAAAATGTTAGCATCTACGGGGAATGGTTCGAACGGAGCGATGCATCTGTTGAGCGGCATATCAACCTGTAATGTTAGGTTGAGGTTCCAACCCACCAATATATCATCATAGGCTTCCGAGAAGGGGGTTATCGTCGTCGGTAGTGTAAGGTCATATCGTTCTTGGTAGTCCCCTTGAGTTTGAGTTACCGAGTATTTGAATTGAGCGAGAACGTCCTGAGCGATGGCTAACGTATCACTCCATAGGTCGACTTCAATATCGTAATTGTTAGCGTTCATAATATCACATATTAGGACGCTAAATTGGTAATTTACGAACGAGTCGTCTTGGACTACGTTTTGGGGTATTACGAACATTAGGGGGTATATCGGTGCTGACCATTCGGGGTTATTACTTTGTTTGTCCCTCTGTTGAGTCAGGTATATTAGTTGTTTGATATCCCCGATACCGAATGAGTTTAGTTGTTTATGTTGTTGACATAACAGGGCTAAGTCGTCGGTTATATTTTTGAAGTTTATGTAGTTCATAATTTAGATAGTTGTTTTTTCATCTCACGTTCCCTCAACATATTTAGGTCCTTCTGATAGGTCAAAAAGTTTAGGACTTCGAGTAGAGGTTTTTGAGCGACTTGGTGTATTTTGAGAATATCGTCACCGGATAAATATACCAACGACGCAAACCAACCCCAAAATTGGTCAAAGCCTTTATCGTCGTCCACTTTACTTTCAACCATATTCGGTGGAAAGATGAGTGTGTATTTAGACGTAATATGGTTTCTAAATTGTAAAAAAAAACCAGAGCCCCATTTAGATATTTTACTGGTAGTCGTCTAAATAACTCCGCCCTGTCTTTTAGGAGTGAAGCATCGTAGGGGGTTAGTTTCCCGTTTTCGTCTGTCTCTCTGTATAGTAGTGCCATCAGTAGGTTTAGTTCTGAGACCTTTTTAGCGGGGTCTCTCGATAGGAATTCGTCTATATCGATGAACTCCCCGAAGGTCAGGTTTTCGAGGTCTATAAAGTGATATTTTTGGTCTCTAAACTCAAACTCTTTATGGAACTTATCCCCATCTTTTAGTAGGTATTCCGATAGGTAGTGAGCCGTTTTATAGACCCCCTCCCATTCTGCGTCTCGTAGTTGTTCGGTAGTGAGTCCCGTGGCGATGGAGATAAGGATGAGTGAAAAGTCGTTGTTATCGTATAGGTCTTTTAGGGTGTTGAGTTTCATCCATAACTCGATGGTGGGTTCGTGAACCCTGTATTCTTTTCCTTCGTATTCTACGTAATGTTTCTCCATATAGGTAAGTATAAATTGTGGGGGGGTTTAGTATATGTAGTAGGTTCCTTTTGTTTTACGTTCCTTGAGGGTGTTGTATCCTATACATAAACTCATTATGATATCGTCGTGAGCCCCTTGTATAGCCCCGTAGGATATCTTTCTTGTTTTTAGTGAATATTGATAACTGAATGTTTTTAGTTCCAAGTATAGTTCCGAATTTAGTCGTTCCGTAGGTAGGAATATTTGTCCCTCGTTGGTTCCGTATATGAAGTCCTCGATGATATTTTGTTTCGATGCGTTGGTAGTTAGGAAGGGTAATACGTTTTTATATCTCTGTTTTAGTTGTTCGAATAATACGTCTCCTATTGAGTTGACCTCCACCTGACATAATGCGTCGTATCGTTTTAGTTCCCTCTCAATGTTTCCAAGTATTTCCCCCCACGGCTTTTGTCTCTCTCGATAGAAAAATACGAGTTTTCCCGTGTCATCGAAGATGGTAAGGACTGAGTAGTCGTCTTGTCGACCGAAGTCCACACCTGCGTAGTATTTGACCCCTTGTCGTGGGGGTTCGTAGTGGTTTACCACGCAGTATCTGTCTATATCTACGAATACCTCACCACCCGAGTCAATAAACTCACCCATTATTTCCTGTTTGAATATTTCCTCTGGTAAGGACCTCCTCGCTTCATCGAGTTCGTCGTTGGTTATAAATGGTGTATCGTAGGATGAACCTTTTAGGTATAGATAACTCTTTTCGTGGGGGTCCTGTCCCTTTACCGATAAGGAGTATAAGTAGTTTTTACCTTTTGGTGTTGATATAAATAATACCTTTTTACCCCTTACCAATATCGTTGGTTTTAGGACCATATTCCACACCTCATCTCGTAGGAACGCAGCCTCGTCTATTATAAGGTAGTCGTTCGTAAAACCTCGTAGTGAGTCAGGTCGTTCCCCCGATTTGAAGTGGATGACCGAACCATTTACGAGGGTTATCATTAGGTTAGTTTTGTGGTTGTCTCTTACCAATCCCGACCCTACGATAGCCTCGTGCATCGATGTAAAAACTTTTCGTGCTTGAGCATAGACGGGGGATACCCACATCAGAACAGAGTTCGGGTTTTCCAATGCCCATTTTAGTAATAGGTTTTGGGCTAATAGAGTTTTTCCCCACTGACGACCTGTTGTAAGGACGATATATTTTACCTCCTCGTTGTCAATGAGGTTTATCTTTGTCCTTTGATCAGGGTGGGGGATAAATCCTTTTACCTGTAATTTCTTACTCGTCTCCGAACTTGAATTCAATGGTTGTGGTATTGTTTAGGTCAAGTTTATCTGGTTCATTTAGTCCCTGAAGTTTAGCGATAGCATCGAGGGTTTGTCGTGCGTTGGTATAGTCCCCCTCCTCCATCGCTTGTTGGTATATTGTCCAATATTGTAGTAGGTGTTTATCTACGAGTTTATTTCTGTCGTGTCTAAACCTTTCTTTTACCTGTTCCCAAACTCTATTCCAATATACGTTTCCCATTTCTTTTGATATTCCCTGTCTCCTACAATATTCCACGTATTGTTTGTAGGATAGGTGTTTGTTGAGTATCATTTTTGTTGACTCTCGTAAAAATACCTCCACTTCGGTTTTAGTCATCTTATGGAGTTTATATCCGTTTTCTCTCCCCGAGCCTTTTGGTCGACCGGGTGTTTTGTTTATTTCGTTTAGTTCCTCACTCATTTTGTTTCGTATAGGTATCGGTGGTGTAGGTGTTTTCTAATAGTTACAAAACACTTACCACATCCTGGTTGTTTATTTGTTTTGAATACCCTGTTGTATAGGTTATAGAACCACGCTGTTTCTTGGGGGGTATAAATCGCTTTGTTATAGTCATTATAAGCCATCTCCAATTCCTCTAATGAGTAGTTCCTAAATGTTGTTGGAACTTCATTCGTTTTATTCTCACATTCCTTACACATATCCTCTGTTTTTTCCTTTTGTTTTTAGGTAGAACTGAATCGCATTTAGGTTCCCCTTGTTTATCTCTTGGATAAGTTTATTCTCTACGTAGTCGATGGTTTTTTCATTTACCTCTTGTATCATAATTGAGAATAAAATATCCTCCGTCCACTCGTCGTAATCCTCTCGAGTGTATTTAGTTTTCTCGAGTGCTAACGTTACGTTCCCCATCGTCTTTTCCAAGACATCGAGGAATATTTTTTGGTCAGTAGTCAGTTCCATTTATCGTCACTTTTAGTTCGGGGTCGTTATGTTTCATCCTGTCTATAATTACCTCACAATATTTAGGGTCCAATTCCATTCCGTATAGTCGTCTCCCGAGTTGGTGAGCTGCGACCATCGAACTCCCCGACCCCAAGAATAGGTCTAAACATAAACCCTTCATCGGTGAGGAGTTGTTTATTATTTTTCCTGATAGGGGGATAGGTTTTTGAGTTGGGTGGACGTAGGTCACCACTGCATCTTTTCTTATTTCCCACGTATCTGTATTTGACACCAAGTCCTCAACTATTTTTATGAGGTCCTCTTTTTTTAGGTTCTTTATTTCTCCTCTGTCTTTTAGGTTCATAATGGTCTGTTTGTCTCGTCCCCCATACCAACCGACCCCTGTTCCGTTATTCTTGGATAGGTATAAACAATTCTCGTGAGCGAAGTGGTAGTCACTTCTATTTAGGACCATCCCTTTTATCCATATAACTTTTTGTCTCTCTTTATATCCGTTGTTTTTCAGTGAGTTTATAAAGTGGTTGTAGTTTTGGTCTGCATACCACACATAAGCCGCTGCGTTGTCTTTGGTATGGTTATATGCGTTTTTGAATGCCTCGTGTAGGAATATGTATAGTCCATCTCCTCGTAGGTCATCGTTCTCGATAACCTCCCAATCCTTCCCTGCGGGGACTCCGTCGTAGGTGACTCCATAGGGAGGGTCTGTTAGCAGTAGGTCCGCTAACTCACCCTTCATTAGTATTTCAACGTGGTCGGGGTCTGTTGAGTCCCCACACATTAGTCGGTGTGGTCCTATCTCTATTATATCCCCTATTTTTATTCTTGATGTAGGGGGGACTACTCCGTTGTAGTCATCCTCCTCGGCTTCGTCCTTTTGGTAGAACTTATTATCTGGTATATCAAGTCCCCATTCGATTAGTAGGTTTTGGTCCCAAGTTTCCTCCAACATATCCCAATCCCATTCCCCGTATGATAGGTTGTCTTTTATAATGAATTCCTCCTGTTGTTGTGGTGTAAGGTCCTTTACCTTGATGAATGGGACTTCGGTGTATCCAAGTTCTTTTAGTGCCGTCACCCTCATATTTCCCCCTAATACGATGTTGTTTTCGTTGAGGATGATAGGTCTGAGTTCTAACATTTCAGGGAAGTCCTGTATGGACTTTTTTAGTTGTTCGAGTTTGTCCTTTTTGATGCTTCGTGGGTTACCATCGTTTAGGTTTATTTGGTCGATGGATATCGTTCCGTAGTATTTTTCTGTTTCCATATTATTTTAGTTTTCCGTTTAGTAATTTATACCATAGGTATTTACCCCTAATATCATCGGGGGTGGGGACTTCTTTCCACCTATGCTCTTTTTTTATCTTGGTGATGTTGGGTCTCGAGGTATCAAAGTATTCAGCAATTTCGTGGTGTTTGTATATCCTCGTTGATAGTAGATGTTTGATAAGTTCCACCTTCTCATCGTTTAGTTTTTGTTTACCCATAGTTTTATTAGTTTTTGTTTGGTTTCGTTTATGTATCTCCCCACCGAGTTCAGGGGTATAGTTGTCTTTTTACTGACTTGGGTTAGTGTCCCAAGTTCCAACCACATTATGAATAGGTCCTTCTCAAACCACGATAGGTTCTCTAATTGACAATAAACCCATCCGAGTTCTGCGGGTTCCATATATGGTTCGTCCATTTGTTCGTGTATTTCAGGGTTGTAGTCGGTTTGTTTGTCTTGGTATTTCTTATTCTCGTAGTAGTATTTTGAGGTCTTGGAGTAGTAGTTGTTTTTTAGGGTTCGTATAAAAAAATACTTTCGTCTATCGGGGGGGACTTCCCGTATCTGTTTGTTTTGTAGTAGTTGTTCCATTACCGATTGGAATAGGTCGTCTGCGTCCGCTTGATGTTTGACGATATTTTTGGTGGTATTATAAAGGTCTTTATAGTTCCTATTTATCCACTCGTTCATATCCATAGTCCTTACTTTTTATTTTACCGGGTTATGACTATAAATATATCATGATAATAAAAAAGTTCCACCTAAAATGAAAAAACCCCCACTATTTATCGTAGTGGAGGTTTTGAGGTTCCTTACTGGGTGCATTAGTTAGTTCAGTTCCTCCTTATTTTTTGTATTTTTCTTTTATATGTTGTTGAGCCTTATTCAGGGACTCTTTGATGGTATCGTTTGTTTTATGTTTTACACACACTACCAGTAGGTCTGTTATTCTTACGAGGTCCTCGAGGTCGGGACATATTCCACACATTTCGAAGTATTTGTGAGCCAAGTGACTCTGGTTTTGATACATTATTCTGTCCTCGTTGGGTCTTGTTTCTAAAGTTGTTGTTGCCATTTTTTTTTTGTTTTTGTTTAGTTTATTTGTCTATTATAAATATAGTAAAGTTTTTTTCTGAACCAAGTTTTTATCCATCTTTTTTTATAAGTTCCGTCAGTGAATTTATATCGCAGTTTGGATATTCTTTTCCGTTGTATTCCACCTTTACGTCTGTTTCGTTTATTTCGAGTATCTTTATTCTCCCTTTTCCGAGTTTGTAGGTTTTACCTTCTTTGAGTTCCATTTTATGTTAGGTAGTAGTTATAGTCGGTTTTTATGTGTTTGAATTGTTTTAGAAGTCCGAGTTTAGTTAGGTATCTTTTATTTGTTATGGTTGTCCATTTTCCTTTGATACCTTGATATCCGAAGTTGTAGGAGTATTTACCCTTTTCGTCCTCTCTGGTGACTTGGATAAAGTAATTTTTATGTCCGTCCCACCTATTTCCCGTGATATACTGATCATCGAGTTCGTGGTCCATCCATTGTTGTATTCTATCTATCGATCTCATATTGGGTTTTCTTGTTTTATGTATTGTCCTTTTATTCGTAGGTATTCTGATATATCAAGAGGGAAGTCCTCGAGGATAAGGGTGTAGTAAACACTTTTGATGGTCTCGTTGAGTTTGTGGTTGTCTATCGTTAGTATGAGTGTATCTACGTAGTCCATCATCTGAAGTTCGTTGTCAGTTAGGTTTTTCATATTATTCTCCCTCTTGTAGTTTTCGGATGTTATCCCACTCTTGTTTGTATTGGTGGGTTTCGTTCAGGTATTGAACTTTGACTTTGAGGTATCGGATAATATCGTCGTGTTCGAGTTCGAAGATAAGGGTGTTGTAGATACCTTCGATGGCTTTGGTGAGTTTTTCATCGTCTGTGGTGATGATGAGTCCGTCGTAGTAGTCCATCATCTCGAGGTCGTCTTGGTGTAGTTTCATTTTTTGTCTTGGGGTTTTCTATTATGATGTAAATATATGACGAATTATTTTATCAACCAAGTTGTGGGGGAACTTTTTTTGTTATATCTTTGTCGTGTTGAACCTCTAACCTCTTTTATTATGGAACAGAAAATTTCTTTCACTTTCACCCCCAAGTCAGTATCCCGCCACTTTGGAACGACTGAAGAGTTCGTCTCTGAATATTGGGATGTTTTTGAAGGTTGGTTGTCTAACCACATTCACAACAATTTGGGTGAGATCTGGTGGGAGGACTACGATGAGCTCCTCGAGTCCATCAATGAATGTCTTGATGAAGAAATTTCTGAATTCCCTTCAGTATAATTTGTGGGATTCATTCCTTTTACTTACCTTTGTCCTGTCTAACAATCCAAAACCCTTTTTACTATGTCACTTACCAAGTCCCTACCTATCTCCCTTCTGAAGACCATCTCTGATAAAAACTATGAGTCAGGTCGTCCTGTTCACACCATCGACTTCGACTCTATGTTGGAGGAGTATCCCTCTCTTGAGTCCCTCGAGTTGTTGGGTATCGTCAACCACCGAGATCGTGGTTGCGAGGCTCACTTCAAAAGCCCGAAGGGTGGTATTATGTGGTTACGTCTCGGACTGACCAAAGGTCAACTGAAGAAAGTTCAGTCAGTTGTCGGTATCTAATTTGTGTATTCCAAATATCCAACGTATCTTTGTTGAGTTGAACCTCTAACCTCTTTATCACGATGAAAAACTACACCTCCCTCCGTCAAGTTACCGAAGCCTACAAGTCGGGTGAACTTATGTCGTCTTATACCTTCACCTTCAAGGGTTTCCATTGTTGGTGGGGTGGATATGACCTCCGTGATGGTGTTGTTGAGTGTTCCTTCAACCGACTTCGTTGTGACCCATCCACCGATGCTCAGTATAAGGACTTTGATCGTCTGTCTCGACTCGATGTTTTCTGTCGTAATTACGCTGTGGACGTGGACCTCTCCTAATTTCTCTGTGTTGTTTTGTGTTTTCTTGGGTTGGGGGGTCTTTCGGGACCCCCCTTCTATTTTATCATAGTCCTGTTTTGGAATCTCGTCTGTAAGAGGAGTTCGTATATCGTTTGGTCCTCTGATATCTTTTCTTTGAGAAAGTCCCGTAGAATCGATAAAACACCCATCGTTCCGAGTGTTCCGACCTTTTTCTCATCTATCTTTGTGGTTCCTTCGTGTAGAACGTATCCGAACTCGTGTGGAGCATCACCGGTGAAATATAGGGATAGAGTATATTTTGGTATTTCTACTTTGAGGTGTTCGGGTAGTTCTGGTTCTTTATTCATAATAAACTATATGGTCTGTTATCATATCGATAAATTGATGAACTTCCTGTTCTGGTTTTCCATCGAATGTTGGATATGCATATAGAAAGTTTCCCATTTTGTATTTGTTATTGAGAATATAATTTGACTGATATAGGTCGTAAATTGTATCGACGAAATATACATCAAGTAGTTCCCTTTTTTGTCTCACGACCATTGAGTATCCGAGTTCGTCCTCCTCTACAAATTCCATAGTCAGTCCGTTCGGTGCGTGTAGTGATAGTTTAGTGAGGTATTGAAATATTTCTTGCCTGTTCCAAGTTTTGTAGTCGAATTCTTTTACTAAGTTCATAAAGTTCTATTAGTTCGTTTTTATACATTTTTATCAATATCATATCCTTACTATTTCGTTGGAAGAATATATTTTGGTTTATTAGTTCCACCTCGAGTATGCCTTCGGTGTTGGTCTCTTTTATGAAGAGTTGGGAGTTATTCTTGAACGCATCGACTATTTGTCGTCTGGTAAAGAATATTCCGTCTTGAAATAATTCCTTATCTATCATTATGAGTTCCATATCATCGATGTAAATCCCAAAGGATGTTTTGAGTCCAACTTTATTGAGGTTACTGAATACTTGGAATAGTTTTTCGAGTCTGGTTTTTTTCATATTGATAAATATTACTTTTTGTTTTTTTGTAATTCCTTGAGTCGTTGGTTACGTTCCTGTTCTGTTACCTCTGTTGGTTTTAGTTGGAGTAATGGTTCGAGTAATTTTTCTATTGGAATGGTATATCCTTTATTTGTATCGTTGGTTCCATTGAGTTTGTAGGTTGTTATATCCAAAACCCATCCTTCCTCAAGTCCTTTATCGATTATTTCTTTGAGGTATTTGGTTTTTACCATTATCGTTATAGGACCTATTTTCCCGTCGTTTTGGAGTATGGGTAGTATGTAGGTATCACTTTTGGTAGAAGATATCCCAGAAGGTCTGAAAACGTCCCATTCGGGTTTTTTCATTGAGTATTCTATGAATACATTTCCGTATTGTCTTACACTCGGTTCTAATTGGACTTTTATCTCCGCTGTTTTTATTGAGTCATCTATCTCTTGTTCGAATTGAGTGAAGCTTGAATAAACATCTCCTCTGTTTTTTATATCCTTGAGTAATTTTTCAAGTCGTTTGTTCTCGATGGTTATATCGTATTCCGTTGAGGTTTTATTTTTATTTTTCATAACTCTATCCCCCATTTCTTTTTAGCAACTTCTTGAAGTTCCTTGAGAGCTTGTTTTTGTTCCTCGTCTGTAAAAGTATCCTGTATGTGGTTGTAAGAAATTTCCGTAGAACTTCTGATAGAACTTCTATTATAATTATTTGGAAAAATTATTTGTTCAATAATTTTTCCATTATTAGTTCTATTATTATTACTTACTTTTTCTTTTTCTTTTACTTGCTCTTGCTCTTGCTCTTGCTCTTGTTGGTAAGGGGGTTGGTATCCCCCTTCCTTACCCCCTTCGGTAGGGGGTTCGATAGGGTCTCTTTTTTCTCCTATTTTGGTCTTGGTTTTATCCTCGTATCCCTTTACTTGTTGGTCGACGAGGAACTTCCAAGAACCCCATATTATTTGACTTATCCCCTCAAGTTGAGGTTCCGTTCCGTTGAATTGTCTTTCAAGGAGAGCGTCCATTATTTGGACTTTGGTCTTATCATCGAGTAGTTTGTATGTCTCGTAATATGACCTGTAAAAACTGAAGGCTTTACGCATTTTTTATTTTTTTTTTAGGTAGTGGTTTCCCACCGGTTTATGTGCCATTTCAAACGTAAATATAGTCGAGAACCGGAAAAGTCAACTCGGTGGGTGAATAAAAAAACCCCCCTTTTTCAAGGAGGGTTATAGTTAGGGGGGAGAGGACTTCGGTGGACCCAAAAAAGAGTAAGACAAATAAACCCTGTAAACCCCAACCGAGTCATAAATGGCTGAACTCCCCCCCTTGTAATTTTTTTGTTTTCGTGTATAGTTATAAATATAAACTTTTTATCTTTTTCGTCAATATGGATGAACGTCGTATTTGTAAAATTTGTGGTAATTCTTTCTACGTAGGAATCCGTGCTCGATGGGTATGCTCCTCCTGTAGTCAAAGAAGTGCTATTGTTGTCGGAAAAACTCGTCTCAAGGACCTACATTATCCTAATAATTTATCTAAGCAGAACGATGTCAATTCCGCTCGTGAGTTATTGAATGACTTGGGTTATAATGTTGAGGGGGACGTTCATCAGCAATTTTTGGAACGTTGTCGTAGTCGTGGAATTATTTTTTGACTCGTTTTAGGTCACGAATAATTCTCATTTGTTTTTCTCTCCAACGTCCATAACACACCGCCATCGCTTGGTTCGATGGGAACTCGTCTTTGGTTACTTCATAACATCGGTTGATGTATTCTCTTTGGGTTTCACTATTTCTTGGGATTGGTAGAGGCATCGTGTTCCTTCATTAGTTTTTTTAGTTCGTGGTTTTCCTCAAGGAGGGTTCCAACTTTTTTCTCGAGGGCATCTATTTTTACGTTCAAGGACCTTATCTCCTCCTTCATATCATCGATGATGGTTTGATAGATATTGATACTTTTTTCCAAATTGAGTAGAAGGACACTTTCGGTCTCTGCTCGTCCTTTTCTTATCCCAAGTAGGAATGTTACAAACCCTGTAATTGAGGTCATTAGGAGTGAGATAAATGGTTCCATTTCGTTTTACTTTTCGATAGTTGTTGATGAGGCTTGATGAGGTTTGATGATGCTCACTACTTATTTACCATCCATCACAGCAGTAGTCAGGGTCTGTTCGGTCGGTGTATGAAGGAAGACCTGGATATCCTCCTCCGAAACGTGGAAGTCGTCTCCTTCCTGTATCGATGTAAATTCCTGAATAATAATTTTCCTTCGCTGGTCTCATTCCATCGATTGTGGAGTATGAGAAGTAGAGTGGGTAGTCACCAGGATGGTTTTGTATCCAATCCATCATTCTCTGAGCGTAGAACTCGTATCTTGCTTCGTGGATGTTACGTAGGTAGGTTAGGTTTCCCTTATCTACGGGTTGTCCCTGTTCGGTCTGTCCTATAATGACGGACTTGTTCATTACCCTCATCCATAGGGTCGGTAATGACTCCCAAGTGGCTCTCCATAGGAGATATGGTTGTATGTAGTCCTGTAATAGTGTTAGGTCTGGACCCGATAGGGTGTTGTTTTGTGCTCCGTTGAGGATGTAATTGTAGAAGGATGTTCCGAGTAAATTTTGGAGTCCCAAGTCCTGAGCAATTTGAACCCCCGCCAATAATAATTTCTCATCGACGTTATCATTTATTTCGGTGAACGCCTTTATTTTTTGAGCACTGACTAATAAAACCGCTGCCATTTTATTGAGGTGTATTTGGTAGTTCGGGGGTTATGGACTCTACTGGATTAGTATCAAAAATTTCGTTTTGAATTATCTCCAATTTGTGTAGTTTTTTGTCCCTCAAGAATAGTAATTTCTCGAATTGTTCTAATAGTTGGTCCTGTAATGGAACGATTGTAGTTCGTAGGAAGTGTTCGTATCCCTCAACGACTTCGTTTTTGGACCCAAGTTGTCCTGGTGTTTCTATTCCCAAAAGTTTTGGGGATGTTATTCTATGACCGGTTAGAATCGTGTTCCTCACAATTTCATCCATATCTCTATAAAATTGGTCAGAGTTATTTAGGTTGAGTGGTGTAATGGTTGGTTCGTGTTCCTTGTCCTCTGCGAAGTTTAGGAATAGTCCCCCTGCGTTATTCGTTGATGAGTATTTGTCCATCAGGTGTCTGTATACCTGACTTCTCTCCTCCTCTGATGGAATACCATTATTCAAGGAAATAAAAATTGACGGGAAGAATCCGTTTTGTAAGTTTTGTAGGTGGAAGTTTTTGATGTTGATATCAATTTCCGTGGCAACCCTACTTCCTATCCACTCTGGCATCGGATAGTATGTTTGGTTAGGTGCGTATCCCATATACCAATAAATTTGAGAGGGGTCCTCATCATTCAGGTCAAATGCAGGTATGCTGAAGGGTTTGTATTTCCTCTCATTTCTCCAATCAGCACTATACCAATATTCCTGAACAAAGTCACGATAATCGACTTTTCCTGAACGTAGTTTAGATAGGTCCATGTGATACATTTCTGATATTCCGTCTCCCATCTTATTTTTTACCACGTTGAGTGCGAATCCGTTATGGATAACAAAGTCCATTGCGGTCTTTTTATAAATTTCCCTCAATGAGTTCATTCCGTTGACCATATAAAGGGTTGAGTCCTGTCCGTCTATTAGGAGTTTTTCACCCCAAACAGCATCTCGTTTTGCATTTAGACAGGCTCTGTTGATAGCGGAATAATTGTATAGGTCGATGGAGTGACTGGGCCATAAATTATCCCCACCCCAAAGTATCCATTCCTTGTTAGTTATGGTCTCCTCGAAGGTTGGTAGGTTCACCACCTCAAAGTCGAGTTTGAATAAATTATCCCTGTTCATCTCTTATTTTGTGTTGTATTTTGTTGTATAAAGGTAAGTATAAAAAAACTTATAGTCCAATTGTATCACTACTTCCGTTTAGGTTACGTCGAATGGCGTGTTGATATGCTTCGAAGTCTACAATCACCTGTGGTGGGAAACATACCCCCGTATAGTAACCAAATAATGTGCTTCTACTCTGAGCGTCAATAAATATCGTTTCTCCTATTTGGGAATCAGGACTAATATTTATCGAACAATATCCATCACTAAATGTTGTATCAGGAACCCCTGTTGTCAGGTCAAGTCGTCCGAAGTGTCTTGGGTTACCATTGACTTCAGTTATATTTCCGTGATAATAGAACCATCCATTTGTGGTGTCAATTTCAAAGTCGAACATATTTCCACCAAAGGTCCTCACCCAAGGCGTATCCCAAGTTCCATTCAAGTTGAGCCTAACGACCTCATCAAATGAGTTTCCGTTGAATGATGTTCCAGTGGCAACCATCCATATTTTTCCACCGATAATTTTTACTTTATAGGCGATTCCTGTATTGAACGCAGTCCCGATATTACCGGCAAATGTAGCGTCAATAGCACCAGTAGTTGGGTTTATTTTCACAATTCTATTTCTACCAACACCAGCATATAATGTGAATGAACCAACCACCAATAGGTCTCCATCGGGATGGAAGCACATATCAAAAATTTGACTATTGAAGTTGAAGCCCTGTATTATATTTCCATCGAGGTCTATTTGAGCCAAACGTGGAGCCCCGAATGCTCCCCATGTTAGAAAGTTTCCACCCACATACATAGTAAGTCCATCTTGGGATAATAATAATTTGTTCACCACAGCATTTGGTCTTGCGTTATTATAGAATGTTGTATCGTAAGCACCTGTTTGGTCAAGTTTTATAATATTGTATCCTGTAAGGTTTGAGTATCGTCCAATATTACCCCCTGCGTATATGTATCCGTTATTGTCAAATTCCAATGTCCTTACATATTCATTGGTGAATAACTCTGAGAATTCAGGGTTGAATGTTGTGTCTATCAGTCCATTTGGTTGTAGTCGACATAATTTTGTAATATCGTAACCATTATAGGAGTAAAACTTACCTCCGACATAAACACTACTTCCACTAAATTTAGCCGTATGAACGTCTCTATCAAAACCACCACCTATTATCCACATTACTGGTGTTGGTGTCGGTGTTGGTGTTTCTGTTGGAGTGAATGATGGTGTTATAGACGGAGTTATTGTCGGGGTTATTGTTGGAGTCGGAGAAGGACATACTACGACCCCTGAAACCACGCCAACGGGGTTTATTTCGAGTATAACCCCCAAGTATTCTGCGTATCCGACCGGTGCTGATATCGTGAGGTTATTATCGAGATATAGGTTTGTATTGTTTTGATATACAGGGTCCGTTCCGTATAAGGTGAGTGTTATTGTTCCTCCTCCTGAACATAACATATTTAGGTTTCCATCGTAGGTTACCGAGAATGAATATTTCGGTATCGGACTCGTTGTTGGAGTTGGTGTTGGTGTTGGAGTTTCTGTTGGTGTCTGCGTGGGTGTTGGTGTCGGAGTGGATGAAGGACATACTACGACTCCTGAAACGACACCAGCGGGGTTTATTTCGAGTATAATACCCAAGTATTCTGCATATCCCACTGGCGCAGGTATGGTCAAGTTTATATCAAGGTATAAGTTCGTGTTATTTTGATATACCGAGTCGAGTCCGTATAGAGTCAAACTTATGGTCCCTGAACCTGAGCATAGGTTGGATAGGTCTCCGTCGTATTGAACGAGGAACGGGTATTTTGGTATTTGTGAAGTAGTTGGTGTAATTGTTGGTGTCACCGACGGAGTTGGTGTTATCGTCGAGGTCGGTGTAGGCGATGGTGTTGTCGTTGGGGTCGGTGTTGGTATGTTCGGGGTCACCGATGGTGTCGGTGTTGGTGATACCGGAACTTCGTCGTCTGATATAAAAATAAAATTAGCGTTGTCCTCATTATTTGAGGTCCATTGGTAATATGGATTCGGAACTGCGGGGTCCTCTACAACCGCTCGTCCGTCCCATAACATTTGTCCCGATTGAGAGGGGTTGGTATTTCCGCTTGAGGTTTGTTCATAGACCTCAACCCAATATTGTCCGTCGTATTGGAAATATACTTGTGGTGGGAGTAATGATAAATTTGTAGTGGGTGCCTCGACGAATCGGAATTCGTCGTATCGGTCATTTATTAGGATGACCTCTGGTATAAAGTTTATCTGGTTTTTTGACTGAATATGAGTGAAACTAAATAGGTAATAAGGGTTCTGTATCGTCCTGTTGAGGGATACCGATAGTGATATATTATTTGTCTGTCCCTTTTTTATTAGTATCATATTGGTCCAAGGCTAATAAAGGGGGTCGGTTTCCCTTCCCCCTTTGGTGTTTTTATTATGGGTTGATGGTAAGACCACTTACCACCGATGATAATGGTAAACCAAGTGGGTTCATAGGGTCGTTGGAGAAAAACGAAAGAGTGACCGAATATTGATTCGCATCACCAAAGCTCGTTCCTGTTACGCCGCTTCCCGCTGAAAGATATCCTCCTGCGAGTGCGTCTCCATCGATACCTCCGAGATACCAAATAGTTCCGTTGTTGTCCTCAACAAACGCTTTCAAGCCTCTATTCTGAGCCATTAGACGGACTTGGTCTCTTTTTTGAACATCCATTTTGTGGAAGTTCAGGAGTAAGTCCTGTTGGTAGAATAGGGTTCCGTTTTCTAATGAAGAATTGAAAGTTTCTGTCAAGGAACTGGTCTGTTTTTGAACATCGTATGTAAAAATGTTCCCCACACCGGTTAGTCCTGTAATAGCACTATCCACGTTGTAGGTTATGCCCGTTACGCTTCCCGCAACGAGGTATGCTTTGACAATTCCACCAACATTTGACGCACACGCCAAGTTGATAGAAGATGTCTGAAAACACGCTGAATAACTCATAGTTCCTTGTTTTTTTTATTGAGGTTTATTTTATGCTAAGCCGTTTGAAGCCCAGTTTGAAGGGAAAGGAATTTGTGCTCCAATTTTGAAGTTACATCTTACTCTTACTTCGTCGTCGTTTCTGTCGTAAAACATTTCCAAACGCTCTGAGTCACTCATAAGGTCAGTTCCAATTACCAATTGCGATTTTTTTCCACAAACAATTTGGTTGGTGCCGCTCATACCGGGTATCCCTACGACCTGAATATTGGTGCCAGGGTGAAAGGTGATAAATTCCGTTCCAGCCGCTCTTGTTTCAGCACCAAAATTGTAGTAGTTAGCCGTTCTCAAGTCGATGGTGTATTTTCTGTATAATGCCATAGACATCATTACAATAAGGTCGTCGTCCTCCTGAACTTTATCAGGTAGAGTTTGGATAAGTTGGTCCACGCAAGTCAACATCACACCAACCGCTGGAGTCGTTGCCGATACCACGATATTTACGGGTTCTGAAGTTCCTGTGGAGAATAGAGAGTAGAATCCTTCGAAGCAGTCCGTGCCACCTGAAGCGACCAACTGAGCCTTCCATAATTTATCCTCTACGTATTTCTGGATTTGTTCCACTTTTAGTTTAGCAATTTGTTCCTCAAATGGAACTGACTCGTTGTATGAACCTGCGTTCAAGAATTGACCAGCCCAATAATTATTCAAATCAGCGGGACAAAGTGCCTCGTTGACCTTATAATTACAGACAGAAATATCTCTCTGCGTGAAAGTTGTTTGTCCGCTTGGACTCCAACCACAACCGCCGTCCTGAACGTTCAAAGTTGATGTCAAAAGGTTGATAGCCTGTGTTCCTTTGATACCAGACTGAACATATCCAATTTCTGCGGTTTTCGCCTTTACAACGGCTTCCATAAGAAGAAGACCTCCTACTTGGTCCGTGTAGGTTTGTAGACCTGCAAGGTTGAAATTGAACTCGTGTTTTTTCAAGTTATTATTCATTTTTTTTATTTTTTTTAGTTGTTTTGTTTATTTCTCAAAGATGCGATAAGTTCGAGTTTTGAGAATTTGTTTTTTTCCTCACTTTGTAGATATCCTCTGCGGTCAAATACTTTTTCACCCGCCGGTTCGTTAGCAATTTTTGTGAACTTTTCATTCATAATTCCTTGCTCTTTTTTCAGCTCTACAATTTGTTGGGTTAGTTTCTCAAGAACCGATGCGAATTGACTCATCATTTCCTCAAGTGAACCTTCCCCTGTTTCGTCAGGTCTTTTCATTCCGGTGATGGTCCCTTCGGAATCAACAACAAATTCGATACCCGACTTTGTAGTATGAGACCCTTCAGGGGCTTGAACGAATTCACCAGCTTGGTCCTTGACGTAAAGTTTTTTACCGACTTCGAAGTCCCCGTCCGTTCCCACAATGGTTCCGTCGATGAGTTCTGCTTCGTCAAACTTTCTGAGTTCGGTCTCGTCAATATTTGAGTCCTCCGATATCTCGTCAACTGGTGTTCCCTCTGTGGAAATTTCCTCCACGTTGGTAACCAGTCCTGCTTCAACTTTTATCTTTTGTCCCATCTCGAGTTCGTATTCTCCGTCTGAAATTGGTAATTGACCTTCAGGTGTAATAACATATACAGGGATACCCTCCATAAATTTTTCACCTTCAATTCTCAATTCTGTTCCTTCTTTGGTTCTGTATTCTCCGAACGCTTCGAATGACTTTCCGATAAGTTGTGCGATTTTTCTTTTTATTTCATTTCTTGTCATAGAAATAGAAGTTTTTATTGGTTTATACCGATAAGTATAGTTGTATCAAGAAAATACCACTCTCTCGTTGAAATATCCCTCAATGGAATATCCCCTATACTTACCCTGTTTTATATCCTCCCAAAATTTCCTGTTTTTTACCTTCATCGTGACGACCCAAGTTCCCGTCGGGTATTCAAGTCCAAGTGAGTAGGACTTATCTACTTTGGGGTCATCGACCAACCACGACTCGGTTACGAATGTATCGGGTGCAGGAATTTCTGAATGGTTTATATTTGTTTGGTCCGTTTTTTTGGACTCCATAAATTTTTCTGATAATACTTTGGTTGTGTCTTGAGAGAAAAATACGTAGTATAATTCCTCTGTAATTGGGTTCCTTCTTATTATCATTCGGTTTGGTATAATAGCCGCTCCCGTTATTTCCATTTTATCGTCGTCGTATGAGAACCCGTATTTAGTTCCTTCCTCTGAAAACCCCGTAGGGACTCCTGATATGGATACCCCCGACCCTGCGCAGTCCCAACACATTTCCTCTGGTATGCAATTCGGAACGTCGACCCCGTCTTTTTCTTTGGTTCCGTAAGCAACATATCCGTCTTGACAGGGGTTGTCGTATAACATATCCTCATCAACTCCCATTTCCTTACGTATCTCCTCGAGTTTTTTCTGTGCCCACTCTATACCTTCATCTGAACCCCAACCTTCCCAAGCAACGTATCCTCTATCCTTCCAAGGCGTTCCCTCAAACTCGGGAGCAATTTCTGAGTTTTTTTTGTGTCGTGCGAAGGACGCCATTCGTGCGATGGTATCTACGGATATCGGCTCTCTATTACAGAGTTGGTTAGCCCTGGCTAAACCTGTTCTCTCCATTCCGTCTACTTCGTCTCGTCCGTATTTTTCTATCCATCCTAATACTTTACACGCTGAATCGGAGGCTGACTGAGGGTAGTCGTTATAGGACTGAAATTCGTGTGTCTCACACGCCATATATCCTATGTAGTCCCCGACCTTATGTTCGTGGTATCCCTCACATCCAAGTAGTTGACCGAATTTGAGTGCGTCCTCCTTACTTGAGAATAGTGGTTGTCCATCTATCATAGCGAGTATTCCGAATCGTTCCTCCACCAAAATTGCTCTCTGTTGGACTTGTGTTGATGGTTGGTTCCACGCAGGGCTTCCCTCCTCAAGAGGTCTCTGGCGTCCTGTAATAGGTCCTGCGGGTCTATAAACCACCTTCATCCATAGATGACGGCAGTTATATGAACCACGCCACGTAAAAATATCATAACAACCAAATTGGTCGTTAGCGCAGTCCTCCGTCATTTTACGGATATCCTCAATTCTGAATACTCTATCGTATCGTATCATCTCACGACAAAAGTCCCTTGAGGTTGGTATTATAGTATCTCCTTGAGCTTGGGGGTTTTTGATGTATTTGTATCTTACTCGTCTGTTCGGTAAGTCCGCCATCGATGGTTGGTTCGGTTCAGCGGTTACCGCTCCTTCGAATAATTTTAGTTCCTGTTCCAACGAAATGACTGGTTCGATGGACTCTATAACCCATCCCATCATTTCCATTATACCTGTTGGGGTTCCGAGTTGGTTGATACTTTTCGCTAACCCAACTTGTTCCTCCATCTCAAACATTTCACCGATAAAGGTGAGGTCCGTTGGGGGTAGTGTAGGGTCGTCCTCTGTGAATGTGAGAAAGTTTGACTCGTGGGCTGGTTTGTCCACTAAAGCGATAGCGTCGACTCCTCCTTCTATTGACTCGGGGTCGAGGAATAACTCGATAATTTTCATATCGATAAGTATATTTTTTTTATACTTATACCAACGACCTACTTTTCACCTGTCTGTCGAGTTGTAGTTGGTTTGATGCTTGAGATGCAACCACGTAGGCTCTCACTGGTGTTTGGTTCCTACTCTTTACCCCTGCGATGAGTTCCATTTGAGCCATATCCACTCCGTTTTGTTGTAGTCCTCCCTGAAATTTAGCCCCTCCTCCAAGTTGATTCATAAGGTCCAAAGTCGGACGGAACATAGCGGTGCTTCTGGCGTTTATTACGCTCTCTCCGTTTGATAACATTGCAGGGATATTGTCGGTGGTTATTCCTCCCATTCCTGATACGATACCTCCCGTTCCAAAGGTTGGTTTTGGTATGTTGTCGTTGACTGACATAATTTCCGAAACCTGTTTTAGTCCAAGTGCAATAGCAGCACCCGCAGCTGCAACTCCGAGAACGGGTCCTATTCCAGGTATCCCCGCAACGGACTTGTAGGCTTCCGTGGCGGATAGGTAGGTGTTTATGGTCGCTTGAGCAACAGCAGCGACTTTACCGATAGCCGTGGTCTCCCCTGCGGCTTGTGCGATGAGTCCGAGTGAGTCCGCTTGTCGTCGTAGTTGTTCTCTTTCAATTTGTTCCTCCTGAGCAGCGGCATCGAGTTTCGCTTTTGTTACGTTTTTTGTCAGTTGAATTTCTGCGTCAGCGTATGTGGCTTTTATGAGTTGTAGTTGAGCAGCTGAGGCTCCTGACTTTTCAGCCATAGCAATTTCCAACCTCATTTTTTCATTCAACAGACGTATAGTGTTATCGAGGTCGTCCTCTGATAATTGTGCAAGGTTTTCATATTTCATCTTATCGAGTTCGATAAGAGAATTTATGTTAGCAAGTTCCCTGTTCAGTGCACTCTGAATGTCCGCTTCTTTTTTCGCTTGGTCCGCCTTGAATTTAGCATCTTGGTCTGCGGCTCTCTTATTCTCAATTTCTGCAATTTTTTGTTGAGTTTTTTCTACAACTTTTAGGATAAGTTCCTGACCTTTTAGGGCACTTACATTCAAACTTTTTATTTGTTCAATTTGTGCTTCCTCTTGGTTTTTGAGTTGTTGTATTTGTCGGTCGTAGTCGTTCTCAATGAGTTCGATGTTTAGGTTTTTTTCAAAGTCAGCCGCTTCTTTGGCTTTTCGTAGTTTTTCTTTTCTACGTTCCTCCGCCTCTTGCGACCTTCTTTGTCTTTCCGTATCTTGTTCCTTTTCGTCCGCTGCAACTTCCCTCAATAACGCCTGTTCCGCCTTGATGTTTTTCCTTCTTACTGCGGACTGGTTTTGTTGGGTGTTGTATAGAGAAATTAGAGCCTGTTCCTCCTCATCGAGTAATTGAGTCGACTTACCCTGTTGTTTTATTTGTTCACGAATGTTAGCAAGTCGTTTTTTAGCGAGGTTTGTTTCCTTCGCCGCTAAGTCCTCCTCACTCTTTTTCACCTTTTGTAGTGCCTCTTGTCTCTCCCCCAATGACTTATTGGTATCCGATATAATTTCTCGTGCCTCTGCGAGTTGTTTGTTTTGTTTCGCCCTCTCAACGTTGAGGTCTCCCTCGGCTTCCTCAACTTCGTTTATAGCACGTGCGAGGTCACGTGCGTCGGCACTCGCCTTTGAAAATTGGTCAAACCCAAGTGCGGAAAGTCCTCTCTGAACGAGTTCAAGTCCTTTTAGGATCCCATCTACCAAAACCAATGCAATTTCTTGTAGGAGTCGAATTACGGGGTTCAGGACTCCTGATAATGCACCCATTACCTCCTTGAGTTTGAACGCCCCTTCCTCCGTTGAGGTCAGTGCTTTGTATAGGGTGGTGAATATTAGTGCAATAGCGGCAATAGCAGCCCCGATTGGGTTAGCAATAAGGGTCATAAACGCCTTACCGAGTCCCATCACCCCTTGTATAGCCTGTCCTACGGGACCTGGTATTCCTTGTAGTTTTTCCGAGAAGGACATCGTCGAGGCTTGAGCCTCGTCGAGTGCCCCTTTACTCTTTTTCAATTCGGTCTGTAATCCTTTGAATTCCTCCGAACCGAGTGTTGCTCCTTTTAGTTTGGTTTCTAATTGTCCAACCGATTGGGATATATCCTTTATGTTGTCCGCACTTTTCTCAATAACCTCCCCGTTTTCGGTGACGAATTTGAGTTTATAAACTAATTCCTTTTGAGCCATAGGTTCTTTATTGTAAGTATAATTTTTATTCTATACAGGGTCCGTTATCCACCACCTCAATGTTTGGGTTTTCTATTATTGTTCCCTCACAAGCGCAGTCCTGAATAAATGAGTCACCACCTATTATTGGGTCCTGTTCATTTCCATCGCAGTCCGTGTATGTTATGGTCTGTGGTAGGAAAGATAAGTTTGTAAATTCGTAGTCGATACACTCACAAAGTGGGGGTGTCGGTGTTGGAGTTTTCGTCGGTGTTCTCGTCGGTGATGGACTTGGAACTGAACAACACGATAGTTTGGTTATCACCACTTCCAAGTTCATCGTCGTCACGGAGTTATTACACGCACATATCGTTATGGTCTGACCTGGTATAATTGTATAGGTAGTTGGTGACCCTACGCATCCCCCACATAAAAGTGCGTCATAGTCGAGTAATTGGTCCTCCGAGTTGTTAGTTATTTGGTAGTTATAACACGCACAATTCGATGGTGTCGGACTCGGTGTCCTCGTAGGTGTTGGTGTTATTGTCCTCGTTGGAGTCACCGCTGGTGTTGTCTCTATACAGGTTCCCAAGTCCCTTCCACTCACGCCTGCTGGTGTTATAAGTGACCCCTCACATAGGCAGTCAACAATAAAACTATAAGCCCCTATGGTTGGTGTCCTATGAACACCGAAGCAGTCGTCGTATTCTACCACCTCACTATACGGGTTGAAGTTTTCTATTTCGTATTCTCTACAATTACAAGGTGTTTTAGATGGTGTCGGTGTTGGAGTTTGAGTTCTCGTTGGTGTGGGGGTTGGTATATCCGCAGCACATTCCTCACAACTTTCGTAGGTTATGGTTATATCATTCGTGTTGGAATTCGTCGTTATATCGAATACAAAATAACACGTATTTCCTCCGTTGGTTGTCCTTACCACTTGACCCAATG
>Ga0049081_10000117_pt1 | contig 29906 bp, 48 predicted proteins | sample GreLakmeER78MSRF_FD_66717 | JGI IMG/M metagenome (GOLD analysis project Ga0049081, IMG submission 66717) | Freshwater lentic microbial communities from great Laurentian Lakes, MI, USA - Great Lakes metaG ER78MSRF | ecosystem: Environmental > Aquatic > Freshwater > Lake | place: Great Lakes...
TACTACTATAGTAATTTTGTCACTTAATTTTGTTGTCGTTTGCATTGTCCTTCTACCTTAAAATTGTTAAATTTTAGCTGCCACTTCATTGACGCCAGTGTCATTTCGCAACTGATTTGGTCCTTGAATGCCAGTTCTATTCTTCCTGGCACGTCCTGAGGATTGTTCACGTGAACTGCTATCAGTATCAGTATCCACATTGTCTTTCTCCTTGGTCCAAGTTACAATCTCCCAACGGCCATCCCAGTGTTCTACAAGTGCTGTACACGACTCTACCCAGTCGCCATCATTCATGTATGCAACACCATTGATCTCTTTGATCTCTGCATGATGTATGTGTCCGCATATTACTCCATCAAAGCCACGCTTCTTACAGTAGTTGGCCAAGTTTTCTTCAAACTTGAACACAAAATCTACTGCTTTTTTAACCTTGTACTTAAGATACCTGCTAAGGCTAAAGTACCCAAAACCCAGGCGACGACGAATCCAATTAAATTTATTGTTGAGTGCAAGAACAAAGTCATATGCTTTATCTCCTAGGAATGCTATCCACGGTGCCAGTCTAGTGATGCCATCAAACAAGTCTCCGTGTACTACTAGATAGTGTTTGCCGTCTGCGCCTATGTGTTCTATCTGATTATGTATTTCTACAAGCCCAAAACTAAAACCATATGGTATCATTGGCCTTAAAAATTCATCGTGATTGCCGGCTACATAAACAACTCTAGTACCACGCTTGGCGTGTCCTAGTACCCTGCGTACTACGTTGGTATGACTTTGTTTCCAACGCCACCTGTTTTGTTGTATCTTCCAGGCATCAATGATATCACCTACTAGATATAGTGTGTCGCAGGAGTTGTGTTTGAGAAAGTTATTGAGACGGTCGGCTTGACAATCTTTGGTTCCAAGGTGTACATCACTGACAAAGATTGATCGGTACGTCTTCATCCATTATTTAAGATAAAACCAGTTACAATTTTGTTACAATAATAAATTGTCTACAAAATCCAGTAACAATCGATGATGTTGACCATGATGATATTGGTCTCGCATCCAACTGTAAGAAGAATACCAGTGCGCAGTACTTTCGGGATGACCGCCAATCAATCCCGTACGGCCTTGTATGATAGCCATTGGATCGTTGTTTCCAGCGTAACGAGCTACGGTTTTAAATTTTGACTCATCACCTACCAAAGCGCAGCCATCGTACCAAAACATCTTCATTGGCTCACTGTTCCAAGTTACGTTGATATTTTTGGCATGTGGTCTGCGTGTGTCTGTGCCAGGCCTGCACATATACTGTTCTGCATCAACGTCCGTGAGCAGATTAAGGTAATTGCTTCCGGCCCAATAAGCACCCATGCAGATTCCTAGATATGCTCCACCTTGTGTTACAAACTCCTGAATACGTGCGCCATTGTCTCTTAACAAATATGCAAAACTACTGGCATCGCCTATGCCTCCAGGAACACAAACACAATCTACATCGTCAAAGAAATCCCGCTCAACTTCGTGGCGGGTAAAGATTTTAAAACGATAGTGCGGGCTCAGTGCTTGCATAATTCCGTTGCCACTTTGCACACTACACATGGGCTGATGTACAAATAATGCAATAGTTTTCATTTTGAATATTTAGTCAAAAGAAAACCCGCCGAAGCGGGTTATTTCTGAGTATGTTATTTTAAAATGTTGATTTAGGATCAAACATATCACTGTCGCCATAATTTGGATTCCATTTACGGTCCACAGGGACGTTAGAGCTCATATCTTTACCAAATGCTTGACCGCCAACCATTGTACCTCTTGTGCGCCGAAATGTTCCGCTTGGGCTTAACCCGGCTACTTCTCCAGTTGACGCAGTGTATGCTATAGAACCAGGATCAGTAATACGTGTGGTTGCAAGAATTTTCTGTGTTTGTGCAGGATCAGTTACTGGTGTCCAACCCGATTTTGCTAATTTTTGCTTGTATGCATTAAATGTTGCAATATTGCCTGCTACTGGGTTTTTCTCAGACCTATCAATTTGACCCTGATAGAACTTGTCTGATTGGTCCATTGCCTTCATTCTGGCATCCTTGTTTGTAGGTCCAGCAGGCAAAGAGGACAGTTTAGCATCAGCCGCATCGCTAGCTCTGCGCATTAAGTCCGGGCTTAGTTCGTTAATTTGTGCATTTTCATTGACAATATCAATATACTTGCGGAATAATTCAGTACTCATATTTTAATCCTTTAAAATATTTATCAAATATAATGAGAAACCCGCCGAAGCGGGTTCTGAGTTTCTGTTACGAGGTATGTCTTACCCTAAGCGGCCTTTATCAGGCTGCTAATGCGAACTGTGAGTCGTTTGCGTTTACTTTTTTTGCTTCTACGACCAGGTTACCCCAATCCTACGGGTTCTGCTTTCCCGAGCTGTCCACTAATTTACTTGTTGCCCTGTCGAATCTAGGTCAGGCCCCTCAAAAAGATTCTTCCATCTGTCTAGTGCTTCAAAATAGCTAATCCAGACACATCCTTCACAGCCTCTACCACAACAAGTTGTTGGTTCTTTGGGTCTAGGATAAAAATCTTTTTGGTGGACCTGGGGGGATTCGCACCCCCGTCCAGAACACTTTTCTCTTTGCTTCATACAGCAATAACTTACATTATATATTTATTTGTGAATGCTGTCAACTACCTTGTTATATAATTCAATGTCTTTGCCCAGGTAATCAGGCAAAAACTTTCTAACCAATGGGTTAATTGTTTTATTGTTTATCAAAGATAACGTAGTTAGATCAGCCGAAATTTCAAATTGATCTGTGACCCAAGTATTCAATGATAACTCTTTCCTAATAGAGATTGGCAGATTATTAAAATCCTTGGTCCAACGACATTCAGGCCATAGTGGATCTTTAAATAGATAATATAATCTATTCCAGGTTACTTCATCGTTGAGTTGAGCTCTTGCCTTGTCGTCGGTTAATAACTTGGCAATTGCAGTGGCACAATCGCTTTTCTTTTTAGATCCTTCGTGAACCAAACTCATGTCCCAATTTAGATAATCTTCACCATGATATTTGAGAAAAGAATTAGTAACTTGCAAGTTTTCACTATGGGTTCTTGACAACGGGATCCAATTGATGTCCCACATCTTCTCTTTAAACAACATATAATAAGAAAAAGAATGTGGGTCTGGGAACATTGAATACACTGTTAATACTTGTATGTTTGGATCATCGTAGAACCAATCACACATATTATGCATGTGAAGGAATTCTGCTTTGCCTTTGGCTTGCTTTAATATTGGGTCAAGCAAGTGCCCAAATACATGATGCTTTTGAAAGTCAACATCTTTCCAAAGTATTGGTTTCCAACCAAAATTATTTGAAAAGTTGTTGTAAAAAAAAGTTGATGCACATTTATAATTAACAACGTACACCAAATTATTTTTAGTCAAGCATTCGGGCTCGTACATGCTATTAGTATCGATAAGTGTCAGGCTTAAATGGGCCAGCAACTGGCACACCAATATAATCAGCTTGCACAGGCGTGAGCTCAGTTAACTGCGCACCAATCTGTTCAAGATGCAGGCGAGCAACTTTCTCATCCAAATGCTTGGGCAACAAATATATTTCACCACGATGGTAATTATCTGGGTTGGACCAAAGTTCTATTTGTGCCAATACCTGGTTGGTAAAGCTGTTGCTCATAACATAGCTGGGATGCCCGGTGCCACAGCCTAGATTAACCAAACGTCCTTTGGCCAACACAATAATCTTGCGACCATTTACTAATGTCACATGATCAACCAAGGGTTTGATTTCATCCCAGTGCGCATCTTGAATACCAGCAATGTCAATTTCGCTGTCAAAGTGACCAATGTTACAAACAATGGCATTTTCTTTCATGCACAGCATGTGTTCGCGAGTGATAACATTGATATTACCTGTGGCAGTGACAAAGATATCTGCTAGTCCTTTTGCGTATTCCATGGTTACAACCTTGTAACCTTCCATGGCCGCTTGTAATGCACAAATAGGATCAGTTTCTGTAACCCAAACTTGTGCGCTTAGAGCTCGCAGTGCTTGTGCACTACCCTTGCCTACATCACCGTAGCCACACACCACAGCAACCTTGCCGGCAATCATAACATCAGTGGCACGTTTGATGGCATCTACTAGACTTTCACGGCAACCATACAAGTTATCAAACTTTGATTTAGTCACGCTGTCATTGACGTTGATGGCAGGTATCATCAACGTACCGGCTTTGATACGCTCAATTAACTTGTGAATGCCAGTTGTGGTTTCTTCAGTGACACCTTTGATGTTGGCAATGAGTTCTGGATGTTTATCATGGATATAACCGGTCAAATCATGTCCGTCATCTAGTATCATGTTAGGTGTCCACCCATCAGGTCCACGCACAGTCTGCTCAATACACCACCAGTACTCCTCTTCGGTTTCGCCCTTCCAAGCAAACACCGGAATACCCGTTACTGCTAGGGCAGCCGCGGCCTGATCTTGTGTTGAGAAAATATTGCATGAGCTCCAACGCACACTGGCACCAAGTTCAACTAGTGTTTCGATCAACACCGCTGTTTGGATAGTCATGTGCAAACTGCCCACGATACGTGCGCCAGCAAGTGGCTTTTTGCCGGCATACTCACGACGGAGTGCCATCAAGCCTGGCATTTCATGTTCGGCAATGGCAATCTCTTTGCGACCCCAATCGGCCAATGCAATGTCATGCACTTTGTAATCTGTGTATGTTTCGTGTACCTTCATGGTGTTTCCGTGTTGTATAAAATCTACTTGTGTTGTCATTGTTGTCCTTTAATTAATTTTGTTAGATTGTTTGCTGTGGCTGGACTCAATGTCCAACCCAGATGACCATGTCCCACATGGTAAAATACATTTTTATTATTTTTACTTTGCCCTATAATGGGCATCATATTTGGTGTCATTGGACGTAAACAGGCCCATTGACTATAGTCACGTGTACTTACCTTGGGAAAGTTGGTGTGCACCCAATTCAACAAAGGTTCAATACGATCTCGGCGTATGTCATAGTTAACTCCGGCCAGTTCGGCAGTGCCTGCAACACGGAATCTATCGCCTAATCTTGCGGTGACAATTTTGGCCCGATCATCTAGTAGACTTCTGTTGGGTGCAAATTTAACACCGGCATTGTCTAAGTTTACAGTGATACTATATCCTTTGACTGGGTAGATGGGATTGTAGTCACCGAGCTTATTGCTTAACGCAACACTGCCTACACCATTGGCAACAACAATTCGGTCAAAGGAATCCAACTCGTTGACATCCGTGATCTGCGTGTTATAGATAAATGCAACATGGTATTTTCTTGATAGTACATTGCTGAGTGCTACACAGAACTTGTGTATGTCCCCGGTCCAATCAGCCTCGGTCCAAGTACCACCCACAATATCATTGACATACCGCATGTTGGGTTCAATTTTTTTAATTTGTGTGGGTGTTAATATTTTCCACTCACAGCCATTGCTTTCATACATTGACTGCATACTCTTTGCATGCTCAAAGTATTTTTGATCTTTGTAAAAATGCAAAATGCCCGAAGGACTTTGATCAAATTCAAGACGCTCTCGTTGGATGATTTCTGCATATAATTGTCGGGATTCAATACCTAACCCAATAGTCTCTGCGGTATTACGATCTTTTACATTGCTGGCTGTGTGGTACAAGAATCTTGCCAGCCACTTGGCCTTGTCCCAATCCAAGCTGGGGCGAATAAGCAACGGCGCATCCTTTTTAAACATCCACATTGCGCCTTTGATGACATTGCTCCAGGTGTTCCAAGTTTCGCTGTTGCTGACACTGACTTGCCCGCCATTGGCATAGCTGGTCTTCATGGCTGGGTACGCTTCTTCGTCAAATACTGTTACAGTACATCCTTCACGGGCCAAAAAATAAGCAGACGTCAACCCTGCAATGCCTGCTCCTATTACTGCTACGTTCATTATTTTCCTTATGTTAGCATTCTAATTAGTCCAATTGAATCTATGGTGGTTAACAATATATAGTTAGCCAGCATGCCAAAAGATTTCCTAGTCCAACTAGCCCAAGCATACAAACCGCAGCCAAGGATCCAAACAGGATAAAGAGCAAGAAGCGGGGGATTGGGGACTGTGAATGCCATAACAATACTGCAACCCACACTAATAGCCCATGCAAGAAGCTCAACAGCAAAGCGAACTCGGTTAGATTTAAAGTCATCTTGTATCCAATCAAAGGTGGGTTTAAAAATGTTATCAATCATTGCTGTCAACTACGGTCCAACCAAGACGTCGTAAGTCTTCTCGAATCTCGTCGGTGACCATAGACTCGGCTACAAACGCTTCGGTTTCTTTGTAACGTACTTGTTCCTCGGGTGTTAATTCGGCAAACTCAAGTTCAGTTAACATTTCACCACGTATGCCCGAGCAGTACCAATCAATATAGTCGCCTTTTTCCAGCATGTCTGCAATAATGCCGCCGGCATGCCGCCAACTACAACTCCAGGTTTCACCTTTGAGTATAGGCCAGGTATCCAACTTTTGAAAGTCGTTGTTACACATGGCCGCATACAAGTTCTGCGCATACACTTCATCTGCCTGTGCTTTTTTTAAAATCCAATCAGTGCTACGAAGATCATACTCAAGATTATTGATCTTCCATTCTTGAGTTTCTTCAAGCTCGAGAGTTTGTTGTTCCCAGGACTTGTAAAAGCTGATCATTTCTTCAGCGTGTTCAACGGTGGTGGTGCCATCTTCAGCACGTCGTGTCAAACCTTCGATTTGAAATGTTCCTCGCTTAGGGCTTCGGCTAGTCATTGTAGTTTTCTATCTTCGGTAATGCTTTGCAACAGTTTTTCTGCCATCTCTGGGTCTTCGTTGACTAACTCGTCAAGGTCCACAGGTTGGCTTTGTTCATTGATCTCACCAGTTTCAACCAAGCGAACTATCTCCAACATCAACTCATCAAGTTCTTCCTGGGTACCATCAAAGTCATCAAAACATCCAGGTGCAAAAACGACTTCGGGTGTTTTCTTTTTATTCTTCTTTGTCATTTTTCAATCCATTACTGTGTCGGTTTGTGGTGTTTTCTACATCTTGGAATAGACGCTTTTCTTGCTGTGTTAACTCTTTAAAAGTTTTACGAGGATTACCGCACATTACACATTTCGGATTGCCGCAGTTCAATGCATGATGTTTGGCAAACTTGTGGGGCTCTGTTACTGGAACTCCGTATTCTTTAGCAATCTTAACCTGCTTTTTTACTGCGTTTTCGTCTTTGAGAAGACGCTTTGAATGTTTAAATTTGTCGGTCTCGCTGTTCATAAGTAGATTCAATTTTATGTTTGTCGATTGCTTCGCGCAGTGCTTGTTCGATGAGTTGATTAAAAGTCATATCACGTTCGTGTGCCAACTTCATATACTTTAACAGTTCTTCGTCTGAAAAATCTATAGGGACACTCACACGAGTATCGTAATCTTCCCCTGCCCGAATAGCTAGAGCTTTTTGGATAAAGTCGTCATCAACTTCTAGATCAATGTAATCTACTTCATCCCATGCTTGATTGGCCAGCTCGCCTTTGGCTTGCGCTTCATTGCGATGCTTTTCTTGTTTGTTTTCAGCAATCATTCTGTACGCACGATTGTTGGTGTAGTCGCACATGTTGACTTCATAGACCTTTTGTGTCTTGGTGCTGAACACAATGCTAAAACTATGGCCGCCTTCGCCGTGAACACCATTCCATGAATCTAGTGTATAAGCGTTTGGGCCATAGCACGACCAACCATACACACCGCCCTCGGTGATTTTGTAGTCTACCAATTCCATCCATTCTTTTATCGTAATCATAATTGTTCCTTTATTTAACAAATGGTTTCAAGTCTGGGGCAGTCCACCCCACAGGTTTAAGTACCTTACCGTCCTCCCGTTTACGCACCTTTCCGGTGTCCTTGTCAATCTTAGCAAAATTGGTCTTCATAACTTCTTTCCAAGCGCCTTCTGCATCAAATCCTGCGCTATGAATAGCACCAATGGTGACAACTAAAATGTCAATGAGTGCATCCAACACTTCGACGTCATCATTGTTGGATAGTGCTTGTTTTAATTCATTGTGCTCTTCTTCAATCAGTGCACAATACATATCAAATTGTGAGCCAGGCGGACCAGCCACTGTTTGGTCGCAAGCCCGCATAAATTTCTCTTGATCACGAAACGGATTTGTCATGTTATCACCATCAGTTAATTGTTTAATTAATTGCCAACTACCATCATTGAGATCCATCCATTGTAGTGTATCGCCTTCGGCCCAGCCTGTTTCTTCTAAAAGGTCAGGCGGAAAAGTTAACATACCATCGCCAGTTTCGGGATCTTCTTCTACGGTCAATGTCCAGGATTTATTCATAAAACCTCTTTGTAAATTTGGTGGGCTGTCTGTGAGTCGAACACAGCACCAATGGATTATGAGTCCACTGCTCTAACCAACATGAGCTAACAGCCCTTCGTAGTAATTATACACTGTACGTAGTTATTTGTCAATGTATTTTGACTAGGCTAGTATCCAAGAGTCGGAATCTTTGAGTTCAATTGACTCACTACCATCGTACTCGTTTACTTTAAACAACATTCCTTCAGGAACCCAGGCAACGGCCAAGTCCTTCATACCGCCTTTGTAAAGTCCGGGATACTTGAGTGTAACATAAGTCTCCAACTCTGCCCATTGGTCTTTTTCAACAAACACCACAATGGCTGGATCAAACAAGATCTCCGGCACTTCTTGATTCCAAGTACTCCAACCAGCACCAAAGCCGGGTGAATACAGCACTGCCACCTTGCCGTTATCGTTTAGTTTGTTGACTTTTTTCATAGCGTCAGGAATTTACAGTTTCAAACGGACTGAGTTCTTCTTCAACATCGGCTGTTTCATACACCCAATTAATAGGGATTTCCAACATCTTTGCCACAGTCACTGGCAAGTAACCAGCTTCCAGCATTTCGCTGACTTGTAATGAAAGGTCGCTCATCTTACTCATTTTACCACTCCTTTTTGTTGCCATCGGCTTCGTTGTCACGATAGCCTGCGGTGTATGCTATGATTTCTTCGGCAGTCATTTGTGCCATATCAACACGTTGTGTTCTGTGAGTGTCACCCACAAAGTAATGCGGCCAATACTCTCGACCGTAATAGCTGTCTGCGGCACCTCGATCATATGGTCCACCATGTCGTTGATCGTAAGTTGGTTTTTCTGCAATCATTTTATAATCCCACACTTTGTTTAATCTCATAACGAGCAATCTTCTCGTCAAAATACATGCGAACGCCTTCGTTATAAGGGCTTGCTACCACAATCTCACCTAGTTCTACTGCTACGGCTTGTGTAAATTTACGCAGAATACTCTGAGTGTCTTCCATCTGGTCCAAGGGATCTCGGTCCAGAATTTCTGCAAAGTCATTAATAAGTTTTTCTATGTTTGAATGCATTTTAGATTCCTGTATGAAACGGATTGCGTCGACGTAAGTGGGCTAGTGCCAATTCCTTGCTGTCAAATCTGCCACCGATGGGTGTTTGATGTGCTCCACGCACAATGTACCAGCCACCTAGTAAACCGTTATACACAACTTTCATTACACAATCTCCGTTACTGTATAGTTCAAACTGTGATAACCAACGTCATAAGACCCGCCATATCCGGCAAACTGGCTTCCGTTGCAGGTCAACGTGGCCTGACCATTCTTGGTCATTTTTCTAGCCAATCGTAACCACGGTCCACCTTTAGAGGACATAGTGACACGACCATCAGCAGTTTCTCTAACTATGACATCAAATGTAAAGGTACGTGCATTTTTCATATTACATGCTCCAATAAGTTTCGCTGGCAGGGTTGCAACACCACGGAGTGTCTGCATCAATTGTAACAGGCTTACCGCTCATCAAATTCTTTACAACAATTTTTGGAGCACGATAAGTGTCACGAGCAACAATGTTGAGTTGGCTTTCGTTCCAACCTGCTTTGTTGCACAACCGAGTTCTAGTAGCCTTAGCGGCACCAAAAGTCTTGTAAGCCCGAGTCTTGTTGGGACCGTCTGTGACAATAAGTCCTGTACCTTTTGCAACGATTACGTATGACATATAAAGTTCCTTTGTTTCTTACTATACTTCTATTATAGCAAATTGGGGTTTTTTGGTCAACCAAAATCAGTGTTGTTTTTAAACAACACCGCGTACATCAGTATTTAGGTTGGGACGGAGTTCACGAATTAAGGCACGTTCTGCGGTGTGTGCTTCTGTTTTACCACGCACCACTGCAACAATACGGAACTGGAAAGCATCAGTGCCACGCTCACGAATTGCTTCGTACAAAGCCCAGCTTTTGTCTTCGCTACGTGAGCGATAGATGTGCTTGTTGACACGTGTTTTAACACTCTTCAAAACAGTGCTTTCTGTCTTGGCAGTGACGCCAATGTAGAAGTCTGTGCCGCTCTCAATACGGTAAATGATGTGAGTGCGATCTGCACGTTTTTTTCGGGTTGCTTTTTTAATTTCCATACTAGTATTATAGCAAAATGGGAATTTCTGGCCAACCAAAAAATGCCAGATTTCTTCAAATAAAGTGTTGTATTTTTACAACATTAACTGAAATATCGGTAAGCTAGCCCTGCAAAACCGGTAAAAGTCATGATGAAGTTAGTGGTTACTAACGCTGGTTCCTGCCATCTAATACTGACTATTAACCAAATTAATCCACCAATACCCAATATTAATGGACCTTCTGGATAATATCCCAAACTATTAACAGCAGTTCCGATAATCAATACTACAGTACCGGCCCATTTTAAATAGAAATTTAAATCTTTATTCATGTTAATATTATAGTATAAAACAATTTAATGGTCAACCGCTGGTGGTTAAAAATCTTTCAAGGTCGCCCCATAATGTAATCATCATGGCATCCTTACTTCCAAATAGCCAGATATTTTCCCATTTATTTTTTGATTTTTCTAGATAATACGGACAATTGATTTTGCTACTTAATGCCAATAATAGTTTTGGGGTTATTGAAAATGAGTTGATTGAGAATCGATAATATTCAAGATCTAATATATCAACAAATACATCACAGCCTTTTTCAGTCAATCTATAACCACGACTATTATGTTTACTAACCCACCATTGAGATAATGCTTGATCTATGGTTATTTGATTGTCTGTTGGCAGTATGTTTACCAACCGGGTAGTTAAATCACGCTTGATCACCGGGGAACACAGTTTCGCCAGATATTAACAACACCACTGAAAACTTGTCTGTTTTAAATTGAGCATTTAACTTTTTGGCTAGATTCTTTGCGTGTCCAGGATTGCTGAAACTAACTTTTTTATATTTGGGACCTGGGTACTGAGTTAACAGATTACTGGTTTTTAAATTAATGGGTTTTGCATCATAGAATACTGCCCAGATTCCCAGTGACGAAAGAACCTGCTCGGTCTTATAAGTCGCTTTGTTAGTTATTTCTGCTAACACTTGAGGTTTAGGTCTGCTCATCATTAACTCCTGCTATTATTTAGCAGAGTTAGAATGGTTGCCCATTAACTTCAATATTAGTAATACCACTAGTATCCATGGGTTCTTGTTGAGTTTGTAACCGTTCTAGATTTAACAATAGTCTAGTTAATTCTACATGTAGACCTTTTGCATCGCGCAACGGCATAATAAAATCTTTGGCACCACGTGCATCGAATCCTTGAAGCCGTTCAATAAATTTTTCTATGTGCATTATTTTGTTGGTTCTGTATTAAATGGACCTTGATATTCGTATCGTTGTAATGTAATAAGTTTGGGATTTTCCATTGCAATCCATACGCCGTGCTGGCACACACGATACCAACCTGCGGCATACCAGCTTTTGCTTTTACGAGTTTTTGTGTACAGCGGCAAGTGCCGTTGCACATCAAACATGACATTGTAGGCTCGACCCCTGGGGTTGTGTCCGTAAATTAAATTGTCTGTTTGTTTACTAGTGGTCACTGGATCAAAACTAATTCCAGCTAGTTTTTTAACAAGTTTTAAATCATCAAACGTTGATTCACGCCCGTTGATGCGCACTGAGTATCCTTTGGGCATGGCTTGAATATTACCAATTTTTTTAGACTCGTCCCTTAGGATCCAGTATTGATCTGCAATTATGGGTTTTGCTTTAATCATTTGTTTAACTCTCCTTGGTATGTTTGATTTAGCCATCGGCCAAATTGTTCAGCATTTTCACTGATTTTAATTAGTTGATACTTGCCACAGAACTTCATGAAGCGAACTCCCACCTGACCGATGTCTTTGTGACTGAGTTGTTCTTGAATTGCAGTATCAACTTTTTGTTTAATCTCTGCAGGTTGTGCAGTCAAGTCCACCAATGTTACATTACGATTGTAGTCATCAAGCACTCGGTGCTCTTCACCATTGTGGTCGGTCCAACGTTGCAACATGAGATTGTTCCAGGAGTAGCCTTTGGATTTGCGATCCTCGTAGGCTTCTTGTAGGCCCACTTTATTCTTAGTGCCTTTGGTGCGCACACCAGGGTACGCTGAAAAGACATTGTCGCTGGGATCACCACGCATACATTTTTCAAATAGCAACCAAGTTGGGTCCGGTACTGTCTTAGGTGCTTTTGTTTTCTTATCAATCACCAGCTTGTCTTTGTGATCATATATGCCATTGATAGTGATAAGCTCGTCAGTGATACCATTGAACTGTTGCACATTTTCGGATAGTAATTGTACAAAATCTGTGTCACTGCTGATCACAAAATGTTCATCCTGTGGATGCAGTGCGATCCAACGTGCAATGATATCATCTGCTTCAGCTTCTTCGTGACGTATGACACTGCAATTAGTCTGTTCTCTGAGATACAATGTAAACTTGTCGAAGGTCTCCCAAAAAAGTTTTTCTTCTTCAGCTTCAGACTCAGTTAATGCGGCACGAGCCACAGCACGATTCTTCTTGTAAGGCTCGTAAAAATCTTTACGCCAACTTCGACCTTCGAGTGCAAAGATGACATGATCAGCATTGAACTTTTTAAAGACTTTGTTTACTGCGTTGAGTGTAATGTGCAATGCATAGCCTAGTTTTTCTTCTGGTTCGGCAGCTCGAAAGGCAGCATGGCGAGCTCGAAAGAACATGTTTGCTGTATCAATTAGTAAGTAGCGCATAGTGCATTTAAATTAGTTTGTTATCAACAATGTATTGTAACATATGTTTAGCCCAAAAGCAATGGGCATCCTCACCAAAATGCCAGCTTTCTGGGCCAATAGTTGCGTATTTGTTGCTCTTGAGCAAATTATTGTAAGTTTGGTTGGAGTTGTACGGAGCCAAATAGTTAACTCCCCAGTCAAATCTGTGTTTGATGTTAGAAAAATCATTGTTGCCGTTAAAAAACACATGCTTGATATTTTGGTTAGCAAGCTCTTGATGGAACCCCCAAATTATATTGTGCCAGCGCATGGTACATTCATTCCAATCAACATCAACAACAAATTGTTTATACCTTGTTTGCATATCAGCAGGAACATCATCAACGCCACTGGCATTGACTTGATACCAAGTGCCGTCACGGTCCTGCCACTCTTCTCGCTCCCAGGTGCTCCATTGTATTACCATTAGAGTGTTATCCAATGTAGATCTTGATTGTTTAGATATCCAATCTTGTGTGGTTCTAAGTATTCGTTGATTACTACTGGCGCTTTCTGCATCACAGGTAAATGATGCTCCTAGTAAGTCTGCAAGCTGTTGTCCCCAACTTACTTCTAAATTGTTGGGATGTGGCTTACGTTCAAGGTGTATAAATTTAAAATCGTCTTCGGCAAATGCAAATGAATTCACCGCCTCGGCAGCGGCAGTGTGGCTATCACCATTAACGTATAATTTCATGTTGTGTTATTTTAATTGAAGATTTGCCAAATGCTCGCTTACGTCCGTAATATATGTTTTCATAAAAACGAGTAGCACTCATTTTCTTGTCCTCGGGAAAATCAAAACTTACCACGCATGCCTGTTCCAGTGCAGTGTCCTGATCTAAATACCCAAACAGGTTAAGCGTGTATGATGTTTTTGTTGGATAGTTGCTTATTTGATCGTAGGTAACAATTAAGTTGCGTTGGTAGTCAAACAACTGTTGTTGTATGCCACTATCAATTTTGTATGTGTTGGTGACATATTTACACACAAAATCAAACACATAGTCCACTTGCTGTTCTAAATGTACTAATAGCGTCAGACTGGTCAGCAGGTTAATACCAGTCTGTGAAATTTTTTCAGTTACTGGGTGAGGCAAAAACCCATTGGTCATCCAAGCGGCATAGTGTGATTTGATTTTTTCTAACAGTTTACCTATGTAGGGATCTTCACCAACTGCTTGATACAACTCTTGATAAAATTCTTTGTAGTCTATGCCATGGTGCTTGTATAAGAATTTGGCAATTTGAGTACTGAAACCATACATGTGAAAGGTATGCATAAAACTACTCCAAGTCTGTGCTTCAAGCATGTCATTCCACGACATGGTTGATGTTTCGGTGATCACAGCAATGGTTTCAACTGGACCTTCATCTTCAGCAGTGCTTTGACTCATGTAGTCAATTACATCCTTGGTCTGCATTTTGAAAATACTGCGTTGACTCAGATTCATTTCAGCATTTTCCAACAGTTGGCATTGTATGACTTCTATGCCATGATGATTGCCGGCCCGCATTATTTCAAACATACTGTGCTTCCAACTAGAAAGTGTTTCTCCCGGCAATCCAAGTATCAATTCAGTATAAACTGGCACACGATTTTTCAAAGCTAGTTGAAATATTTCTGCAATCTTGTGTTGATTTAAATTGGTGCGTTTAATAATGTCTAAAACACCAGGAGTCATAGTTTGCACACTAACAGTCAACCCATTGTTGAGACATGAAGTCTCTTCAGTGATGCGTTTGACTAACTCAAATACATCGGCACGTTGATTCTTTGCCCAGTTTGTAACCATGTGGTCCGGACTGCCGTGCAACTGTTGTTGTTCTATAATTTTATCAACAATAACGCTGTCACGTTCTAGAAACATACCAAAGTTGGCATCGGCAATTAATAGGCCATTACCATTTTGTGCCAGCCATTCGATATCTGCCAGTACTCTACTGAGTGGAAACTGTCGAACTTTATTGTAGGTTAAACTACCCCAATCACAGAAGGTACATGCATAAGGACATCCACGATTTGTTTCTAATGTTACATTCCAAGTAACATTGGGATTGTTTTTAATAATTTGATCAAACACGCCCACTTGATATGGACTAGGCAACACACTAAGATCCATGATACGATTTGCATCACCAGTGTCAACCGGTGCGCCGCCGCGATTAATCACTAATCCGGGGATTGTCTCCAGTGCTTGATCTTGTAACAACTTAAGAAATGCAATCTCACCTTCTGACTTAATGCATACGTCAATGTATGGGTGGAGTTTAAATATATCTGGGTTCAACACCGCAGGTTCCGGACCACCAAAAACAATTAATACTTGATTGTTTAATTCTTTGATGCGTTGTGCTAGTTTGTAATTGTAATTGCGATTCCATACATAGGTGCTAAACCCAACTACATTGTTAGTGGATAGTTGTTGCGCAAGTTCTTCAATGTTTTCTCTGCGCCAAACTAATTGATCAAGTTGGAAATCTGTGTGTGGTTCTGCATAGGCCCATAAACAACCAACACTATACGGTAAAAAATAAATGTTGAGTTCGGTGGGGCCTTGTCTAAAGTTTGGCTGTACTAGACTCAGCAGTTTGGTCATTCTTGTTTGAGTGCCTTAAATGTTTCCGCGGCCACAACACGCTTGCGTAGGCTTGAACTAGAAAAACTGTGATCACGACTGTTGAATACATGGTGTATGCCGCGGTCAATACCTTCCCATTTACCTGTGAACTCTTTGTCCTCATATTCTGTACCTAAAATACGCACATCTAATGGAAGGATTAGAAGTAAGTCAATCAAGTCTTGCTCAGTCTGATAAACAACAACTTCATCAACATAGCGACATGCCGCAAGTTGTATTTGTCGTTCTACGATACTTTGAACTGGGTGATTTTTAGTGTCTGGTCTATCAATTGTGGGATCAGTTTGAAGTCCGCAGATCAAATAATCGCAATGATTCTTTGCTTCACTCAGCATGGCAATATGACCTGCATGTAGCATATCAAACGTTGAAAAGGTAATGCCAATTTTTTTACCATCAACTTTGAGTTGTTTAATGTGATTGAATATCATAAATGTTTAACAATAAAATCGGCAAATTTTTTGTGCCCCGATTCTGACAAATGACCGGTGCCAGTTCGGTGCTCGCTGTCATTGATTAACGCCCAGTATTTTGTACAAAAATTGTGTAATTGGTAAATTTTCTGATGTTGTTTGACCCATTGCACTGAGTGTAATTTATCCAGGGCCGGAAATGACTCTATAAAACAATCAGTGTTGTCAGCAGCCGAATACCAAAAATAGTTAATTTTTTTGTGTTCTAAGTAGTTACTGAGCAAGAATAAATTTTGATAAAAGTCATGCAACTGCTTGTGCACTTGATTTGAATCTAGCAGTTGACTTTTTTCAAAATCTGAAATTTCGTTTTCTTCTATTAAAAAATCAAGTGTGGTAAACTTTAACTGTGGTTCACTGTTTCTATCAAAACAATTATTTAAAATTTTTCTATTGGATCCATAGTACCATACTTCTTTGCGACGTATAAATGACCATCCTATTATAACTAATGGGTTTGAGAATTTGCAAGAATTTAAAAAGTCTATGGTGCTTCTAACAATGCGGTCATTGTTGCTACCAACCCTTGCAATGTTTTCTACTGGTATATTTAAAGAATTGCCTAAGAAATTTGCGTAGGTCAACGTCTCTGAATACTTTGCTGAATAGCTATCTCCATTAACAATTAACCCATCATAAATCATGATACTTCTTTGCGCCCATTACCTATGTCGCGAATTTGAGAACCACGTCCGGGATTCATTGCTTGCTCTTGTTCCCATGTTTCCATGACCACATGTCTGCAAACATTCAGGAACCAACGATCGATAATCTCTGCATCAGAGTCTGTGGGTTTGCCTTGGTAACCAGCACGTATCAAATTGGCAACAAACTTATCATTCCAGTCCAACTCAAATGCACCTTGGTGCATGTTTTCAGGATCCACATCCATACTAAGAATTGCCACATAGGGCTCGCCTTTTTCTGTGGCAATTTCCTTGGCTGTCTTGGCGGCTTTCTTTTCTTTAGGTTCCGCCACTGACTTGATTTCTGGCTGTTTCTTTTTAAAGATATCTAATAGTCCCATCATTTGCCCCATCCATTGCCCCAGAGGTCAACGTGTAGTCGCGGACTGTAGTAGTATCCTTTGCTACATGCCCAGTCTGCAACCTTTACACGGTTGGCAGCATACGGAGTTACAACCCCGCCCTGTGGCATAACGTATACAACCCCAGTAAAGCCGCCTGCTCTAAACTCTTTTACAGCACGTTCAACTTCTGCAAAGTGTTCTTCAGTTTCAACAACAAACTTGAGATAAACCGTGCCAAGTTCTTGATAGCTGGCAACAATCTCGGGACAGATAGCTTCCTCCCACTTCTCTCCACTAGCACTAAGTTTGGCGCTGACACTAAAAGTTACAAACCGATCTTGTTTGCTGCCAAGTGCTGGTTGTTGCCATGCTTGTAAGAAATTTCTAAAACCTGGCTGTAATTTTTGAGTCCCGTTGGTTTCAAATGTAATGTTACGCAAGTCTGTCATGTAAGTATTGCTAATCAATTCTTCATAGGCACGTTGCCAACCCAACAATGGTTCTCCACCTGTGATAACAAGATGTACATCGTTGCCGTTGTCCTGCACCCACTTATGATTGGGCGTTAGATTTAGCATATCCGTTACTAACTGTTTAGTTTCCACTGTGGGGCTTAGATGTTTGAAGTCTGGGTGCCAACTAGCATAACTGTCACAACCAGTGTTAACAAGTGGCAAGCTCATGAAGTCTGGGTACAAGTGCACATTTTTAGCAACTTCGTCGGCTTCTGTACTTTTTGCGCCTGGCGCACACCCAAAGCCAGCACAGGTAAAATTACACCCAAATGTGCGTAAAAACACACTGGGTACACCAACAAAACGTCCTTCGCCTTGTGCGGAATAGAATAGCTCACTTACTTTAAGTTTCATTTTTGTTTACCTTAATTTTTGCTTTACCAAAATCTCTGCGTCTTGCAAAATAATAATATTCTAAGAACCTACCAAAGCTAATATCTTTGTCTTCAGGAAAGTCCATGTAATAATCAGTTTGTTCCTCTTTGAGTTCACTGGTGCCAGTAATGTAATCGTAGATGTTATAATCTAGTGTCAATGTCTTAGGGTATGTTGATACCGAGTCGTAAACAATAACAAAATTGCGCTGAAACTCATTTAGTGCTTGCATGACTCCTGGATTAATATTATACTTTTCCATGAACTTATTCAACAAATTATACACGTGATCGTGTTTGCTGTCAATCTGTATGTTCAAAATAGTTCTATGCAACAGGTTCCATCCATGTATTTCAATTCCACCCAACATTGGATGATTGATTTTACCTTTTTCAAACCATTCTTCAAAGTTTCTACGTATTGCTCGTTGCTCATTTACAAACCAACTGTCTGATTGTAGGAAATCAAATAGTTCATTATAGAAATCTTTGTACTCTACTCCCAAATAACGATTGGCAAACCTGCTGTAAAAGGTACTTAGGCCGTTGATGTGGAAGGTATTAATAAACCAACTAAAAATTTCAGCATCAAGCATGACATCCAGTGGCAAGTCACGTGTGCTGGTAACAACATCAATGCTTTCTTCCACTTCCTCACTGCTGTATGAGCCTGAAAAATAATCATACACTTTCTGTGATTTTATTTTGTATAAGCTTCGTTGCAATGTATTCATCTCAGCATTTTCTAATAGCTGTGCTTGATACACTGTGATCCCGGTATGGTTGCCACTTCTGAATAACCTCCAGAAATTTTCTTTCCAGCTAGCAATTGTTTCTCCGGGCAAGCCAAGAATAAGTTCGGTGTACATAGGGATTGAATTTTGTTCGCATAATTTAAAAATTTCTTCTAACTTGCTAACCTCCATGTTTTTTCTACGAATGTTTTCTAACACACCATCATCAAGACTCTGTACACTCAGTGTTAGTCCATGATTAAAATACGGCATTAACTTTTTAACAATGCTGACTACTTCTTGCTTTTGATTCTTTGCCCAAGCAATGCTGATGATTTTTGGATATCCGTATTTTTGCTGTACCTCAATTAATTTGTCAGCAATGAGATCATCACGTTCAACAAACATACCAAAGTTGGCATCGGTAAAACTAATAAAACTACACCCAAGTTTAGCAAACCAGTCAAGCTCGTCATACACTCGGTCAAGATTAAATTTCTTGACTTTGTTATAAGTCAAGCTACCCCAGTCGCAGAACGTACAAGCATACGGACATCCTCTGTTTGTTTCTAGTGTAGCGTTCCAAGTGACATCGGGATTGTCAGCAATCAATTGATCAAAGATACCGGTTAGATAAGGACTTGGAACATCTTCTAAATTGTCAATACGTTTGGCTGGCCCGGTATCCACAAGCTGACCTTGATTGTTGTATATCAGTCCAGATATGTCAGCAAAGCTACCATCTACGTGCTTTTCAAGCATTTGTTTAAATGTAATCTCACCTTCAAGTTTGGCAACTATATCAATGAATGGATATTTTTTAAAAAACTCGGGATCTTCAATGGCAGGTTCAGGCCCGCCGAAAATAATTAACTTGTTGGGATAGGCTAATTTAAGTTGTTCAGCCAGCAGGTAGTTGTATTGATGATTCCACACATAGGTGCTAAATGCAACAACGTCACTGCTGGCCAGTTTTTTAATTACAACATCAATGTTTTCTCTGCGGAATATAAATTCCCCTAGATCGTAGTTGTTGTTGATAACTGGAAAAGTCCTGGCATAACTCCATAATACCCCAGCACTATATGGTAGGTAATATGCATTGTATTCCTTGGGACCTTGTTTAAAATTAGGCTGTACAAAGCTAACAATTTGTTTATTCATTTTTTTTATAATTTAACTCTTTGAATGTTCCTGGTTGCCAAACCTTCATTTGTCCATTGGGGTCGTTGGCTTTTAGTTGTATCCACGGATCTCTTGATCCTTCAAACACTTCCTTGACCCAGGTCTGATCATGACCTTGTGCGCCTAACCAGTCAGATAATTTAATAGTAGCATTGTATCTATTAGTTAACATATCTTTATGGTGGAAATCTCCAGGGCTGTCTGGGTTGCCTTCAAGCAGTGTGCGCTCCTTAAAGGTACTATCAATGTTGTTGCCGGTTAGATCTCCGCGATCGTGCGTAACCCAGACTGGTATACGCTCAAAAATGTTGATCATGTATGCCATCTGACTGAGCCATGCATCTGACAAACTGTGCCCGCTCAGGTAGCCCAATGCATTGTACCATTCAATGGGCGTGATTGGAAATATGCTGTATGGATGGTCGTTGTGTGCATGGAATGACAATAGTTTAAATTCACCAGTGTGCTTGACAATTTCTCTGTCCCAGTTCTGCGATTCCATGACAGCATCATCGTTCCATATCACAGTCCAGTCTGCATCAACCTGCTTGCACATGGTGTTGTAATAGACATGAAGATTGTGATACCCCAAACGATCAAATTTCATCACAGTATAAACAACATCTCGCTCATCTAGTAACGGCTGCAATGACTTTTCCCAATGGTCAAATCCAACAGTGTCGTCTTTGTCAAACCCAATAATAAACTCAATGCTAGATAAATCATAGGCACGATTCACCAGGCTCATTACGCTTCTGGTCAACGCAACTGTTCTCCCACGTGTGGGCAACATTACTGCAATTGAAAATTCTCGTTTTGTACGATTAACAAGTTTCATTGTATATGTTTGACCATTTTTTCAATTTTTCAATTTTGGCATCTTTGGCAACTTCTAAATTTTCCCAGGATACTACATCCATTTCGTGCAAAATATCAATCATGGCTAACAAGTCACCTAGTTCTTCTTCCAGGTGTTCTCGATTGGTTTTGGGCTTTCCGGGTTTGAGGTTATCTAACCCGAATCGACTAATCTTACTTACTGCTTGTATTACCTCGGCACATTCTTCTTGCAGAATGTCCATGGTTTCCTTGATTTTGTTATTCACGCAAATAAATCCTCATTCCATTCACGATGACCTTCACGGAAAGCCATGTTAGCTTGAGTCTCGCGCACTTCTACACGATAGCACCACAAACGAGCTGCCTCTCCTGGACCCCACATTTCTGGAATATAAACACCGTTGACATACTTGTACAGCATATCGGCAAGTGATTCGCAACCCAGGCGTGGTAGCACTACAATCTTGGCCATGTTCCGCTCTTGTAACAATTTAAATGTCGCCATGTCGGGATCATCTTGTGCAACAATAAGAGTGTGATCAAATTGATCTTCTAATGTTTTCTTTAGTTCTTTGAGACCGCCATAATCTGCGGCCCAGTTACGGACATCTAGGTTGTTGGTGCCAAAGTAAAACTTCATACTAAACGAATAGCCATGAATTAAATTACAATGACTGTCCGATCTCCACTGTCTATAGGCACACGGAAATGCGTCGTGATACTCTTTGGTACTGGTATATTTGTATACCACTGGTCTGGTATTTGGAAAGTTATCTTCCATATGGTTGATTAGATCTTGTGTTGATGATTGCATGCTGTTTCTCCTATGTATATTATAGCATAGGCTTGCAGAATTTGTATAGCGGGATGAATGCCAAAAAGGCCGCTTGTTGATTAATTACCCACCCTGATCACTATCTTTTGGAGGGAACGGCCACGAGTTTGATGGATCTGGGCGAGATTTTAGTTTAACATTTTCTTCAATAACTGTGCCATTTTCATCACATAGACTAACTTGATATGGTGCAATGATATGTACAGCAGTGTCTTCTTCCGCCCAATCATGTTCCCCATCGAATAACCAACCTGCACCACCTTCGTAGTAGAGTTCTTTTAGTTCTTGTTGTTCAAGTTCGCTAATGTCATCGCTGAACTCCCATTCAATACTAACACTGTCATCGAATTCACAGCCCCAACCACAATCGGTTCTAGCATAGGCAACAGGATCACCTTGCCAGGGAAGGTTGCAATCTAAATCACCTTCCACAAAGCCTTGACCCCAACGATAGGTTTCGTCAATGTTGAACCAACTAATACTATCATCTGGATTACTACGGAACATTTCTACATGGTAGACAATGCTTTTCTTTTCCAGAGGTTTGATAAGATATACGTTAGGCATGATTATTTCCTATCACCGAACAAGTGCAACAGGTTAATAAACAAGTTGATAAAGTCCATATACAATGTTAGTGCACCACGAACTTCTGCAACATCACTAGCTTCTACACTAAGTTCTTCACGAATCTTTTGTGTGTCATACGCTGTCAATCCTAAAAAGATAATAATAGCCAATGCCGAGATTACCATCTGCATCACAGTTGATCCAATAAAGATATTCACAATGCTGGCAATAATGATCGCAATCAAGCCCACAAACATAAACTTGCCTAAACTATCAAGGCTTTGTTTAGTAAAGTATCCATACGCACTCATAACACCAAACAAGATGGCCGCACCCATAAATGCTGACACAATACTACCCATGGTGAACACAGCAAAGATTGTGGCAAAACTCAAACCCATTAATGCCGCAAATCCATGTAGGCATAACTGTGCCACACTCTTACTTGGGTTATTGGCTAATACCATACTGATGCCAAAAATTGCCACCAGGGGTGCAAAAATAACAATCCACTTTAGTACACCTGTAAAAAAGAATGCCAACAACTCGGGACTAGTGCCTACAAAGTAACTGACAAACATTGATACAACAACAGCAAGACTCATGTGACCATAAACACGACCCATTGCTGAATTGATTTCGCTAGCACTGCGGTAACTTAAAACTTCACCGCCTGTATAATTTGTTCCAAACATGTTATTCTCCTTAGTTGTCCAAATCCATGGAGATCCACTCTTTGATTACGGCAATCAATTCTTCTTCTGTTGCACACATAATCTTAGCGTTTTTCCATTCTTCTTTTTTGTCGCGGCCGCCAACCTCAATCATAAAACCATTGTCGTAACGATTGAGACTAATATTCTCGTTTACTTTTGCAAGTTTGCTTAATTTTGACATTTTGTTTCTCCAGATTATCTTTTACAGTTATTTACAATATTCATAAATTCGTTTCTCACTGCTGGGTCTGTTTTAAACACACCGCCTAGTTTAGATGTAACTGTGCTTGACCCAACATCTTCTACACCGCGAGATTTAACGCAATAATGTTGAGCATCAATGACGACTGCAACATTATCAGTTTCTAGAATATACTGAAGTGCATGATACACTTGTTCTGTTAAGCGTTCCTGAATTTGTGGACGCTTGCTAAAGTACTCAACAACACGATTGATTTTACTTAGACCCAGCACACGTTGATTGGGAATATAACCCACTGTGGCCACACCGTCAATGACAACAAAGTGATGTTCGCAATTACTCTGTACATTGACATTTCGTTCAATGACCATTTCGTCATACTTCATCTTGTTGTCAACTGTGGTACACTTTGGAAATGCTTCGTAGTCAAGCCCCCAAAAGATTTCATTCACATACATCTTGGCAACACGTTTGGGTGTATCCATTAAACTATCATCAGATAAATCTAACCCTAAAGTTGTCATAATCTTTTGAAATTGTTCTGTAATGATTTCAATTTTTATTTTTCTATCAAGATTTGCACCACGTGTATCCCACGTTGGTGTCTCAACACCCATTTTGACTAAGTGTTCATGTACTTTTAATCCCAGTTCAGGGTCGCATTTTGTTTTGTTATAGCTCATTTAGATAACCTTCCTTTGTGATGGTTTGTTTTTGATGTTTGCTACCATTGTGTAGCAAGAGTATTTAGTAGAATTATACACTATTTGTCTATTAAATCCTACTGAGATCTTTCCATAATACATGCATTTTTTTCAAGGTGTCTTTGTCTATGGGTTGATTGTAGTGTCGTTCAAGCTGTTCTAAACCTGCCACCAATGTTTCAAACTTGTACAAATCTGCAAAGTCGATGCTGAGTATGCTTGATGTATCGGCAGTGGCATGAATAAATGGTTTGATAAATTCTTGATTGGCTAGATAGTTATCAAACAACTCATCATAGCTGTTATACCCAGAGATCAAATATTGATTATTAAACTGTAGTCTATGTTGCTGGCTAGTGGCATCATGTGCAAAATCTGGATGGTCCAAGGTTGAGGTTGCAATTTTAGTTTGGTCATTCCACAACCATAACTTTTGCTTGACCATTTCCTTGTATAAGTCAATGCTGTGTTGATTAACAAGATTGATTTCTATTACTTCTGATTGTCGTTGGAAATCGGTGCGAATCTTTTTGTGAAAATGATCTACTATTTTGCGCCCCTGTCCCCAGGATTCAAAGAAGTATGTACTAGCGTGTTCTTTTACTAGTTGATTATAGTTGTCACTGGTTAGATCATTATTGCGAGACAATCGTCTGCTAAAAAAATTAGTATTCCAGGGGTGATTAGGTTCTACCACGGTCCATCGAGATATGTCCCGAGTCCAAGTACTCTGGAACCAATCCCAATGATCAACTTTGCCGTTTTGTACATCCCTGTCCCAGTGCGCTACATGTTTGAATAAAAACAGGCAAGTGATTAAGAATTTACCACCTGCCCCATTAGGATATCGTACAATAAGATTTTGATCAGTACAATAGTTACTGGTTTTCTCGTCGGTCATAAGGCCTTGTGTTTTCATCAAACCAATAAAGACTTCTATGTGGTGGGTTTACTGGTTGAGCACTGCTTTGAAAATAGAACAGCCTTAGTCCAATACGACGATATCCGTTGGGACAGGTTAATGGATCAGGATGACCGTGTATTAACTGATTATCGTAATTCCACATTAACAGTCTATTTGCAGTGGGTGCAATTTTATGTAGACAGGTTTTCTTTTCAAAATCCCAAAATTCTAAGGACCCGCCCCAGTTAGGATTCCAGTCGTCACTGAGATATATGATTATACTAAGTGCACGATTTAATCTTAACTGTTCGTTCCAGTTAAAGTCGGTGTGTAGTTTTAAACAATGTCCAGTTTCACATTCCATGATGCCAGCGCCAATCATGTGAGGATCTGGTATGAGTTTTTTTAATCCAGTGACACTTTCCAACCAATTGACAAACTCGGTGCTGTTTAAATTTAATACAAGCTCACGAGTCAATGGGGCATATTTGAGATTATTACACTCATACATAAAGCTACCATTGCGTGTGAACTTGCTAAACATATGGCGAGGAATTGTTTTAATTTCATCCTGTACTGACTTTAATAACTCATTAGGTAAAAAATCATCAAATGCTAACCAGGGCACAGGAGTACCATGTTGATAATCAATGGCGTAATCCTTGGCATCATATTTACTGGTCAGCAGTTCGATATCAATCACTGGGCAAGTCCTTGTTGGCTAGATATTTAGACAATGACAAACGATTACTAACGCCGCCACGGTTATATGCCTTGTACTTATCAGTACTGTCAATGCCAAAAATTACAGTATTGCTGGGCACCACGCCTAGCTTATCGCACAACTCTTTTTGTGCCGCACCCCAGTACTGTGTGTTCCAGTCTGGCGACACATGATTTAATATCTGTAATCCTACTGCCGCTGATAGTCGGTTGGTATAGTTTGTTTTATTCATCACCAACAAGCTATCATCATCATCAACTCGTGTCAATCTCATGCCAATACGCAAATGACTTACTGGATAGCTTTTGCTCAAACTAAATGTAATCACAGTAATTGCCGGATGATCAAAATCAAAGTCAATATTGGCACAGATACCAAAAAATGCACAGTCTACTAACACAGGTATGCCCAACTGTTCAGCTTCATTGAGCACCCGTTGCATGTCTGGATGTTTGTTACCAGTGTCACTGAATGGCAAGCTGATTACCACAGCATCTTGTGCAGTTAACTCACCATCTTCAATGAATGCCCAATCAAAATAGTTCCTCCAACTGGCCATGTGATACATGTATTCACCGCGGAAACAACGGAATCGACGAGTACAATTATCTAAATAAAACTTATCAAATGCTTCGGATGTGCCATTGCAACTAGCACTGACAGGAAACTTATCTAAGTTTTTAAATGAATTGCGATATGACTCACCAATCCAAGCCCGGTATCTTTCTAGAAATTGATTTTGTATTTTGTCATTGTACAAATATTCTGAAGCCGCACTCACCATACCTTGTGTAGTTTTACGTGTGTGAGCAGAAACCACAGCTTCTGCACCACCATATGGTAACCGTTTTAAGTTTGGCAATGCTGGCTTAGTCAATTTGGTACCAATCCCACGCATGTGTAACAATATCAGTTAATGTATACTGCGCCTGCCAACCTGTGGCATTAGAAAATTTATTGCTGTTGGCAGTAAGGGTAGCCGGGTCACCTTCACGTACCGGACCAAACCTTAGATTTACTGTTTTACCAGTGACTGATTCAACTTCTTTGATTACCGTTAGATTACTATGCCCCGACGAGTTGCCGAGATTATATGTGCCTGGCGGTACTGCGGTGTCCACAGCAATCACATGTGCATTGGCAATATCGCTGACATGCACATAATCTCGTACACAGGTGCCGTCTTCAGTATCATACTCGTTGCCGTTGCAGATAAATTCTGTGCCGTTAATCACTGACTCTAAAGCACGGGCAACAATATGTGTGGCACCCGATTCTTGTCCGTGACGCCCTTGTGCATCTGCACCGGCAGCATTAAAATATCTAAATGCCACAAAGTCTAAGCCATATGCCACAGCATAAGATTCCAAGAACCATTCAATCATCAACTTGCTTTGGCCATATGGACTGATGGGAGCAACTGGATCAATCTCCTCGCAAGGTGTCATTACTGGATCACCGTACACGCTTGCACTACTGCTAAAAATCACTCGCGGACGCTGTTCTAATTCAATGAGAGAATCTAACATAGCCAATGTTTTACCCACATTGTTATGAAAGTATTCTTGTGGATTAGCTTTGCTTGGACCCACTAGGCTAGTACCTGCACAGTGCACCACAGCGTCAATTCCACTGTTAGACATAAGATCTAGGCCACGACCACTGCAAAAGTCAGTTTGATAAAATTGATCAACAAACGGTTCCAAATGCTTGGGCAATGGCATTAGGTCAATTCCAAACACACGATGCCCTGCTTCGTGTAATTCAATAGCTGTTTGACCACCAATATATCCGGCTGCGCCGGTGACTATTACATTCATTCTTGTTTCCTTTGTGGATAATAGTAGTGACATTCATGACGATACGGATACCAATCTCCTGCCATGCCACCCAGGTGTTGTAACGCCCAACGAGCCCGATCTTCTACGTCGTTCATTTTGGCAATCCAAGGAGCGGTTGTTTGAGCACGAATATACTGCTTGAGATAGCAGAAACTTTGTTCCCGGGGCGTCATTCTTCTATGTATCCTATGTTTTTTGCGTATTTTACAATAGACGGTGCCCCGTTTAGGCCATCTTCGTCTGTAAACACAGGATCACTTGCATGAGTATAACCATCACGGAACGAGATAAACCAAGCAGATTCACCATAACTTTGACAGGGTGTTGCTTGTCCTACTGGTCGACCATTCACATAAGGTGGCCGATCAATACTGATCAAGTACTTGCTAACCTTGTTCATTCTTCTATTTTTCTCACATGATATTTCTCATGTGCCACATGATCACGATAGCGATTGCCTGCACGATTCCATTGCTCACCTTGCCCAGTCATGATGTCAATCACACGATCAATGGTGCCGTCGTTCCAGTCCGAGATCAAGCCCATGTTGTGGTGTGGATTACGCAATAAGTTTTGCATTTTGTGATAGGCATCATCTATGCTCCAAGGAACATAGAGCCGGTTAGGGTCATTGGCAAAAGTCTCTGGGAAGCTACGATAAGCAGGGTATAGAACATTGGAACCCAATGTATCTGCCTCACTCACAGTATTACTTACCCAATCTTGTAGTGCACAATTAAACAACACACGAGTGTCACCAAGCAATCGATAGTATTCATTTTTGCTTAGGTTCTCATAGATTGAGAGTTTACCTTCTGCAGCCATGGTACGAGCACGTTCCAAATACTTGGTGTTGTTACTACGCAATGGACCACCTTGGAAGATAGCAAACTCTACAGGGAACGGGCCTTGGTTGTGCCACATCTCAATCAAGTCCATGTAAAAGTCAGGTTGCTTCTCTTGATCAAAACGTGCGGCAAAACCCACACGCATTTTGCGATCAGCAAATGGCTTAACTGTGGCACCACCACGTTCCAACACTTCTGATTTGCCAAATGCTAGGCCACTAATATTATAGATAGGAGCACGCCATCCAGCAATGCGCATGTGAGCAACCATCTCTTCGTTTGTGGCGAGAACTCCGTCCACGAACTCATTAACCATTTGTTCGTATAAGCCCATCCATTTTGCCATACCCCATACATGTACGAAGTCATCAGGATCAATGGACTGAGCCAGACAGCGCACATACACGCGAGGACGTTGATCAGCAGGAACCTGATTAAGGATGTAGGGTAAACTCTCGATGCCGGGTTGAAACATGTCTTCAAAGTAGATAACATCCGCACTTGTGACCTCTCCGTTTTTCATCAACTGAACCAAGTTCATCATTTGGCTCATGCTAAAATAACTGCGCCCGTGTGCGTCCAGCACCTGACCCACCGAGATGGCTTGCGTGTTATCAATTGTAGTGCCAGGAACATAAACAACGTCAAGACCTCTACGGTCAAACACACGTCGGTTCCATTCTGTTAGTTGTAGTGTGTAACGGGCTTCGTAACTTTCCAAGCCCATGTAGTATAGTTTTCTCATTAATTTACTTTCTCTAGTAGTGTGTTAAACATTATAGCATCAGTTGGAAAAATGTCAAGTCCGTTGCACTGAATCTCATAACCTTTTGCTCTTAATCTTTGCTGAACAATAGCTTCTGCTATGATATTGATAGGTTGCCACGCCAGTGGTTGATTAGCAATAGAACATTCCACAATACGATCTAACAACATAAACTCATCCACAATGTATTGTTGTGCCTCTTGCCAGGCCAACAAAAAATCATCAAGTCCAGATTTTTGAGTTAACCTGCAGTGATCAAAAATCTTATTAGACGTAACTACAGCATCAAATAAAAAATCAGTATTTTTGACAGTTAAAAATTTATTATCAACATGTCCCGTCGAGGTTATCCATTCTTGTACCCATGCTACATAAAATAAACTAATCCACTCGCGTAGTTGCCATGTGTGCATTTGTGACCAATGAGTGTAACTTGAATTCCATGCAGTGATATTATGTTCATCAAGGCCCTGACAAAAAATATCTAATCCCATCACCTTAGAAATTTTATAATACCGAAACAACATATTCAGCTCAGCTCCTGCAATATCACCAGCATAGATAAGAACACATGTATCATTGGTAATATTATACTTGTTAAAACTTTGTAGTATTTCGAACAAGTGTTGTTGTTTGAACGGATATATTGGAGTAGTTACTTCGACCACTCTATTGGATTTAAAAAAATTATCAATATGTTCTGTTTCTCTAAAATGTGCAGATTTACTAAACGAGTGCATAGACCCATCAGCAAGAATTTTACCATCAA
>Ga0049081_10000120_pt1 | contig 29745 bp, 11 predicted proteins | sample GreLakmeER78MSRF_FD_66717 | JGI IMG/M metagenome (GOLD analysis project Ga0049081, IMG submission 66717) | Freshwater lentic microbial communities from great Laurentian Lakes, MI, USA - Great Lakes metaG ER78MSRF | ecosystem: Environmental > Aquatic > Freshwater > Lake | place: Great Lakes...
GAAATTCGTGACACCCTGGACTGATTATTTATTCCTTTCAATTGAAGAATTGCGTGAATTAGTAAATCTTACGAATTGGGAAATTGAAAATATCTTAGAAGATAATGAGACACATCAGTACATTGCACAATTGAAGAAAAAAAATAAGGACAAAAATTAATTGTTAAATGGAAGGAAAATCTTATTGGGTTCATTATTTTCAAAAAATTGATTTAGGAATTCAGCTAACTTCAAGTGAGCCAAATGAAATAGAAAAAAAATTCCAATTTCCATCCACTTTCGACCAATGGTGCAAGGGTAATGTAAACAATGGTAAAATCCTATTTATTAGTATTCTCCGAGAACTTTTTTTTAAACAAGAATTAAATTTTGCACTTTCATTAAATCATAGTCATCAAATTTTTCCAATTGGATGCCTAGGTGTTGGTGATTTTCGAAATGGTGCAAAATCGCTGCTTCAAGATGTGCGATTACATGTGGATCATTTTGATCAATTACCCACAATTGAGTTTTCCGGCATTTTAGTTTCCGATTTGAATCCCGATCAGAAAACTAAGCATCCAATTCGATTTTATCTCTCGTCCGATTTAGCTTCGGTAACACTCAAATGCAAAAGTTATTTGGAATCGTTTTCTTTGGCATTGATGGAAAACATTTTCAATTCTATTGATTCAAAAGAGTCGTCGTCATCTTTAGATCTCAAAGCTCTCGGAGAAAATCTTCTTCGAAATGAAATTACAAAACAACACACGAGAAAAGAACTAATTTCAAAAGCATGGGATGCTGTATTTGAACGCAATATTGAATGGAACAAGAATTATTATGCCAACGGGGGCGATTCAATTCAAGCAATTCGTTTTCTTTCAAAGTTAAAGGAACACGGTGCTGCAGTAGATCTAGCCGGATTAATCAATGCTTTTTCATTAACACATTGGATTTTTGACATCTCGAAAAACGTAAAGCAACAAAATAATTTCATTTCAGAGCCAAAGTCATTTCCTTTGACAGAAATGCAATACAAGATATGGAACCATCATCAATCTTTTAAGGATCATGGTGCATATCATGAGCAATTTCTTTTTGAATTGAAATTGGCACCAAATAAGCAAATCATTGAATTGGGCATAAATGCCATTTGGAAAAGTTACCCAAACATTAGAATCCAAATACAGCAAAACGATAATCAAATAACACAACATGTAGTCGCCTCCGAATTAAGCGTTTTAGAATTCACTTACAACTCAATAGAAGAAGCATTAATCGAAGACCGCAAGCAACCCTTTGAAGATTCGCTTCTTCGATTGAAAATTATTTTAATTGGAAACAAATCCTATTTGCTTTGGTCGCACCACCATCTTATTCTAGATGGTTGGAGTGTTGGAATTCTCATTCATGAGTTCATTAAACGAATTACAACCAAAAATTATGAGCCATTCCTTCATCCGAATTATCAATACCAACTGTATCGTTTCGAAAACGACTTCCCCGCTATTAAGATAAATAAAGAAATCCTCCCAGTTGTTTTTCCAATAAATAAGTACCACAAAGAGAAGTCATTCAAAACCATCCAATTTGAAAAATTAGCAATTGATTTATCTAAAGAAGATCAGCTAACGAAAGATTTTCAAATAACAAAACAACTACTTTTCTGTGGGATTTCAGGAATTCTACTCCACTCTGTTTTCAATAAAACCAACTTTTATTTCAATGGAATTTCTTCCGGTAGAGATTTTTTAGAAAGAGAAATCGATGAAGCTGTTGGGCTATTTATTCGCAACATACAAATCCCTATTTTTCTTGATAAATCAACAACTTGGAATTCTTTTTACCACGAATTAAATTCAAATTTTCAACAAGCTTTATCTACAAAAAATCGAATTGAACCAAACAATAATTTTGCAACAAATTCAGATTTCCTATTTGTTTATGAAAATTATCCATATACAGATCTTAAATCAGATGCAATTGAAGCGGCATTAATTCATGTAAATGAGGTTACGGGATATCCAATTACTTTTTGTCTTTTTCCTAACTCTGAGGGTTACGCATTACGAATTGTTTATGATGCAAGAAGATTTAATGAACAATTTATTATCGGACTAAAAATTAAATTTGAACAGACCTATAATAATATTCTTATCGCAGAATCTGGAGCCTCCATCTTTGAAAAGAAAACCACTGTCAACAAAAAACCTAATTTATTAGCCATCGATTCTCTAACAAATGAAGATTTGGATGAAATCGGAGATTTGGATATAAAAATTGGACTTATTGAAGGTCCAGGTTGGACTGAATTATTCGAGGATTCAATTTTCTCCTTAGATAAAAATCAATTTGATGGAGTAGAATTATGGAAGGATCAACTTTTTAGCCATCTGCAGGGAGAATGGAAAGATGTTTTTGTCAAAGAAAAAAAGCTTGAGCTAAAACAAACAATTTCATCAGATGATGACGCTAGTTTATTATTGCTAAAGTTGATTAAATTCCTGAAATATACTTGTTGGGACGAAACTGAGTTTCAACTAAACATTCAAAAAAACAATTACACCTTCCCCCTTATCATTAGAGCATTTAAAAATGATGATCAACTTTTTGATCTTATTGAAAAGCAACTTCAAGTCACGTCGCTTTATATGCCAGAATTTTTGGGACTTTTCGCTGAACATTGGACACCTACTTCCAACTTTTTAGTATCCCTTGATGATTCATTATCCCAAGAAAATTTGGATAGATTCGATTTCTTTATAAAATGTAATAACGGAACAGTAGAAATCCACTCGAATGAATCCATTAGTTCTGACTTCACAGATAAATTTATTCGTTTTCTTACAAATCCTGAATCAGTTCAATTCGACAACAACTTAAGTTACATCTCCAATCTGAATAATTCAAATAAAGGGGATTTCAGATCATTCAAACAACTATTTGAAGATCAGGTAGCTAAAACACCGAATCGATTGGCTGTGGATGATGGAAATATTAAACTTTCATATCATGAGCTAGATTCCTATTCAAATCAACTCGCAAGATTTATTAGTTCTAAGTTCAATTTAAGTGATTTAAGTTTTATTGGTCTTCGACTCAAAAGAAGTACCAACCAGCTTGCGAGCATTCTTGCCCTAATTAAACTCGGAAAACCGTTTATTCCTTTGGATATGAATTGGCCTGAACATCGCATAAGCCAAATCGTTGAACAAGCAGATTTAAAGCTAATTATTGATGAACAAACGTTGGATGGAATTCAACTCGAAAATTTACCTAATGATTCATTAAATTTTAAAACAAAGTCAATTGAATCTCCTTTCTATACTTTGTTTACATCAGGCTCAACAGGAATACCTAAAGGATGTGTTATTTCCGAATTTGCCTTTTTGAATTATCTTGAACATTGTAAAAACGTTTACTTTCAAGATTCAGAAGATTCGAACATTCATGTTTTTACCCCGCTAACCTTTGATTTTACGCTTACTTCCTTCCTAGGAGGTATCGCATTTGGAAGTTCGGTGATTTTGCATTCTGAGGATGAAAATATCTATGATTCGCTGAATATCGCTTTAAACGATGATCGAAGTTCAGTTTTAAAACTCTCACCATCGCATATTTCTTTAGCAGAAAAAGAATGGTTTTCTTCACCTGAATCCAAAACATTGATTGTTGGTGGCGAAGCCTTAACAGAATTTCATATTGCGAAATGTTTAGAGGGAAACACAAATCGCTTAATCAATGAATATGGACCAACAGAGGCTACAGTGGGATGTGTATTTCATGAAATTAAACCGAACGACTTTCCTTTTATTGGACTTCCGATCAATGGAATGGGCGTAATAATTTTGGATGAAGATAATAAATTGGTCACAAAAGGACGCGAGGGAGAACTCTGTTTATTTGGAAATGGCTTGTCAGATGGATACCTTAATGACATAACTAGAACCAATCAATCATTTCAACAATGGAATAACGATTCCTCGCTTCGTATATATAGAACCGGCGATCTTGTTAAAATGCAAAATGACGGTCGATTGCATTTCATTTCAAGAAAAGACGGTCAAGTAAAACTGAATGGTTACCGAATTGAAACGGAAGAAATCAGTTTTGCCGTTAAAGAAATTTGTGGGTTGAACAGCCAAAGTTTAATTATTGAAAATGGACCTTCGAAACAACTCGTAATTTTTGTGGAAGGTCGATTGTCAAAAATTAACTTAAGTAACGAACTTAAAAAATGGCTCCCAACCTTCATGGTGCCTTCCAGAATTATTGAATTAGATAAATTTCCGGTTACATCAAATGGGAAATTGGATCTTCAAAAACTAAAATTCAATTATCTCGAAAAAAATAAGCGAAAAGCTTTTGAGAAAAATGAAATCTTGAATATTCAAGAAATTTTGGAAGACTATAAAATGTTGAGAACGGAATTTCAATCGATACTATCTTGTGGGTCATTAAAAACTAAAGGTTGGAATCATTTCCAAAAGCAAATCCATTTTCTGATTCAAGTTCAGGCTAGTGATGTTCCCATTCTCATTCCAAAATCCATACTAAATAGGGTTCCCGAAGTTCTTTCTAATGTAGATTATTCAAAAATCGCATTAGGAAATGCAGCCCTAATTTGTAAAAAAACTTCCTTTTCATTGTTCGAATTAACGGAATACGCTCAGATTTTAAAATCATCGGAAATAAAATTAACAGAATCAGATTTTTCGCTTTTTTCAAATACAGTTAACAATATCGTTGACTCATCCGATTTTGCAAGGCCACTTAAAATCGAAAGTGAATATATTTCTTATTTAAAGGTAAAAGAAAAAGGACTCGTTCGAGATTGGAGCATGGAATGCGGTTTTCCGTTTATTTTATTCAAAAACCCGATTGGTGATTTAATTTGTTTGCTGCCTATAAGTTTTAAAGACAAAATCATTGACGCGTTTGGAAATAATCAACCAGATGAATGGGAAGGAAAATTACCATTTTTAAATACCGACGAATTCTACTTTAGATATTCAAATGGTCAATTAATACTGCATAAACGAAACACAATAGAACGTTTTTCTCAGAGTGTCAACTTGTCAATTATCGAAAAACTGGTTCATAAATTTAATAAAGACATCGAATGCGCATTTGCCAAGGAATCGGAGAAGCGAATTTATGTTTACATTCAATCGCAACTAGAAATTGATCTCTATGAATTAGAACAGTGTATTTCACGAGAACTACCCAGTTGGTTTCAAATTGAAAAAGTAATTCACACAAAAAATATCGCGGAACTTTTAAACGGGCATGATGATCAAAAGATTCAAAAAAAATCTTCTTCGTTTATAGAATTCTTGGAGACAAATCTACCCGAATATGTTTACCTCAATGGGTCCCAAAGTATAATTGAACAAGGAGGGGATAGCATAACATCCTTAAGAATAGTCGGTAAATTAAAAAATAAAGGCTATCAAATTGAAGTTGGCTCATTATTAAATGCGGAAAAAATATCCGATTATCTTTTGAATTTGAAAAAAGATTTTTCGTTTGAAATTAAATCCAATGAACTTCAACTTACACCAATTCAAGAATGGTTTTTAGAAGAATACCGTGGAAATAAAAATCACTTCAACCAATCTATTCTTCTTGAGTTACTTCTGGAAATTGAACCTCGGGTTCTTTTTTCTGCATTAGAATCAACTTTAGGAAATCATTCGATACTTTCTCAAGTTTTTGTTGACACATGGAAAAAGGGCTTAAAGCCTCGAATTCTTCACATTCGCTGTGAAACGGAAGAAGATGTTACAAGTTTTTGCTCTGAAATTCAAGAATCATTTGATTTGAAAGTTGGTCCTGTTGCCTGTGGTGCAGTAATAGAAGTCAATAACAAAGTGCTGCTTTTTCTTTCGATACACCACTTATATTGTGATGGATACTCTTGGCGAATTATTTTAGACGATTTACAGGAAGTATTGAATGGCCGGGGTGTTAAAAGGAAAAGTTCCTTGGTTTATGGTAAAACCCGAAATCAATTTCATGAAATTTCTGCTAAAAATCAACAAGAATCGACCGCGTTCTATGGAAATCAAATTCAAAATCCATTTATTGAATTGACACCTTTTTCTTACAAAGATTCAAATTATTTAGAATGGGAGTGGTCGGTTGAAGAAACGAAATGGTTTCAGTATTCCAATGAAATTGGAAAGACAGCGAACGAAAAGTTCTTGTTTTTATTTTTGAACACCTGGCTCGAATTAAAATATAAACCTTCAACCATATTTTTTGAAACTCACGGCCGATTCTACGAAGGGATTCCTGAGCTCACTGAAACCATTGGTTGGTTCACACAGTTCTACCCACTTTTCTGTTCTAATTGGCCCAACGTGGAAACATTAAAGGCAGAAATATCAAGGCAATTCGAACATCTTCCTGAAAATGGATTGACATATATGGGTAATGAATCGTGGCATAAGCCCCCCTTCCCTATTCTTCTTAACTATCTGGGTAATTTTGACGAAAATCGAGGTGCTATAGCCATTCCATCTGGTATTTCACAAGGGCACATGACTTCGGTCGACAATCCAGTTCTAAGTATGGTAGAACTAAATGCGCTAATCGTTGAAGGAAAAATGAAATGGATGCTTCGAATGCACCCAAAACTTGATTCATATGCCTTCAAAAATCAATTGAATAATAGCGTTAATAAAATAAGGGGAGACAATAATGAATCTGAATACATTTCTCAATCAATTGATCAGGATGATTTGGATGCAATAAACGATTTATTGGGAGGATAGTTAAGAACATGAAGAATATTAAATCGATCGTTCCTCTTTTACCCGCGCAGCAATTAATGTTGTCGGCTACTTTAAAAGACAAAACTTATCTTTACGTCCAACAACTTCTTTTTGAAGTGAAGGGATATTCACATATTGAAATTTCAAAAGCGCTTGACAAATTAATTGATAGTTATGAATGTTTTAGATCTATCATTCTTTACGAGGGGTTAAAACAGCCTGTTTGGGTATCGAAAGATGATGTGCGACCACTATTCAATTTACACAAGATAAAATCTACTGATTTGTTTGAATTTATTGATGGAATTCGAGCCAAAGGATTTAATTTTCAGCAGGAAGCATGTATTCGTTTTGATTGGATAGAATCAGAAGAAAAAAAATATTTATGTATTACAAACCATCATATTTTATATGATGGCTGGGGTAAACAAGTCATTCTTAGTGATTTCTTAAGTGCATTAAAATTCCCCAATAGTTATTTGATTGAAAAGCAAAATAAGTCCTGGTATGAAGCTTGGTCAAAATTAGATCATATTAAAGCGTTAGATATCTATAAAAATTACCTGACTCATTTTGACGATTTTGCATCAATCACCCAAATTTCTTCATTGAAACAAGAAAATTTGGAATACAAAACGAACGTATCGATTGAAACGATTCAAAGAGCAAGTAAAAACCTGGGATTGACAGGAGCCGAACTGATAAATTTCTGTTGGTCAATTTTCAGCTCAATTTGGACGCAAAACGAGCGTGTTCAATTTGGAGTAGTGAAACAAAATGGCTTAATAGATCAAGTCAAAAATGGTTTCGGAATGGGAATGCAAACGCTGCCGTTCCAATTTCTAGTCGATTTTAAATCGACAATTCGAGAGCAATTAACTCTTTTTAAAAAAAGGGAAAGAGACGTTTCTGCAGCATCATATGCAAATAGCTTAGATCAAATTTTCAGCCAATTTACCTTTGATTTTTTAATCGCTTTTGAAAATTACCCCTTAGATTCAAGCCTCGGTTCAGCAGAAAATGACTTTAACCTTTTATATTCATACGATCGTTCGGAGTTTCCTTTAAGTTTGGCGATTTCTCCTAATCCCAATACGTATGATTTTGACTGGCATTATAACACAACATTTCATAGCTCGGCTCAAATTATATTTTTGGCAAATCAGTTCATTTCTTTTCTCGAATCATTTGAGTTGAATGTAGAATTTAGTCCATCAGAGTTGTGCGAAAAATGGTTTCAATCACAGAATAAAATAAAAACGTTTGAAGCGAATTTTGATAAGGATGCTTTCACCAAAAAACTAGAAAATCATCTAAACGTCGAACAACGAAAAATTCATGATAATCTTTCGGAATACTTTAAAACATCAATCAATCGAATTTGGATTTACGGGGATAAGCATGAAAACATGATTCCTGTCATCTGCGCCGCTTGGAGACATCATGTTGAAGTATTGACAATCAACGAGAAAGAATCATCTTCATTTTTAGAAAAACTGCTTGAGTTTAAAAAACCGGATCTTATTTTTTCATCACTTGATGATAATCGATTTGTGGATTCCATTGCTCTTCATCAAAGTTTAGCAAATATTAATTTGGAGCAAAAAAGCGAAAAAAAAGTTAACAATAATGCCTTATCCATTTGTACATCTGGATCAACAGGAGAACCTAAAGTTGTTCAATTAACCATTGAAAATATCATTTCATTTTTTCATGCTTGGGAAGAGAAATTACCATGGAGAGAAAGTGAGTATTTTGCATCTATTGCCCACCCCGCTTTTGATATTGGGCTTGCAGAACTAATGTTTCCTTTATGGAAAGGATGGAAAACAAAGTTATTTGATAAAACCATTCTTTCGGATTCAAAACTTCTTGATCAGGAATTATCGAATATTTCCACTTTCCACATGGTTCCTTCTTTGTTGGAATCATGGATTGATAATGCTAAATCGGATGAAAAGGAACGACTAATCATGACTGGAGGAGACAAGGTACCTCCTCATTTATATTCAAAACTTCAAAAGAAATTTCCGAAAACAAAACTCTTTCAATTTTATGGTCCATCTGAATGTTCTGTTCTTGCAAGTGGGTTTGAAAATCAAGGTCAATTCGAAAAAAATCTACTTCCACTTGGAACCGCATTCAATCATGCGGACGTTCTTCTTTTTGGGGATAAAAATTTACCCGTTTTCCCTTATCAAGAGGGTGAAATCATTGTAATAGGCCCGGCTGTAGGAAAAGGATATGCCAATCAAGACAATTTTCAAAAGTTTTTTGATGTCAAGGAACAACGAGCTTTTAAAACAGGAGATTTTGGGTTCAAAGACCCTGATGGAAATTTATTTTTTAGAGGAAGGAAAGATCGTCAAATAAAAATTAATGGTCAGCGAATTGAACTAACACGAATTGAATCGGCACTTTCAGAATGGTCTTCTGTAGAAAATTGGTTGGTTATTCCAAATGGAAAGATGCTATTTGCTTTTGCAAAATCACAGCATAAAAACTTTCCTGAAAGAGAAAAACTACAACACTGGCTACCAATTTATGCCATTCCACAGCACATTGAAATTCTAGAAGAATTCCCATTAAATAAAAATGGAAAAATCGATCAACTGCAACTTTTGCAGCAAGGTAATTCTGCTTTAAGTAACATTCAACAATCAGGAACGATTAATCCAGAAATTGAATCATGTATTCTGAATCTTTTTAAGGATAGAAATCTGAATTTTTCAATTGGGTGGTATGCGAATGGTCTTAACTCGATAGATGCACTAAAACTTGCAGGAATATTAAAAACCAAATTCAAAGTTTCGATTGAACAGAAACAAATTCTTGGGACAGAAAATTTATTCAAACTTTGTGAATTAAATGCCAATTCTATTCATCAAGAATTGAAATTAATGGTAATTGAAGCGGGGCAAAAAGTTTATTCAACAGCTGCAAGACTAATCTTCTTATCGGAATCAGACGAGCAATTTTACAAAAGCTACTGGATTTCTAGTGGAGTTAAATTACCAACCGATTTCGACTTAAATAAAATTAAGAAATGGGTAATTGAACAAACCAATCTTCACCTAGGAGTTGACTTTAAAAAAAGCGAGTATTTTTGGAAAAAAGGTGAGGTTCAACTCCATGAATTCGAGGTTAAGAATGAAGTTGATTTCATAAATAAAGTGGGAAACACGTTTTCGGAAATCGATTCATCTCTCTTCATTACTTTCATTGGCAAATCGGAAAAAGAAAATTACCTCGCCTTCAAAGTTCATCATTCATTGCTAGATGGTTTGGGATTGGAATTGGTTTGGGAAAAACTTTATGATGACTTAAAAAATAATCGACTAGATACCATAAAATTAATCGCTCCAAAAGAGGATAATATCGACTTAAATTTTTGGGGAAATTATTTAAAAGATGTTGAAGTCACCTCATTAGCTTTTGAACGACAAAATTCCGCTATTCCGAGTGCAAATCGGATAAACATTGAGTTATCATTGGACGAAAAGCGAATTTTAGATAGTTTGTGTTCAGAACATAATTGTAGTCTTTTTGAATCTGGACTGATGCTTTTCTCGAGGATGCTGACTGTTTTCAAGCCGAAAAATCAAGCAATTGGTATACCTATAAATATAGGTGAATATATTGATTCAAATCATATTTCGGCCATGTCGGTCAATATCCTTCCTTTTAAAACAGAACACGAAAAAATTGAAGACATATTAGCAAATTGGCGAGAAATCTTCAGTAAACGTTTTACCCCTTTTTCTGAAATAGCCCAATTGGACAAAACACAAAAAAATGGAATTCCTTTTTTCAATTGCACATATCTATATCATTCCCAAAAAGCTGATTTAAAAGAATTTAAACCTATCGAATTCAAAAGAGCCGCAACGGATTTCAATTTTGCACTTGACTTTATTGAAGAAAAAGATAAATACGTCTTCGCTTGGGAATATCGAAGCGATCTTTTTTCAGAAATAGCGATTCATAAATTACATCAACTTTTGTTCAATGGAAATGAAAATCAAGAATTCAAAACGTTCAACAAGGAACTCAATCTTCAATCGAGATGGAATGATGTTGTTCAATCCTTTTCAAAGAAAACGGCTTTAATATTTGGTAATGAAACTTATAATTATTCAGTAATTGACAAATCAATCTTTGAAATTAGAGAACATTTCATAAAATCCGAAAAGATTGACGTTTTAATTCTAGAACGAAACAAAGAATCGATTTGCAACCTGCTTTTTCACCTAATTGATGGAATACCTTTCATTCCGGTGGATTCTGAAACTTCAGCGGATAGAATTGATCAAATTCAAAATATTTCGAAGGATATTCGTTCTTCACAAGCAGAATATAATGAACTTCAATACGCCATTGCAACTTCAGGGACAACTGGAGTTCCAAAACTAGTTGGAGTAAGCAAATCAGGTTATGAATCCGCCGTGAAAGCATGGATTGAAGATTATGGAATGAGCCCAGAAGATTGCTGTTTGCAAGCCGCATCCTTTTCGTTTGACGTTTCTTTGGGAGACATTGGAAGATGTTTTTTCAATGGAGCCAAAATGGTTTTACTAGACTCATTCGAAAGAAAAGATCCGACTTTGATGCTGGATAAAATCAAAGATTTTTCAGTTACTGTTTTTGAAACAACGCCACTCATCGTTCGTTGGTGGCTAGCTGATGATATATGTTTGAAAGATTTGCCAAGTTTACGCCTTTTGATTATCGGGTCTGATAGTTGGAAAATGGGAGAATTGCGATCCTTGTCCGATTTAAAATCTAAAAACCAACGAATTGTTAGTTCATACGGACTTTCTGAGACGACCATTGACAATAGTTTTTTCGATCCTGAAACGGATGACCATGCTGAATATCCGAATGAAATGGTTGTTCCAATCGGTAAGGCGATGAACCACTGTGATTTGAGAATTTCAGATTCCGATGGACAAGTTCTAGCGGATGGAATGGAAGGATTCATTTCAATCATCGGGCCTGCCGTTGGTTTAGGTTATTTTATGGATGGAAGCTGGACAAACATTCAAAATACGATTTGGCAATCCAAGGACCGGGGAATTCGCGATGAATGGGGCAATTTCCATTTTAAAGGTAGATCCGATAGACAGGTTAAAATCCGTGGACAGCGTATAGAGTTGGAAGAAATTGAACGAGTCTTATTCAGCTTGGCTCCTAAACTAATTTGGAGTGTTGTCGATTTCGAGCACGAATTTTCATCGGAGATGGCCGCTTTCCATGTTGGTAAATTAGATGGAAATTGGCTCAATCAGATTAAGTCAACAATTATTGAGAAATATCCAACTTACTTTCTTCCAACCCTATTCCTTGCATTAGAAAATATCCCATTAAACACGAATGGAAAAACGGATGTTTTTGAACTTAGAAAAATTGCGGTTAAAAATAGTTCCTCATCTACTTCAATTCGAGAAAATTCTGATACAATTGGTAGGTTGACTTCTCATTTCAGTCAATGCTTTAATCAAACAATAAATGATCAAGACAACTTTTTTCAATTTGGAAAAAACAGCTTCGACGCCATGCATTTTGTTCGTAGTTGGAATAAACTCTACAAAGAGAAAATGGCTGTTCATCAACTTTTCTCTTCTGAAAATTTTGAGTCTTTAGCTCTACTAGTTGATATTCGTTCAGAATTTCAAAAACCTGAAAATTCCGTTCAAAAAATCTCCAAAGCCCAAGAGGCCATTTGGTTTGAGATAAAAAATGGGGACTCTTCGTTATTCAACTTGCCACATTTCATTGAAATCCCAAACAGTTACAACTTTGAAAAGATCAAATTTGCTTTTGAACAAACATTAAAGGTCTGCTCTGCCCTATTTGATCGTTTTGAAGAAAATGAGATTGGCGATGTGATTATTCGCCCTATAAATTCTTCCAATTACGAAATATCGATTTTCGATCTTGACGATTTGGATAATTTCAAGCAAAATGCATTCACCAAAAAATTTGATTTTTCAAATGGGCTGCCTTTCGAAGCCGCAATATTACATTTTCAGGAAAAGCAAATTCTTTACTTCAACCCACATCATTTAGTTTACGATGGAGGTTCCGATGCTCATTTAAGCAAATTGTTTTTAGAATTTTACGAGGGTCGATACTTTAAGGAGGAGATCTTATCATACGCTGCTTCGAGTGAACGAATTTCTTGGAAAAACTATTTTCAATTGCTTCCTCCACCTGAAATTCATTTCCATAGAGCTAATACAGATCTTCAACCTTCTTTGATTTTGGCTTGTGAAGAAAAGGAATACACCAAAATAAAAGAGTTGACATTGGCATATCAATGCACGCAAACAACAATAATTTCTCATTTACTCTCTAAAGCTCTATATTCAGTTGGAATAGAAATAAATTGGATTTCACTCGCACTTGACCACCGAATGCAAGATTGCGTAGGGATGCATATGAGGGCTTATCCTTTTCCTTGTTACGATCCAAAGGCTGAAACTGATTTAACTATCGCAAAACAAAAATGGGCTTTAAGTCAACTGTTCGCTTCTTCGGAACAAAATATAATTTACCCTGATTCAATTCCTATTGAAGGATATAATCAAGTTGGTTTAATTATTCAACACCCATTTTATATCCAAGATTTAAAATTGGAACTTGAAAAAATAGATTACGCGAGACCAAGACTTCCACTTAGTCTATACGTGGAAGAAATTAACGAACATCTATTCTTTAGATGGGAATTCGATAATGATCAATTATCAAAAGAAAAAATAAAACAACTTCATCAAAACTTCTTCTCATTGGCTGAAGATTTGCACGTAAAGAACAAACAGATAATCAATTTTAAACCCGAATTCGACAGCGTTACAAAACAATTCTTAAATAATGATATTCAACCCGAATTATTAAAAATCTGGTCGTACTATATTGGTAATGACAGAAATGATTCATCCCATTTTTTCGAAGCGGGAGCAAATAGTATCAAAGCACTTTTGATGTTAAAAGAAATAGAAAAATCAATGCAAATTCGAATTTCGCCAGCTGATTTTTTTAAGCAGCCAACACTTGGTTTTCTTAATCGTTCAACTACCAAATTTGAAAGTAACAATCTTGTTTGCCAACTTAAGAAAGCAACTGAAAACGAGGAATTGTGGCTTTTGCCTCCAATTATGGGATATGGTTTTATATTTAACTCGCTCGAAATTAAAAAGAAGAACGTTTTAGCATTCAATTATCCATTAGCGATGGGAATAAATGGATCATCTCGTATTGAAGAAATCGCAAGGGAACTAATCCAAGAACGTCAAACGATGGGAAAACTTCCACAACATGTAATAATTTTAGGGTATTCTATGGGAGGATTAATTGCATTTGAAATGGCTAAATGGCTTGAAAACCATGGAATAAAGGTTAAAAAATTGATTATTTTGGATAAAACAGCACAACCTGAACCAGGAAATAAAATTAAAAAAGTAAATCTAAAATCAGAATTAATTGAGATAGTAAAAAAAATAGCGGCAGATGATTTGGATTTTGAACGGATCCAAACATATCTAAAGTCGCATGAACAAATGATTGAAGAATATCAACAAAATGGTTATTTGAATTGCCCTATTGATATTTACTATTGTATGGATGGATTTCAAGAAATTGATTTTTTAAAATGGCAACGATTTACGAAACAAAATATTAACTTAATTAAAATCGAAAAATGCAGTCATTACGAAATACCTAAAATTTGGAATAACTTAAATTTAGTTTTTTGATTATACCAATGTTAACATATATTTTTGAGATAAAACCCAAGTCATGATTGAACGACCCCTTAGTCCTTATCAATTATTATTTTTCAATCGTGAGCTTAATTTTGGAAGTTCTAATTCCAACATATTGAAAGGAAATGTGAGGATTTCAGGTTCGGATTATTCAAATTTGAAAAACGCGATAAAAGAAGTATTAAATAATTCCGAATGGGCTTTTTTATCCATCAATTCGATTACAAAGTCGTGGAATAAAACGGAAACATGGAATGGTGATTTTGAAGAAAATTTGATTGAACCAGAAATTTCAATGGATGGCAAATTATGGTCAGTTCAGCTTATTATAGAAACGGAAAAAGATATTTTACTTCGCTTATGTCTGCACCATTGTCTGGGCGACGCCCATTCATTCAATTTATTTTGGAATACTGTTTATTCGCAATATAAAAACAGAATATTCAATCAACCAGATACAGTTACCGAAAAGCGTTCTGAACCTTTAGTTTTACCAAATCAAGACGAAAGAAAAGAATTACCTGTAGATCTTGGAATTGGTGCGATAAAACGATTAAGCTTCGATTTCAATTCTAGGGTTATTTCCCATTTAATTCCGATTGCCACTAAAACCTCTGGGTCAACAATGGCTTTTCTTTTAGAACAATTGGAAGAAGAATTAGCAGAAGCAGAAAAACATCTCGAAATTCCTTTAAAAATTGGGATCGCCCTTCGCAATAGAAAAAATAAATTTCAAAAGAATTCCTTTCCCACTTGTGTCAATTTTCTGCCTTTGGTTAAAGGAGCGAATCTATCCATGCAGCAAAGAATATTAAACGTTTTTCGACATCAGGATTATCCACTTTTGGATTTCCTCCTTCAAAACAATCAGCGAGTCGCGTTTAATGTCTTATTCTCTTACCAAAAGGAATTATACGAATTTTCGGATGACCTTGCATTACATTTCAATTTTGAACCAAGTTCAGCCGATGACAATATTTTAGGGATTCATTTATTGGAGTATGGTGATAACTGTTTGACATTACACGTTGATTATCGGATAGACATTGCCTCAGAACATTATTGGAAAACTTTTTTTCGCTCAATAATCAGAAAAATTACGGCGCTTGTTTTATCCAAACCCAATGTTAAAAGCAACTTCAAAGAAGCAAAATTAGCACCTAATCCCTCCGAATATTTGGATTTTTGGCATTGGTTTAAACAAGTGGATAGTTCTAAAATCGCAGTAGTTTGTAAAGGTGACAAAGTGAATTTCGGTGACTTAAATCGTAAAATTGAAGAGATTAAGTTTGATGGAAATCAAAAACTTATCCGATTAAAACCGGAAAGAAATCTTGAAAATATTGCACGTTTGCTTGCCGCATGGCAAAAAGGATTAGCGGTAAGTTATCATGACGTAAATGATGATTGCCTTGATAACATCGAATGTGGAGCCTATGTCGCTAAAACAAGTGGGACTTCAGGGGCTAGCAAAACGATCTTGATTTCCTTTGATTCTTTAAAAACACTTATTCCAGATTGGAAAGAAATTTATCAAACGAAAAATAGTGTTCATTTAAGTCTTGCAGATCAACGTTTTGATGTGTTTTTTGGAGATATTTTGAGAAGCGTATTGAGTGGTGAAACGCTAATTTTGGCTACAGAAGAAGAGCGTTTAGATGCAAATAAAATCACTCATTTAATTCAACAATATCAAATTACACATTTCGAATCGACTCCATCGTTTCTAAGTTACTTGCTACCTATAATTACTAATATTAACTATTTAAATACGATCATTTGTGGGTCCGAACCAATTTTAGATGGCTTCTATCGATTAACACGACGAAAAGAATTTGATAAAATTCGATTTTTCAATAGCTACGGATTAACCGAGTGTAGCATCGATTCCTCCATTTCAAATCTGAAAAGAAATGTTGACGGCAAATTCCCTTCGGGTTTTGTTGTCGGCAATCAAACAATTTCAATCCAAGATAAAATAGGATCATTAAAACCAATGGGTGTTTGGGGTGAAATTCACATTGATGGCGAATGTGTTGGAATCAATATTGAATCGAATAATCGAATCAAAAGATACGCGACTGGCGATCTTGGAATGATTACTCCTGAAGATGGTTTGTTAGTCGGTGGTCGAATCAACAATGATTTCATCAAGGTAAACGGCAGACGGATTCCCGCAGGACTGATCGAAATTTTGGTTTCGAAAATTGATGAAATAAAATCTTGCCTTTGCCTCGAAGTGGATAAAACTGCCGTTCTTTTTATTAATGGAAATTCAACTAAGGAAGAAGTTCATCAAAAACTTTCGGCTTTTTTAAGTAAATATCAATTGCCCGATTCTTACTTTTTTTGTAAAAAATGGCCAATCAATCGAAATGGGAAGGCAGACCGAAATCAATTAATTGAATGGTATCGGAAAGAGTTTCAATCAAAACCTTCTTGGAATCCATCAAATAATGCTACTGAAAAAATCATTTTTGAATGCTTAAAAGCTCGAAATAAATCATTTGGTGCAACCGAGGATTCACTCATTTCATTTGGATGGAATAGCATTGAATTGTTGTCACTAGCCAATGAATTGAATTTGAAAGGCGTTTTTGTGCCTCTCACCGCATTCATTCAACAACCAACAATTCAATTTATTTTAGCGTCAAAAGAAACCATTATGGAAAACTCTAACGCTGAAAAGCATAAGGCTGATGATGTTGACTTAGACGACATTCTGTCCGTTTTGAATGAGTAATAAATAATTAATTTTAATGCTCAAAATTCAGTTTTTCTACCTATATAAAATTATCGTTAAGCCAGAGATGAGTTTAAGCTTCCCTATTCTTGAGCCAATTTAAAAGAGAAAATTATTAAATTAAAATTGAGCAACATGAAAAAGACACTGTTTACAGAAAATCAAATTATTGCTATGTTTAAGAAACATGAGCATATCAAAAAAAAAACATTTACCGTTGGAAATTAAATACGGGGGTATTTATGCCAAAGAGCTTAAACGAGTAAAAGAGTTAGAGCATGAAAATTATAAATTAAAAAAAATGTATGCTGAGTTAGTCTTACTTAATAATGCTTTAGATAAAAACCAAATTTGGAAATAACTTTAAAAAGTTAACAAAATTAAAAAAAATGTCTATTTTTGATTAGCACTAAAAAAGAGAAGAACACATGAGCAAAGTGTACAAGAAGGAGGATATTGAATCGGTTTTTAAAACACATTTTGGTGAACAAAGCTTAATTGTGTTAGAAATTGATCAAGAGAATAATTCAAATTACACAGAGACTGCAATAATAAAGATTCATGATCGGGAATTAACATATGCGTATGTTGAAAGTTGGATTAATTCAATTCCAAGATTTCGTGATGTTTTCATTTATGAAAAAATTGATCAACCAGTTCGGGTCCGCTTAAAAAAAATTCTTCCACAAATTTCATTTATCATAGACAAAACTCGAAATGAAAATCAAGTACTACATTGGATCGAATCTCAAAATTTCAGTTTCCCTATTCAAAAATCGCACTTATTTAAGGTGTTTGTTTTTCAAGGTGAGGCTTGTCAGTATTTGGCTTGTTGCTATCACCATCTTTTATTTGATGGAATTTCCATACAACAAGTTTTTGCATCTCTTGTAACAAAAACTCCTGTCTCAACCAATGAATGGCTTCCAAAACTTGAAAAGAAAGAAGGCTTAGAAAGGAAAGAATTAATTGGATTTCAATTACAAAACTATATTCCTCCTCCTTCAAGTGAATCCTCCGGCTTTTTATATGAAACTTTGGTATTGGAAAATACTTCCTACCAAGAGATTATGTCGAAATGGATAGCGTTTTTATTCATTGCATCTGGACAAGATCAAGTGTGCATTGGCGAAGTTTTTAGTATGCGAAACAATGAATTCACGGCACAAAATGCTCTTGGATATTTTGTGCAAACTTGGCCTTTGATATTTTATCGACATGAAAATAATTTTACTGAAACACTTGAAAGACAAAGAGCTGAAATAATCGCAAATTCAGACCAAGCAGTTCAAAACTTTTTTAATCTCGGTTTATTTGATCACTGTTGGGTTGTAGAGCCAGAATTAAAATCTGAATACAATGCTATTTTCAGATCTAAACCGCATTATCTATTATCTATTGTTATTCAGCCTAGTGAAAAAAGTACTTCATTGTGTTTCGTTTGGAACAAATCTAAAATTTCTGCCGAAGCCGCCAGAGAAATCGTACATTCATTTCATGATTTTATTTTACCAAAAGATAAATCAGAATTAAACACGGATTTCATCTATCAACTTAAACCAATCATTGATACTTGGAAAGAAAAGCTTTATACAAATCCTTATAAACTAGCAGTCAAAGATTCGACTGGGAACACATACAGTTATCAAGATATTGAAGATTATTCGAATAAATTAGCCTCGGTTCTAAAAATTGACATTCAAGAACCTATCGGTATTCGGACCTCAAATTCTGGAGCGCTGATTATCTCAATGTTAGCTGTTTTGAAAAAAAGAGGGATCTATGTTCCACTAGATCCTGAAATTTCTGAAGAACGACTCAATTACATTTTGAAGGATGCAGGTATAAACACGGTCATAAGCGATATAACGGAAATTCCAAACAAGAAAACAATTCATCCGATTCAAGAAAATGACATTTCAAAATCACTAAACAACATTCGTCCTGAACTGAATGATATTTGCTATTTGATTTATACTTCCGGAACTACAGGTCAACCAAAAGGATGTTGTGTTACAAATGCCAACCTAAGCAATTTATTTCTTGGTTCATTAGCCAAATTTAATTTCAAAAGTGATGAGCGATGGATCATGGCCCATAGCTATGGTTTTGATTTTTCAACATGGGAAATCTGGGGAGCTCTTTTAAATGGAAGTTCGTTATTTATTCCAGAACGAATGGCTGTTAAGGATAGTTTTACGTTTTACGAGCTCCTATTAAACGAAAAAATTACGGTGCTAAACCAAACTCCTAAATCCTTTGACAACTTAATGTTAGTTGGAGAAAATAGTTCCAAATTAATCGATCTGAAATATCTTATTTTCGGTGGTGACAAATTAAACACAAAAAAAATAGAGACCTGGAAAACTCAAAATAAACATGTTTCACTAGTCAATATGTATGGGATTACCGAAACAACCGTACATGTGACTTATAAAGAAATTACAGGAGGGAAATATAGCAACATTGGAAATACCCTTCCTGGATATTCAATCCATCTCAAAAATGTACGAAATGAATGTGTTCCCAATGGATTTATTGGAGAAATAATCGTTGAAGGAGAAGGTGTTTGTAGGGGGTATTTTAAAAAAGATGAACTGACTCGAGATAAATTTAATTATGAGTCAATTTCTAGCTACAAAAGCGGTGATTTGGGTTGGAAAATGCAGGGAGACTTTTTCTATTTGGGTAGGAACGATCGGCAAATTAAAATCAGAGGTCATCGCATTGAGTTAGGTGAAATTGAATTTCTTCTTCAAAACAAATTTGGCTGTCTCTTCCGAACACTCTTTCTTGATAATAGTATACTAGTCTGTTTTCATACTTGCTCGGTTGAAATTGACCGAACTTCATGCAAAAAGATTTTACCTGATTACGCCAATCCCTCCCTATTTATTCGACTGGAATCCATTCCGCTCAATGTAAATGGAAAAACGGATGAAAACGCATTAATTCAAATTTACAAATCCAATAAAAGTTCGATATTCAATCAAAACCAACAGCAAACTATTCTCGTACCATATTTATCCAAACTTCTAGGCGAGAATATTGCTGTTAATAAAAGTTTTATTGAAAATGGAGGAGATAGCATCAGTGCCATTCGATTGGTAAATTCGATACGCAAGGATGGTTTATCTGTTTCTGTTCAGGATTTATTCGCTGCATCAAGCATTAAAGACATAAAAATTCAACGTGTTGACACCAGCAATACTATCCAAACAAATTGGAAAAGCAGTCCTGAAATCGAACTATTTAATAAAGCATATAATTCTGATGCAATAGGTCTTTTTCCGCTGACAGAAGCCCAAAACGGAATTTTGTACGACAGCATGATAGGAAATGAAAGTGTTTATTTCATTCAATTAACTTACCATGTAAATAATCTGATTTCTACTGAAGTTTTAATTAAATCATATACTGAGGTTTTAAACGCTTTACCGGCACTTCAACTTCAATTAATTCAATGGGATGAAGGCTATATGTGGGCACTACCAAGATTTCCAGTGTTTGATATAAAAGTAATTCAAGAAAGCAAGTCCATTAATGCCCTCCTCAACGATGACTTCAAAAAACCATTTGATTTTTTAAGAAATTTAATCCGATTAACCATTGTTGAAAAGATAAATGGAGATAAAGTTTTAATCTGGACTCACCATCATTTATTAATGGATGGATGGTCACTGAGTATTTTCAGCAAGTTGCTTTTTCAATCCTTAACTGGGGAAATCCCAAAAAGGAAAGAAGCCTATTTGAACTTTCTATTTAAACAAACAAATACCAACCTCTCGTCAAATCTTAACTATTGGAAAGATAGATTGAAAAAATGTACGCCTGAACCTTTGATACCCTTTCTATCAGTCGGAGAAAAAACGCAAGCCTATGGTGAGCATTTTGCTAAAATTGAAGGCATCAAAGAATGGAACAATATTTCCTCAAAAGACTTGACACAAAACCAATTCGTGTTTGCGGTGTGGTTGACTTTTGTTGGCAACGTGTTTCAAAAGAATCTTCTGTCTTGCGGAAGAGTCAATTCCTTGCGGGAAGAACAGACTGAGGATGAAGTGGGAATGCTAATTCAAACATTGCCTTTTGCTTTCGAATTGAATTTGGATGAAACGTTCTTAAATATAGCCCTGCAATTGAAAAAACAATTGATTGAGGATAATAATCGTAGGGATATTCCTCTTTCTAAATTGGATGGAATCAAATTGAATTTAGATTCATTATTTGTTTTTGATAATTATCCCATCGATAAAAGTTTAACGGAAGAATCACTCATTAGGATTGGTGATTTTAAGGAAAAAACGGGGGCGAAATGGACATTTATTTGTTACCCTGAAGTTGATGGAATTAAATTGAGGATTCTCTTTCAAAAGGATTTTTATCATCAAGAATACGTTGAGCAACTCATCGAGCGATTTTCAGAATTCATTAAAAACTTAAAATGGAATGAATCCATTCAAGAAAACGCAAAATCAATTATATTTCAGCCTCAAAATATTGGTAAATCAAAAGAGCTAGTTAGTTCTAGAAATCTTTTTAACCACTTTTGGACTAAGCCAAGAATCACATTAAGCAACCATGAACAAAGCTTTATTCGTTCTGAAATCGAATTTGAAGTTAAAAAATTAACAAAACAATTAATTGATTTAGGACTTAATGCAAACGAAGCGGTTGGAATCGATGTTCAATCTACGAAACAATTTATTTTTTCAGTTCTTGCTATTTGGGATATCGGCGCTGTTCCATGTTCGTTAGATTATCGTTTTCCTGAGCAGCGAAAGGCGTTCATATGGAAAAATGCATCTTGCAGAATTATTTTGACTGAAAAAGATGGTCAACTTTTTATTGAAAAGAATGATATAAAACAGACTTTACAACCCGAAAACGCTTCGTTTATTCTTCATACCTCTGGATCAACTGGAATTCCGAAGGGCGTTATTCAAACTAAAGATTGTCTCATACATCTTGCTCACTGGACAGCAAATGATTTAGGATTAACCTCTAATGATCGAATACTTGCACTTTCTTCGTTCGGATTTGATGCTTCGTACCATGAATTGATTTTGTGGCTCGAACTTGGCGCAGCCATAATTGAAATGCCATTTGAAAGCAGACAAGATATTCAAGAAATAAGAAAAGTAATTATCAATCAACAAGTAACGCTCGCTTGGATTCCGGCGAGAATGCTGAACATGATTCTTGAAACGGATGCAACTTATTTTGACGAATGTGATTCCTTGAAACAAATAGTCACGACAGGTGAAGCATTAATCATTGGAGATGCTCTTAAGATTTGGGTTGAGCGCAAAAACATTCGATTGTTTAATTTTTATGGCCCAACGGAAACACATGTTGTGACTGCAAAAATTATAGATAAAACCTGTATTTCAAAAATACCTGATATTGGATTTCCACTTAATAATGCCGCAATCGGACTTTTCGATCAAAAAGGAAATAAGGTTCCGAAAGGATTAATCGGAGAAATCTGGATATCAGGCCCTTATTTAGCATATGGCTATCTAAACGATGAAACACTTACACGTGAGAAGTTTGTAGAACGAGATCGTCAAAGGTGGTATAAGAGTGGTGATTCCGGTTGGATCGGCAACGATGGAAGAATAGAGTATTTGGGACGACAAGACAATCAAATAAAGATAAGAGGTTATCGAGTCGAACCATTTGAAGTAGAATCGATTCTCCATAGCGTAAATGGAATTGCGCAGGCTGCAATAGCCATAGATTCTTCGAATGACATTAAGCTTATCGCTTTTTGGACTGGAAAAAAGATGACGGATAATGAATTTCGTAAAGCTTGTTCAGAACTTATGCCGGAATTCATGATTCCCGAAATACAAGTTTATCTAGAAGAATTACCGAGAAATATCAATGGTAAAATAGATCGGAAATTTTTACTAAATAGCTACTATGACAACAAGATTGAATCAAGCGATAAATTGCCGATAACGAAAGCTTATAAGTGTTGGGAGGCTGTTTTGGGACACACAAACTTCAAATCGAATTCTCATTTTCAAACCGTAGGCGGGAGTTCATTAAGGATTATGCGAATGCAAGCTTGGCTCGAAAAAAATTATCAGATTTCAATTTCCGTTCAAGAACTTATTGTAAACCAAACAATTGGTGAATTGGACAAACTTATTTCCGAAAAACAAAATCAAGTCGCTTTTGAAATCCCAAAAGTATTAAAAATAAACCGACTGCAACGAGCTATTCTACTTTCTGAGAAAGGGAATGATTTGAATAATGATTCTCCTTTTATTTTGGGTTTTTCGTGCGAGGCTCCAATTAAAATGCTTGAAAACGAATTAATCCAAGCCATAGAAAATTTATTTAAAGTTTACCCTCATCTCTCTTATGTTTTAAGTAATGATGAAGATATAGACAAGATAAATTGGGAAACGTGCGATAACTTTATGAATTTCGTTCAGCAGCCTTTAAATTTTTTAAGTTTATCAAATTCTGAGCCTTTATTGCGGATCTTTTTGAAAAATGAAAAACTTCATGTTAATTGGCATCACATTTTATTGGACGCAGTTGGGATATCCATGGTAATGGAGGAATTATTTAATTTATTGACATCAAAAAAGATAGCTTCAACTCGAAACTATTCTTTATTTTTGAACCATTACACGATTGAAAATCTTGCAAAGACTGAAAGTGCGAACGGTTCTCCGATTATTTTTGCACGAACTATTAAATCAATTGAAAAAAGAGAACTAGAAAAGTTAGCTGAAAAGCATGAAATTAGTTTACAAGATCTTTTTCTTTTGCTTTCTCATTCAATTTTTGATAAAACCGAATCCATTGGGTATACGGACAATAGCCAACAAATTGGAATACCTGGAATGTTTACATTTTTAAACACGTCCTCCCTATCCAATTCGTCTGAAACAAATCAACTTCTGTTAAAAGGGTTAACAACAGATAAATCGGTAGCAATGGTTTCCAACTTTATGCATAGCCCCGATTTACCCGATACAACTATTGAACTAAAAAACGCGGATATTAGAACCTGTAAATACCCTTACGAATTGCAAATCGAAGTTTCCTTTGACAATATTCAAATTCAGTTCATCGCTGAGGATAAAAACCCGTTTACAGAAAAAAAATCAAATCAACTTTTTGAAAATTTGGAAAAACTTTTGATAGATAAATCGTTCCATGCTATCTTCCAAGAAAATCTAAAATCAAGTAATATTCATTTTAATGATTTTGATTTTTAATGCGGGACGATTTGAAGGAAATAGTTGAACAATTAGCCGTAAAAAGTTTCCGATCCTCGGGAGGAGTGCGATGGAACGAAATTATGCAATTAATGCAGAACTTGATTACCTCTTACTTGTATTCTCCTGAGATTCAGAGTTGGGAAGATAAAAAAGGTGTGGAATATCGAAATTTTTCGTGCATTTTTCAAGGAAAATCATCAAAAAAAATAGTCGTTGGAGCCCATTACGACACGTTTGAAGAAACCCCAGGTGCCGATGACAATGCATCAGCGGTAGCGGTTCTGCTATGTCTTGGTAAATTACTTAAAACAGAAAAAAATCTGCCGTTCACTGTTGAATTTGTATTTTATGCTTGTGAGGAACCTCCTTTTTTTGGAACGGAAGGCATGGGAAGTTTTCATCACGCAAAAAGGTGCGACAAAGACAACACAAAACTGATGATTTGTTTGGAAATGGTTGGATTTTTCTCGGATGAGAAAGGCAGTCAAGACTATCCTCTCTTTCCTTTACGTTGGTTTTATGGATCCAGGGCGAATTACCTAATGGTTGTTTCCAATATTAAATCCGTTAAAATATTGAATAGATATTGGAATTTATTGAAAACCTCAACCCTTTTTTATAAAAGGTTTATTTCACCTTTTAATTCTTATGGAATGGATTGGTCCGACCATCGAAATTATTGGTCTAAAAACATTCCAGCCATTATGATTACGGATACATCCATTTTTAGAAATAAAAATTACCATCAATTAAGCGACACTGCCGACACCTTAAATTATGATAAGATGGAAACATTAACGGAGGATTTGGCTAAACTTTTAACTACTGATAGAGGTTAATTAATGAAGCTAAAACTATATTCAAATCAATTATCCAATATCACTTTAAAATTTTAATCGTGAATTTATTATTTCTTGTCGAACGTTAAATATACGTCGTTAAACTAAAGCGGAACTTACCTAAATATTTAATTTAATAAAACAGAAAAAAGGCATACTAATATAAACAATAACACCCCCTCTAAAATAATTTAACCAATTAATACGAATAACAAAAATAAACCTATATTTGTAATATCTCGGACTAAATAAAGTGCAATTATAATTAACCCTATGATAAATATTATTTATTCTTTGTAAAAATTATCTTTGCTTAGACTAAGTTCAATTAACCTAATAATCAATCTTTGAGCAATAGAACAAATTCCCTAAATAATCTTGCTTCAAAACAAATAGATTACAATTTGGGAGTAGGAATCCCTCCGTTGAGTTTATATTCAGCTTTCAATCCTTTAGAGTTATTCGGAAATGAAAATGTAACATTTGACAGCAAATTGATCAACTACCACGAAACAAGAGGTTTGATAACTGAGGAAGCTAGTTTATTTTTTCAAAAAAATGAAAATATCCTTATTAACCCAGGGAATATTTTAATTACTAATGGCGTTCAGGAGGCGATATCGATCGCAATTTCGTGTTTTAAAGACAAGACGCTAGCATACATTGAACCATCTTACCCAGGCTTTGAAGATGCAGCAAAGACCTTTGGTTGCGAAACGCTGAAATTAAACGAATCTAAATGGCTTGAAGAGATTGAAAATTTACCGCCGGGTAGTTTGTTTTATCTATCTGCAGACTTTTCAAATCCTTTAGGTAACACGCTAAATGTGCAGGAAAGAATTAGATTAATTGAAATTGCAACTAAAAACAACTTCTATATTTTTGATGACGCAACTTACAGGCTATTTAATTTAGATGCTTCACTCCCTTCTCTTCTTTCTTTAAATTCCGACAAGGTGATTCACGCGATGTCTTTTTCCAAAATATTGGCTCCTGGACTTCGCACCGGATTTATTGCTATTCCCGGGGAACTGATGAATGATTTCATCTCAGCAAAAGCTAATATAAGTCTTAACAATTCTGGAATTACTCAAGAAATTATAAAGAAATGGTTAGTTTTGAACGAATATGATTTAGGTAAACACTTAATCAAAGTAAAAGAGAGATTAATTAGAAATCGAAAGATTTTAAATAAACATAGGATTAAATTTAATGGCGGTTTTTTTTGTGTCTTAACTACTGATAAATTAATAAGTAATGAATTTTGCGAACAGTTGTTAATGAAGGAAAATATTAGTGTCATTCCGATGATGTTATTTTCTGAAAATCCAAAATTTCATAATCAACTTCGCCTTTGCGTGGCAAATATTGAAGAATTGGAATTGGAATACGTTTTGAACAAAATAAAAAGTTTCGAGAACTAGATTATGAAAATAGAAGGTGTTTTATTTGTTGAAATATATGTCGGAATGGCAAAGATGGTTGCTTGGTGGCACCAATTTGCTTTAGGTTTTACATTAATGGGAGTGAAAGAAAAAAAAGGTCAATATGGTCTTGAAATCACCTATTGGTTGAAACATGGCGAGGTGAACATTCTTATCACATCTGCACTTGAACCAACGGCTCATGATGTTGTTTCATTTGTAGATAAACACGGAAATTCAATCAAGAGATTTGGAATTGAAGTTAGTTCAATCGAAAAAACAGAAAAATTATTAAAAAATAGTTCAGCGATAATTACAAAGCAAAAAACAACTGAAAAACATGAGGAGGAATCCAGTACATGTATTAATATCAAACTATTTGATGATAATGAATTAACTTTTGTGGAGCGAAAAAACACGATAGCTCCTTTTGCTGGTTTCTCAAAAACAAATTATCCTGAAACTGATTATTTTTTAAAAAGAATCGATCATTTAGCATCAGTAGTAAGAATCAATGAAGGAGAATACTGGAACAAGTATTTAAGTCGTATATTAAAGCTTAATCTAATTCAAACAATAGGTGAAGAGTTTTTTTCGAACTTATTATCGGGAATGAAAATGTTTGTTTTGACTACACCTGACAGTTCTTTTAACAAAGTAATTGTTGAGCCACTGCCTGACAAAGTTAGAAAATCTCAAGTTGATGTTTTTTTAAGTAATCATCTCGGAAATGGTATTCAACACCTGGCATTTGAAGTTGATGATTTGATTTCAACTGTTATTAAATTGAAAAACAACGGTGTAAATTTTACTAAAATCCCTTCCAAATATTATGATGAACTTGCTTTGCATTCTCCCGAACTACCTATAGATATTCTTCGAAAAGCAAATATCTTGTGTGAAAAAGATGGCGACAAAATCCTCCTTCAAGTATTTACAGAACCAATCGGAGATCGACCGACTCTCTTTTATGAATTTGTTCAGCGCATAAATAATTTTAAAGGATTCGGATCTGATAATATTAAGCAATTATTCAAATCCTTAGAACTTCATCTTCGCAATGATTGAAATAAAAGATTATTCGGGGATTTCAGGTATTCCATTAACGGTATTTCGCCCAACAAGTCCCTCCGAATTAATTTTATTTATAAAAAGAAATAGAGATGCTAAATTTCGTATTGGAGGGGGATTGAGTGGTGTGAGTGGCGCAGCAGTGCCAAAAACAAATGAGGTCTACATAGATTTTTCAATCTATAAATCTCTACTTTGGATTGATAAAAGCGAAGGTGTTTTTTCGGCAGCCGCAGGAAATTCAATGCGAGAAATCAAGAATTTTGTTGAAGCGGAAGGATGGGACTTTCCTGTTTTGCCTGGAAGTATAGACCTAGCTACTTTGGGTGGAATGATCGCCTGCAACGGTGGTGGGCCATACTCTCTAAAATATGGGAAAATTGATCGATTTATTCGAGGTATTGAAATCATAAAAGTTGATGGTGAACATTTGACATTTGGATCTCAATGCAAGAAAATTTCGGAGGGCCCCGACTTCACCAAACTTTTTATTGGGTCTGAAGGAACTTTAGGTTTTATCAGTCAAGCCATTTTATATTGCACGCGTATTCCTGAAATTGAATTATTCCGTATTTCACATCCTTCATTCAAGATATTAACTGAAGAGATAAGCGAATTTCTGAAATACTCACCTATTTATTTGGAAATGGCTGAACCGGAAGCCTTGCGTTTCAGTTCTAAAGTAAACGAATCGGTTATTTGGCTCGGTGTTGAAAAGGGAACAGAAATAGATTTAAAAAAGCACAAGCAATTTAAGATTGAAATTCGACCAAATACAGCTATTTCGGAGCGATTTGACATTGGCTACAACCTTCAAAATTACAAGAATTTCATTGATTTAGACATTAGTTTTCCATTAAAAAATTCCTCTAAATTATTAACAGAATTAAAATCACTTTTAATAAGAAAGCAAATTGAATCAGCATTTTTTGGTCATGCAGGAGATGGAAATTGGCATATTCATGTTTTTCACGAAAAATGCGACAAAATAGATGAAGAAATAATTGAAGAATTCGATGTGATTCTTAAACAATATGATGGACACATTAGTGGTGAGCATGGAATTGGTGAAATTCACAAAAACCGATTCATCAAAATGAAAGATAAATCCCATCAAGAATTATACAAATCCATCAAATCGCATCTTGATCCTAACTTTCAGCTTCCATCTCTTTATTAAATGGAACCATACCTTTATATTGATCATAATCATACTTCACAATTTGAATTAGATGAACTTCTAAACTTTTCGGATGTATGGTGTCAAAAAATCAACGATTTGTCTCGTAAAAAAGAAAGTTTACTTGCCCGTTTACTTTTGGATAAACTTTGTAAAAAAATGGGATTAAGATCAATTCAAGAATGCGGATTTAATAAAAATGAAAAAGGAAAACCATATTTTTCAAACGAGCCAGAAGTTCATCTTTCGATTACGCATAGTGATGGTTATGTTTGGGTGGCAGTTTCAAACTCAGCAATTGGAATAGATTTTGAGAAAGTTAACATTGAAGCCAAAAATGAACTGGAGATCGCATTTAACAAGTCCGATTGGGAATTTGTTTCTATCAATGTTAAAACTATATTTCAATACTTTTCATTAAAAGAATCCTACTCCAAAATGATAGGTACCGGTTTTACAACCGAACCAGCTAAAATCGAAATCTCGTTACTGCACAAAAATGGTTTTTACACTTTTTTAAAATCGGCTAATGATTCATATGTTTTAACCTTAACAGCTTTAAATTTTGACCCAAAAGACTACATTCAATCACAGTTTATTCTTTCATCTTGATATGAGAATTTTTCAATTGAAGTGTTTAATAAACAACTTTCTGGACTTATAGAAAATATGAATTAATTAACAATAAATTCTACTTATTAGAATCTTTTAAATTAA
>Ga0049081_10000124_pt1 | contig 29374 bp, 37 predicted proteins | sample GreLakmeER78MSRF_FD_66717 | JGI IMG/M metagenome (GOLD analysis project Ga0049081, IMG submission 66717) | Freshwater lentic microbial communities from great Laurentian Lakes, MI, USA - Great Lakes metaG ER78MSRF | ecosystem: Environmental > Aquatic > Freshwater > Lake | place: Great Lakes...
TTTAGATTATCACTGAGGCTAGCATATTCTCTGTCAGGTTCTTCACGGAATAAAAAACTGGTATAGGTGCTGATAATCGCGCGACAGTGATTGTCTAAAGGTGTTGTGGCTAATCGCTGTGCATATTCTTGTGATGTTTCAGTTTTATATATGGTTAGGTGTTTACCTGTGCGGTATTCTTCACCTCCGAGATAGCTTTCTAGCAAGAACTGCCAGCGGGCTTTGTAATTGTTATATAAGGTATTGGCACTGGCCAATTCATTATAAGCATTCTGTAAGGTGTAATCTGTCATTGCTACGGTTCCTTGTTATTATAGTTTATCCATGACGCCAACTGGTTGGTTGAACCACATGGCCTATATCTTTTCTGATTGGGAATATATATTCTACCATATATCCCAATGCGTCCATCATATGGTTGTAGTCATTGTCCTTGTCAGGCTGACTAGTTCCCTCTTTGTATGTCTGACGCTCTAATCCTTCTATAGTATATCGGCAATTAGCACTAATATACAAATGTCTTCGACCATCTCCACTACATAGTCTGCTATTCACAGCATTAATCCTATCACGCACTGGATTATGGCTGTTCAGGCATTTGACTATGAAGCCTGCGTTTTGCAATTGGATAAGATCCGTGCTACCTCCTGCAGAGGTTTTGCGTTGTCTTGCCGCTGGATCAGGGTAAGCCCAGATCTTGCTTCTTGGATATCTCGCACGAACTTCTTCCACTGCTTCTTGGGTGTTAGAAGAATACATTCTGATTTCGTCAATGACATATAAATCATCTCCTCGTCTAACAGCTATCACTATACTCATTGGTGAAATATTAAAATCCCACCCAGTGTATATAACATCTGTGTTTAAATTTTCAACTTCGCGGACATTGTGTGCCCTGTCAAAGCTATAATATATTCTACCAGCACTATCAACCCAGGTTGCCAAATACTCCTGTTGGAATGTCTTGGCATCTAAATCTTTTTTAGCACTTTCTATTTCTTCTTCGCTGACCCTACCACCATCTAAGGTAGTATAAGTGAAACTTGCCCAATCATCATTTGTCAAGGCATTGTTGTATATGTCATATGCCCAACTGCTACGCCCACCTTTGGGTGTTCCAATAAAGAAAGCGTGTCCTTCTTTATCACTTAGCGTAGGACGCACTGCTGTCCATACATCACCGCTCATATCACCAAACTCATCAAACACAGCGAAATCTACTGAAAATCCACGCATACGTTCGCCTGCGTCTGCGGACTTAATGGTTATCTCACTGCCATTGACCAAGGTGATAGTTAAATCACTTTCATTAGTCTTAGCAATCCAATTTAGACTATCTAACCTGTCTTTTAACTGTTCCCATACTATGCCTTTACCCTGTCCACGGGTTGGTGCAATATACCAACAGCGACTATTTGGGATACGAGCATACTTGGCCAACTCTCTGATTGCCAAATATGTTTTACCAAACCTACGTCCACATATTGCTGTTCTAAATCTTTTTGGACTATTGGCGATGACCTTCTGAGCATTACTCAGCGGCATCTTCACTCCATGGTAAAGGTTCTTTACCGTCACCATTGGTTAATCCGTTGTCACTCATATTCAATAAGTTTTTGGCTAAGAATATCTGAACAGCGGCATTGTTATTATTACAAGCATTCTGTATCATAGCACGGCGAAGTCTTTGGTTAAGCTCACTACGGCCTTTGTTGATATAGTCTTGAAAGTTATATTTGAGTGTTTCACGACTTATCTGAAACCAATCACTGATTTCCTGTAGGTCACAACCAAAGCTGGCTAACTTATAGACTTCATCAGGTGGCACCACTTTCTTATTAGCACCTCTGCCTACTACTAGGCCTTGTCTTTCAACCACACCCCACTTAGGGTTTCTACGTGGTCGGAATTCCCACTTAGGTGCTAGGCCTTCTTGTATAGGTTCAACACAGGGCAAGTCCTGTTCATAGTCCTTGTCCTCTAGATAGTCTATACTGCTTTTAATTTCATCCATTATAGAAATCTTTCCTCAACACGCACTCTAAATCTACGCACATCTGTTGTGCCATCTGTGGTGACCACTGTGTTTTTAATGGTGTAGGTATTGCCAGCAGTGCCTTTCTGCACTTCAATGTAGGTATGTTTATTAGCATTAGTGATACCATCACTTACTTTGCTCATAGCATTAGCACCATCTCCTGTGACTGTGCTGATAGTCCATGTGCTGGTGCTGACATTACTACCTGTGCTGAGCCAATCTTCCCAGTCTATGGTGTAGGTTATGATAGCACCTGGATCTTTGAGTATGTAAGTGCCTACTACATCTTTCTTAAAACCTGATTGTGTTAAAGCCATAAGTCAATTTCCTAAAAAGTTGGTTGGCGATGCTGAGCTAACAGCACACCTGTTTCTTGTTCTGGGTGGATCAAAGTTGTTTCTAACCCATCATTGGTGTATATCTTATTTAACTCTCGATCATCTTGAACCAATAATACATTAGATTCTACATCATCTGCAACATGTAATACTCTTAATTCTTGTGCTACCTGGATGGTATTTTCTAAATAGAATTCAATTAGTTTACCAGCTGTAAGCACTGTGTTAAATGCTGACATCGCAACATTACCACGTCGTAGGGCTCGGCCATCAGCTATAACAACACTGGCTAGGCTATTAAGGCTGCTGACTGCATGTCTAGTAACTCGACCAGTGACACTGGTGGTGAATGAGCTGGCAATTGCAGCGTTGGCACGGATTCTTTCTTCATATCTACCTTCTGCCACGAGTGTAAAATTAGCTGATATCGTGGTCTGTGCTTTGGTAAAGTCATAGGCTAGAGCTGACAAGCTGGTGGTTAATTGTGCAGAGACTATACCTAATACATTGGTAGTTGGATCTGCTGATATGGTAAACGCACTGACTAGAGCGGCTGAGCCCGTGTTCTTATCAACTGCTGTGAGTGTAGCTGATAATGCACTGTTAATATTGACTTCAGCATATTTTATTCTATCTGCTATGGCCGTTAAAGTCACAGCTGATGACAAGGTCACTGTGGCTTTGGTAAAGTCATAACTTGCGGCAGTAAATGCGGAAACCACAGCAAGATTAGCTGATCCTGGTTTATTATAACTGCCTGTGCTGGTTAAACTTGCTAGCGTGTTGGCTGAGAATTCAGCAAATACCGTTCTATCACCAATAAACACAGTGGTAAAACGAGCAAGTATAGGTTGATTACCAGGATCAGGAAGATAATCTAGATCTACAGTTTCTGTAGTAGGTGAATTACCAGACACTAAAGCCTGTCCAGTAACATTTGCTGAGAATGGATAATCAAACTTTTCATACCAAATTGGTGCGGATAGACTATTATCGGACTTTCGACCTGAATTTGAAAAATCTACAAATCCTGTTATAGGACTTGATGAATCATAAAATTCAGCGACTGTGTCATTGACATTATTTGTAATCCATAATTGATTGACCACACCATTGAATCTATTAGTTAATGTAATGTTACCTGAGCTGTAGTTTCTTGTTGAACCAATGGCTATAGGATTCTCAGCAAAGGTAAATTCATCAAACGTGGGATTATATGTGCCAGTGGCGGCTAGTATCTGTTCGCCATCTACAAAAATATTTCCAGTGTAGGTGCCAGGATCACCAGTTGTATGATTGACCTGTATGAAATAATGATGCCATTCCATAGGTAATACACCAGGACTACTTGAGATGCTAAAACTTTCAGCTGTGCCAGCTGTGATATTATATCCTAGGCTAATGCTTGTTGGTGATAATGCTAGGGTAAATGCATTTTCAAAATTAAATGCAGGACCAGGAGTGCTGAATATTGTGCCACCTGTATAGTCATCACATCTTGCCCAGAAACTCACAGTCATATCATCTATAAATTTTTGATTCTGACTACGTGTTTCAATATCATCTAATAGAGCAAAATGATCCGTTCTATCTACATAGACACCAGTGTATGGTGTAGGATTAATTGTTAATAGATTATTATTTGTTGCGGCGTTTCTTATCTTACCTGCACTAGCTGATAAATTAGCCGTGACAGTCATATCACTACCTAGACTGCGTATTCTTGCTCCAGCTGTTAATACTGTGTTAAATGCTGATAGACTAACTGATGCAGGTCTTGTCACAGACATACTGACTGATACTGTAGCTGTTGTGGTTAAACCTACAGTAGGTCCAGCAGTATAATTAGCCAGGGCAGATTGTGTGAATGCTGATGCTAATACAGCCGCCGCAGATCTTGATCGATCTCCTACAGTTAATACTGTATTGAATGCTGACAAACTCACAGCCGCTGATTTGATACGAACTACTGTAGAACTTAAGGTAGCCGCTGTTGATAAATTGCTGTTGGCAAATCTAATCCTATCACCAGCACCAACAAGAGTCACAGTTGAGGTTAACGCTGATTCGGCAGATTCTAGTTCAGTTAACGTGGCCTGAATACTAGCTGACACAGTCATTGCCGCATTGGCATTGATAAATGGTTGACCAAAATAGCCAAATTCTACATAATCAAATTCCACATAGTCAAAGTCACTGAATTCAACAAAGTAATCTTGTTCTACATAATTAACATCTACATATCTACTTGTGCCTGTTAAAGGACTAGCAAGGAATGAACTCGCCAGGTTCAACGCGGCCTGTGCGTTAAATGTGCCAGTTAATGTGCCATTTATACTTGTCTCTGCTGACAATGATGCCTCACCAGACTGTGTTACACCACTACCAAATACACTTACTGTTCGAGGATTACCGGCTCTTAGTCCTGAGATAGTAGTCTGTGCAGTAAATGTATTACCAGATCTTAGATATTCAATGACCTTTTCGTTTGGGGTAGCAAGATATAATCTTTGACTTTTATAATCCCAACTTAGATCTTGAACTACCTCAGTGGGCAATGTTGCTGGATTGCTAAGTTTAGTATAGGTAGTGCCACTGACATGATATAAGGTTATATAAGGCGTGTTTTCATGACCAACAGCTAGAATACCACCGTCAGGACTATATGCCACACATAGACTATTACCTGTGGGCAAGTTAGCTGGATTGGCAATTTTGGTTAAGGTGTCACCAGATCTTGAATATATGGTAACATAAGGCGTGAAATCATGTGCAACAGCTATGTTGCCAGTAGAGCTTATACTAACTCCATAACCAGGACCTGTGGGTAACGCGGCTGGATCCGTTAATTTTGTGTAGACATTACCTGATCTATTATACGCATGCAGGTATGGTGAGACCTCAAACGCTGCGGCTAGACTTGAATTATCCGCGTTCCATACCACATCATTCCAACCATCTAATGAACTCAATGTGGTTTTTGTGTAAGTATTACCTGTGCCTCTATAGAATACATCTAAATCACCATGACCTATGGCTAACCGAGAGCTGTCAGAACTCCAGGCTAGGGCATGAGTTGTTGATGAGACTTGAGTAAATGTGTGATTAGTAAATGTGTTACTGGCAAATTCACCTATGGTTACTTCCTGACCTGAACCACTACCTTGTGCAACTGCTAGTAAGTTACCATCACCGCTCCAACGCACACGATTAACTCTTCGTATGTTTACGCTGATGTTAGCCGCAGGTGTATAGGTATTACCAGAAATCGTGTAGGTTTGAACTAGGTCATCATTAGTTCCATAGCCAATACTTATTAGACGATTAGCCATGACCTAGACTCCTAGGAGGTGAGTATGGCAGTGCCAAGGACACTGCCATGAGATTAATTCTAGCGGTAGTCAGCACGGCCGTTCCCTCAGTTGGGACGGCGATTACGCTAGACTTACAGTGACGTTATTGCTGACGAACTGTAGAGTATCGCCTGTTTCAATTAATTTAGCTGTGGTTAGATTACCGTAGAATAAGACATTATTGCTGCCTTCAGTATCACCATCTAAGATAGCGATAGCTGTGACTGTGCCCCATTCAGCTGTAGCCGCATCAAAAGTCACAGTAGCTGAATTGCTAGCTGATCCTGATGCCGCGTTGCCAAATGTCACTGCCTTGCGAGCGTAAGCTGTGCCTGATGTTGAAATCTCATCAGTTAATGTGCCTGCTTCTAAATTGCCTAAGGCATTGTTTTTGAACAAGCCAATGAATAAACCACTTGGTTGCGTAAAACTTGCATTACGCAAGGTGTGATCTAATACCTTGTTCTCTAAATAATTACTTGCTGCTGACATGGTTGTGTCTCCTGTTAAATTATTTCATAATCCAATACATATTCTGTAGGTTTTACTGTATTGAATCTGTCAATTAGATCCTGGTAATCACCAGCATCTGCTCGTTCATAAGTCAACTCGTGGTCAACCTGTGAAATTGTATATCCTAATTGCGCTGCTGATCCTAGGAATGGTGCTGGACTCTGCTCAGTTGTTAATTTTAATAATAGTGCCATCTCTGCTCCTACTGTGTTGGGAATGCCGCTGTGGGTGCGGTAAAATTGCCTGTGTATCTTGCCACACCATTGGTAAATCTAATATCGTCCATAAAGCCTGTGAAATAGTTAGCTGGGCTTGCTCCACCACCACTGCTAGGATGCACATAACTACTAATTGATAGATTACGTGTGGTTGATGGCGCACCAGTTAAGGTCTGTGTGGAACCAATCTGTGTGCCATCTTTAAACACACGCACATCACTTCCACTTCTGGTCACAGCTAGGTGTTGCCAGACGTTAATGGTTAGACTGGTTCCTGTGTTGTGCTCAACATTTAAACCTACGCCATCTAGGTCCATCTCGATCTTGATACTATTGCCAGTGTTGTGATATAGTAGAGCAATACCATTTGCGCCATATCCCATGAGTGTTGGGAAATCACTCAGAGTAGTTGGATATAACCAGGCTTCCCAGGTAAAGTCACCACTGGGCTGTAGGTCTGCTGTATATGTATATCCTAAATAGTCATTTCCATCAAATTTAAGACTGGTAGAATGCCATTTGGTCTGTGTGTTGCTGTAATCAACATCTTGATTGGTAGCTGGTGTGCGACCATTTCCACTAGAGTCTACTATGGTAGTTGAACCATTAGCTTGTCCACCTTGTAATAGTAGTTCCACGCTGGCAAAATTGGGATCTGTAGGTCCAGTGACCTGAGGCCTGGTGCTGGCAAACAACATCTGTTGGATACCACTCATATTAGCTTACTCCGTTGCCGTTGATAAACCAATTGTTAGTGCCAACTTTCATTATGGTAGCCGCACCGTATGTTGTGACAGTTCTATTTGCGCTGGTGGCATTACCTGCTAACCATAGGTTGCCACCAGTGGGAGCTGTGATGGTGAGGTTGCCTGTGCTTTGGTTTATAAAACTTACCACCGTGCCAATTTCAAATGCCACATTGGCATTGGTTGGAATAGTAATAGTCAATGGTGCTAGGCTGGTATCTAGATAGTGTTTACCGGCATCTGTTAATGCTAGAGTTACATTGCCTGCTGTGACCTGTGGAACATCTCTGTAACCAATAGCAAAACCTGCGGTATTGGCTGTGACATTACCTGTGAATGTAGCTGATGTGCCTGTGACAGTGCCTGAGAATGTGGCCGCACCTGTTGAACTGTTGACTTTGAATAAGTCAGCACCTGTGCCATTGCTAAATGCTAGAGTTGATCCTGAGCTTAACAAGTCTACTAGTTTGATATTACCACCTAGACTGTAAAAGAAAGCATCACCTGGGAATACTGTTAGACCCAATCCACTTAGATTGAATCCTGGACCACCTAGTCCAATACCAGCTGTGTAAGTTGGTGAACCTAGGGTGCCGCCTGTTTTGAATGTGATTTCACTGGCTACTGGTCCTGAGGCAGTGTTTGAATTGAATACTGTGGTGCCTAATACACCAGCGTTGGCCTGTTGTGTGACTGAACTGTTCCAATTTTGTGCACCAAGGAAATAATTGCCATTAACAGTTAGATTACCACCTAGAGTTGGTGCAGTATCTACGCTGACATTGGCTATACCTAGTAGTGCGTCTAGGTTTTTAAAATTGGTGTCCATCTCCGCAAAGGTTAAAGCACTGGCTTTGGTAGTGCCTAGGGTAGGCGTAAGTGTTCTAAGGGTTAGATTTGCTGGCATTTGTTATTCCTATAATTATAGTCCAGGAGTCATCGATTACTCCGGGCTTGAGATCTCAGTATTATTTATACTCTCTAAGACATGCTGTTCTAATAGCTTAATACGTTGATCAATGAACAACAGTTGTTTGTTCATAGTTGACAGCATGCTGAACATGTGATCTAACTGTGTGCTTTGAGCAGTGCTGGCAGTGCTGACACTGACCATCCATTCACTGACCTTGACTAGATTTTCAGCTTGTTCAAACTGTATCTGTTGTAGATCATGTAGTAGTTGTAAGGGATCAAAATCTGGGTTGAGCATGGTCTAGGTCTCTTTTGTAATTATTTAACTATTTTTACTTCTTAGGTTTGGTTATCATCTTGATTTGTAGTCGATAGCCAGCTAATGTCATGTATTCAATCCAACGGTTGAAATCATCTTCTACATCCAGATCGTAATACCAGGTTTTGGTATTCTTTACAGTCTGAGGTAATGGCTTGGTGTAGTTTAATATGATGTCACGTTCTAATAGATCACAGTCCCAGGAGTATAATCCACTGGTGCGAGCTATGTCAACGAACTTGAGTGCGTCCCCACTGTTCTTGAATATAACTTTGAGCTGTTTCATATATGACGCGACTCATTTGAACAGGTCATTGAATGTGGTGCCACCATTCCGCCTATCTTCTTCTTCCCAAAACTCTCTAATAGGTCCTAGTATCTGTTCAGCATCACGTGTTTGATGTTCAATGATTGGTTTTGAATCAGCGTTGATCTGACCTTTGCTGAAGTCTTTGGTAGTAAGTTCATTTAAGATCATGGTAGTATCACTGTGTTCTAATATATGTCGCCAGTTCTTGTAGTTGAAGTTGGCCGCATCCACGTAGGTGTGATACTCTAAACGATCTTTGATGCCAATTAGGTCAATGCGTGTGACATAGCCACCAAGACGGCTTGATATCTTGCTTTGTTTTACAACCAAGTATGGTTGATGTTCGTTTGGATTTGACATTAGCGAGCACCATTTTTAACTGTTTTTAATCTTGCTTGTATTTCAGCAAGTGTAGATCCAGAATGATTTACTGCTGGTTGAATATATTTTGCCGGCTGTTCATTAAATTTCATATCCTCAATCTCTTCAAGACTGTCAGCTATGCGTTTTAACTGCCAACTGATACTATTTAACGCTAATTCTATTACTGTTTTCTCTGCCAATTTTACTTCTCCTTTAGTTAGTTTGTTGTTATATTATACTAGAACACGGATATATCGTCAAGCCATATCTCTGCTCTTTTTGTTCAATTCCACACTAATAAATGCAGCATATGATATAATATATTTAATAGTAAGGTATTAGTCCTCATACTTTGTCCAATCAAGTTTGATATCAAACCCAGTTGCTCGCTTAACTGCTCGCACAATCTCATTTGGATCTACTGCCTTGTCACAAGCCCACCCGTCGTGTATCCACAACCACCTCACAGAATTCTTCTTCAACAACCTCTTAATTGTCTTACCCACAGCTTGTTCTAATTCGCGATAGTATTTGGCTTTGTCTGTTGCTCTTAGTCGCTTTGAACTCCCAGTGATATCCGCTTTAAGTGACTTCCATAACCTGCTGATGTCTTGTTTGATTGCTATTATGTCCGCATTGGTGTTAAGAGCATACACAGCTCTGAAGTTTCTCAATAATATCTCATTGAAAGTCTTATTGGTATCCCAACCGCTGACTACCCCTCCTTGTAATATGCTGTTGATTACACGCTTTACTTGTTCTTCAGATATGTGGCAGGCTTGTGCTATTCGCCTGCGAATTAAGTCACGATTGCCTACATAATAGTCTAGATTTGGCACCTTGAGGGTGGGGTTTAATCGCAGGGCTTGCTGTAGCAATAATGTGGCAGCGGCGGCCTCAATGTCATAGTGATAAAGATAGCCATTGTTGTTTAATATACTATTTCTTTTAGGTCGTGGATAGCATTGTAGCCAAGTATAACTGCGTTCGCTCTTATCCACATAGGCAAACTTGCCTGTAGCGAGTTGTAGTTGTTCATCTGACGTTAGCGATGTCGTGACATTACCATCCAGCAAGGCTACTACTCGTTGATATCCTGACGTGTTTAACACATACTTCTTACATTTGCCAGTCTGGTGATTCCAGTGTGAGTCTACACATTCAAGTAGTTCTGCTTTTAACCAACAGCTGAGTTCATTGCGATGGCTACCAAAGTGTTTGGGATCCTCAATAAATCGCTGTGACAAAGGTCTGGGAGTTGTTGAGACATATCTATCAACGAACTTTATAGCCAAGTTTGCTCTGCGTATGAATGCTTTGTTCTTGGGATTGGGGGAGTATGTCATTGGCTGGTAATCTGTGGACGTGTTTTCAGCACCTGTTCCCAACGAGGTGCCATGTCCTCACTTACCCAGATGATATGCATGTCATGTTGGAGACAATACAGCTCAGCTCGGTGTGGACCTTTGTCAGTGTGATATCTGACCTCAGCTGGACAATACCTATGCCGTTCAATTGGTGGTATAGTTTGGATATACTTCTTGCGTGGCTTCTTGCTCTTGGGCATTATCTTGCTCCACTGGTCTGTATAATAGTTGTGCCAGTGCCATTTGGTATCATCATATAAGTGCCTGTGGGTGTGATGTATGTGTGTGGTTGGGTGCCGGGTGTGACAGCTATGGGCTGGCCTCCACCACTGGGTCCAACCACGTAGGTAGTAGATGGTGTAGTAGTCACAACATAATTACCCTCGGGTGTAATGACTGTAGTAGTGCCAGCCAAAACTAACCCAGGTAAAAAACCTACTAAGATTGGTATGATTTTTAGCATTTATTGATCCTTTTTACTTGGTTTTTGAATGTTTTTAGGCAGGTCAGTGCCTGTTTTTCTTCTCTCCTGAGCACGACCTATCTGTGCCTGACGTTGACGATGCCAATGCTGTTCTCTTAAACATATTTCTACATTATCGAGAGTCCATGGACCCTGCCAATCTCTACGGCTCATGCCCAAACTGCCTTTGTGTGTGCCACGCAGATGCCAACGACCTTCCCATAATTTTTGGTATTCTTCCCAAGTAATATCCCAAACTTCACCGCGATAGTTGGCCTGTGCCCGCATACGACACCAACTCAGTCTATACACTGCTTGAATACCAGGATATTTTACCATACTGGGTCTAGGTCCTGGAGGTGATCCCATACGCTTACCATGTCTACTTATTTTTGCCATTTGTTAGTTCTCTGTTTAATGTTGATAATACTATTATATATTAAATTATTTATCCTGTCAACAAATATTAGGACAAATTTAGCCAAAATGATTGATCCTTGATCAGGGTTGAAGTTATACTATAGATAAGCTAGTGAAATATCTAGCCCATTATGCTACCAGGGGCTAGTCAGGGTTGATTAGCCCTTTTTTTACCTCAAAAAAACCCCTTGAGGGGAATCAAGGGGGAAAAGCGAACTTTTATTAAGGGAAATATAGAAATGACTCTATATTGCAAAGACATCAAGATTAGGCACTTGACGTTGACGTCAACGGAAATGGCGATAACAGTTGAAGTCTAGTCTTTACCTAGTATTTAGTTTATTGCGTTTTCTAGCCATTTGCATTTTTGATAAAGGTTGTAATTTTTTGCTTTCTGGATCCCAGGACTTTTTACAGGTCTGACAACTATAGTGCCACTTAATTATTTCAGGACTAGCACCACGTCGTGGTGTAATTTGTTTGGTTATATTCTGTTGCTGATTCAGTATTAGACCACACCATTCACAAGGGTTAAGACATCGGTCTGCTCGTAGACGAATTACCCTTGGACCCATATCAGGTTTAGGAGTATATTCATGTTTGTATTCTTTTCCACCCCAAGGTATAATACGCTCATAGGCATTGTCCTGACTTACACTAGGGTAAACCCATTCTGCTACTTCACTGAGCTTTTCTTCTAATTGCTTCTTGTCCATTATATAACAGTTAGATTACCCATGGCCAAATAACGCCAATCAGTGCCATCATATACACAGATAGCCGCATTACCACTGGCAGCATCATCACTGATAGCTATGTCACCTAATTGACTACTTAGGCCAGCAAAGTCTGCCTCATGTATAGCAGTCAATCTCAATACGTCTTGTATATTAACTACACCTGAACTAGGTGCTAGCACACTGGTTGTGGTTATGGTAGTGGGAAATTTTGCTCCATTGTATTGACCAATTGCTGTCAGCATGGCTATACCACTGGCTTGATCAGCACTGCTGATGATATCATTGACTGCCGTGGCCATATTGTTTAAATCTGCCCGTGCTAGGCTAGGATCTCCTGCGCCTGTGCTGAGATTAGTTGTATCAATTACTGTTCCGGTTGGAAATGCCATAGTTGTTGTTCCTTGTTAATATTTATTCTGGTTATCTTTGGAGAATATCATTACCATCACGATATTGTTCTGGTAAGGCATAGACTAGGATATCCAAAGTATGATCTACATAATTACCTGCGTTATCAAACACAGTGATGTTAGCTGATCCATTTGTTTTGTCTACTATCTGTGCAAATGCTCCATTAACCACAGTTTCACTAAAGTAGTCTGCAGCTACATAACCTACATTAACATATCCTGTGGTGCCAATAAACACATGTGGTGTCATCTGTATGTTATAGATATAACTGCTGGCACGGCCTAGATCTAATTCTCTACTGCTGATGCTACCTGATAATGTGCTGGTGTCTACACTGTCTAATGCTAGAACAAATCTATCATTGGTAACATTGACATTCATGCTACGCAACACTGGTATAGATCCTGTGCTGACCACATTGGCACTGACTATTAGCAGTTGTCCTGTGTGTGCGGCTATATCTGTAGCACCAGGTGCAATATTAGCCACAGTGGCATTGCCATCAAATCCCTGATTGGTAGTTAGAATTTGATAGGTGACATCTCCGTCAATGTCTGCATCTATAAGACAGTTAAATGTGATACTACTACCATTATCAATGATTGGACTGTTGAATACAAATGACGTAGCAGGGTTAGTTAACCAACTGCGTAGATTATCCCATATAAAACCACTTGAACTGTTTCTAATACTGGTCACTGTGGTGTTAGCTGAAATATTAGCATTGAATACTTTCATACCTACTGAGATGTTAGCGATATTGGCTGTGGTGGTTGTCAGTATAATAACATTGCTGTTGGCAGTCAAGGTCGTGTTGTTGATAGTTAGATTACCAAATGATATATTGCCCACTGTGATGTTAGCAGTGCTGGTAGCCAAGGCATTTGAACTGATGGTTATTTCTCTAGTGCTGGCAAGGTTAGCCCAAGTGCCTAGATTTCTAGGATATATGTATCCTGTTTGTAAATCAACTCGTCCGGTTTCTTCAGGTATTGCCATATTAGATCCTTATTGTATAGCTGGTGATATTGCACCAGGTATTGCAGTATCCGTAGTTGGATAACTGACAAATTTTGTTATACTAGCAGTGGTTCCAGCTGGAGCATATGGTTGTGCGGCACTTAGTCCAATACCTGTATTAGTCAACACACTACGTGCTTCACTGAGATTGCGTTGATAACCACCAGTGTAATTATTATAATCAGCTAGGGCTACATTTGTAGGTAAATTTGGTTTCAATTGATTATAAGGATTTGGACTACTAGTAGAATGTCTTGCACAATTAATTAGTAGACCTCTTGTGCTGAAACTAAGGTCATTGAATTGCACAACTATTAAGAATTGTTGACTTCCTGATTTGGCTGGCAATATTTGATTCTTACCATTATTGGCTAATAAGCCATTGTAAAGACCTTGATAACCACGATTTAATAAATTGGTATTGCCAGCATAACCTGTGACTTCATAATATGGATTAAATTCAGCGGCCACAGTGGGTCCACGTAGAGTTACAGTTGTGGCTGTAGTGTCAATCTGTTCCCAACGACCCCAACCATAGTATTTGGCATTATTACCAACAGATTCACCAACACCACCACTTGGTGGTTGTATACTGCGACGATAGATACGCACACCTCGGAAGTTGGTAATACCAACTCCACTATAGGTTAAGGTATGATAACTTTGTAAGACGAAACTTGTGCCGTTATCAACTGAGTCTACACTGAAATTATTATTAACATTAAATGTATTAAAAGCACTAAGTTGAACCACACTGCTGGTCATATCAGGTGGAGCAAATGCGGTATTGATAGTTTGTAGAGCTTGACTGGTTCTAACATTCTGCCAATTAAACACACCATTCCAATTACCATCGGGTGGATATATGATACTGGTAGTAGAATTATTAATAGCACCAACACCATACCAACTGAAATTACTGTCTACTTTGGCATTGCCTACCAACACATAAGGTGTAGCTACAACTTCATACTTTTGATCATATGTGATTGGACGGATAGTTGGTGTTACATACACAGCACCTCCTGGTCCTGCGGCAGTAGTCCAACTGGTAGTATCTCTAAGAGTTTGATATATAGGATTGCCTCCAGGAGTAAATGGACGATATCTAATAGTTTGTCCATACCAATAACTACGATCAGCCAATGCTGGTGGATCCATGGTAATTATCATGCCATCCGTGCTACTGAATCTAACTGAAGCTATGTTCATTTTAACATTAGCCGCAGTGCCTACAAATGTTGGTGGTGCTAATTCAGGAGTAAAGCTAGTAGTTTCCTGTAAAGGATTAGGACTAGCTGAAGCATTTATACCATAGAAGAAATTATATGGATATGTGTTAAATGGACTGGTTATGTTAAAACTAAAACGCTGTTGTTTTGTGCTTTCACTACTATCTTTATAAGCCACACGTATGATTAAATCGAATGCTGTGGCACGACCATATGCGGCTAATGAAGTAGTAAAAGTATTAGCCAAACTGCTATTGAATGCTATGTTACCTATACTGCGATGTTCTAATCGAGTCCAATAGGTTTCAGCTGTGGGTTTTAGATAATAATTAAAACCAATGATATCAGGATTTGCTTGATTGGTAGTCAATGTCCAACTGATAATTCTAGGATCAGCCGCATAATTTGCCGCCGTAATGTTACCAGCTAAGGTTAAACAATAATTATCTCTATTAGTCACCACTTCAGCATACACTGGTGTTACAGTAGGTGTAGATGGTGGTGCAGGATTAGTAGTTGTAGTAGTAGTATTTGTAGTAGTAGATGCCGCAGTGGTCTCAACTTCTGTTATTACTTCAAATGTCCTGGTTATGGAGCTGTTCTGTAGTGTTGAATATTTGATTCTGCTGGTGCAGTCATAATGTGTGTTACTGACCACAGGACCTACTAAGAATGATATCGCTTCACCTTCTACTGGTGCACCAATATATTCAAATGTCTGTGTGGGATTACCTGCACCTAGACCTGTGCGTGGTGTGAATGTAAATACCACACTTCTAAACATAGCCACACTGGGTTGACGCCATTGTAATAACACATAGGTCTGTCCACCAATAAATCTAGTAGCCTGTCCAGAGATAGTAATGCTGTCTGCTAATGGTGTGCTGACAGTAGTTGAACTTACAGTATTGTTACTTGGTGCTACATTACTAGGATTAGCATTAATAATAGGATTAGAACTAACTGATGTTCCACTTGGTAAACTAGCACGAGTTGGTGGAACTATACCACGAGGATATAATTCTACATTCTGTGCCAATTGACGCTCAGCACCTTTAGGCACATAGATAGGTAATACTATGTCTTTTTCACCTTTACGTGTGTATGGATAAATTGTTTCTGGATTACGCACACACTGTAATTCAAAATTATGATTATCTTTTAATGTTTTACTGACAATACGCCATGGTATGGTATTTGTAGCATCTACTGGATCAATAAAATCCAATACTGTGCTACTAATATAAATGCTATCACCTAGTTCTAGATTATGTGCTTCACTGGTCACAGTTAAAGTGCAGGTTTCTTGAAAGCGTGATTTATTAAATATCAACTGTGCCATATCCAAGGCTTGATCTCTATTGGTAATACCAGGCAAGGTTATTTCATATTTGTAATCACGACTACCATCTTCTAGAAAATAATATTGACGACCAAAATAACTACTACCATCTGGATTCCGACCATTGGCTTCTGTTACAGGATAAGTCACTGATTGATTAGTAAACTTCTCATCAGGTTCCACATACTGCACTACTACCTGATTGTATTTGGCACTGCGTTCAATACCAGTATAGGACACATCACCAATAATATTATCCACAGGAGGACTAACACCTCTGCGTTGGCTACTTTTCATTGTGCTGAATGTTCTTTTGATAGTAGCTACACCACTGAGTATATCTGTTTCATTGCCAGCATCTTCAATCTTAAGTTTATACTTGCCCTGTTGATAAGGCATGTAAGCACGGAAGTTTTGCAATAATGTTTTTACATTATTCATGATACTGCTGTCTGTCTGTATCACAGCATTCAATGTTAGAATACGATGTGTTTGTCCAGCTACACTGCTAGGCACCATTTGATTACATTTAAAGGCGGCCTTATACCATGTGTCCCAATCGATGTCATCATTCTTAAGACCTTTACCATAACGAGGATTGCGTAGGTAGTCTAATAGGCATTCTACTGGATTGGTTGAATAGCGTTCATTAGTGCCATAAGCACCAGACTCTGTTGATGTAACTTTGGTATTGTAAGGATTATTCTGATTAGCTATATTGCTTTGTGTGTATAATGGCGTAACTTTACGTCCAAGTAATTCAATATGCACTAAAGGAATGCTACCACTAAATGGATTGTCTTCACCAGCTATCCATTCATATCTAGCCCAAATAGTGCATAGACCATTATGCACCATGGTTGATTTATAACCATTATCACCTGTGGGCACACCTTCAAATACACCACCTGCGCCTAATACATAGTCATTAACTGTTATGGCACTGGGATTGGTAAAGTATTCACCTTTTTGGAAGAATAGTTTAACACGATCCTTATATTTGCCCCAGGTAACATTAACTGGTTTGTTAGATTCTTTGGTTTCACTCATACTGGCATTTAAGTATGCTGGCACTGTATTACCTGCACCGGCACCTGGATTACTTTCATCTAGATCCCAATCATCAATATAAACTTTAACTAGACCTTCAACAGGTCCTTCACACATGGTATAGCAGACCCAGAGATATTTGTTTTTGTCTGCGCCTGTAGTGGCAAATGTCACTACTCCAGCTATACGGCGATGTCCATAAACAATAGGTATCTGTTCAACACTACCACGACGTTGTATTTGAACACCTTCTGCTTGTTTGGTAGCTGATTCTTGATTACTAAGATCAGGCATCTTCATGCCAAGGAAACCTAGGAATGCTGTTGATGCATAAACAGCGGCACCTATTGCGATAGCACCTACAACTACTGCGGCAGTGCCAGCGAATCCTAAGAATGCACCAACTGCTGTAAAGATTGCTGTGATAGGGTCAGCGTTAGCTGAACTGCTATAAGTTAACAGTCCAATGAATATGCTAAGTGGACTATACATAACAAACCAGATAGCTTTTGATAAGAATTCTTTAAATTTGTTATTCTTAATTTTAGTATCTGCTTTTAACTGCTGACAAAATAAATCATTGTTCATATTTTATCTCTCTGTAGGCAAACAAACCTTCTTTAAATCCTAAGTATCCTAATACCTTACGACTACGCTCAACATCTATACCAATGTCACCAGATAGGATTTTTGTAGCACCTTTTGTTTTTGCCCATTCTTCAAATTTTTCTAACAAGGCTTTAAAGTTTTCCATTGTGCGATAATTTTCTAATAGGAATCTAAATTGTATGCTGGCTTGGCATGTTTTACCCCAAGGCATTTGAACTACAAATCCAGCAATAAACCCTACTGGACGTTGACCGTCAAAGGCAACAAGTAATGTATGAGTATGTTGAATACTCCAAGCGCGAATATTTTCTACAATAATTTGATCGCTGATTTCACCTGCAATTTCTGGCATTGCTTTACTAGCTTCTTCAACAAACTGATGTATGACTGATAATAAATCATCTATCTCTCCAGGATGTATTTTTCTAATTTCCATTTGACTATTTCCCCATTGCGCTATTATAAGCGCCCCCATAAAAAATTACTCTGACCTACAAAACCTGCTTGTTCCATACTGGTATCATGTGTATTACCATCTTGGAATAGATGGTTACTACCATTATTGGTTCTACGACCTGCTACTCTTTCAAAATCACTGAATAGACTTGAACAATCTACATTAATCTGACAACTACTGCCAGTTTCTGATATGCTGATATTGTAAATTATGCCATCAAATAGTATAATTGGATCAGGAATTATCGTAAGACTTTCAATATTGTTGGTGATTGTGTATTCTAAAAACGCACGATAGATAACCACACGCTGTCCTTCTGGACTATAAGCAGTAAATCTATTGACGTAATCATTGCTTACACCACTGAGACTGATTGAGAATTTGCCTACCTTAACTTCAAAATCTTCAGTCATGGTGCTCATGCCTATAAAATTGCCTTGTGCTTCATAGACATTGGTGCCCGCAGTAGGAGCAGTATTGCTGTTGAAACTTATATTGTATCCGCCACCACAGAGATATAAAGGATCGCTGACACCTGAACTATTTTTTAGATGTAATTCTAAAAGATCTACCGCAGTGTAATTATCTAGATATGTGGAATTGACCACAGCATTGCTATAAGACATTACCAGACCTCACGCATTTTAACTTCTACTTCTGTCATACCACCAAAGCCAACTGTGACATCTTGTTCTTGGCTGTCAATAATAGCTGTAAATGGAACATTGGTAATTGTTAAACTTGTGCCTGCGGGAACATTACTAACCGTTGGACTGGCAAAAGTTAATGTTGCATTACCATCACTGCCACTATTACAATTAATAACTGCTTGATAGACTTTGCTATGATTATTAAATTTAAAATAGTCACCAGCACGCAGAACTTCAGCAATACCAGTGTTACTTGTATCAATAGTAACATTAGCACTGCCAATGGCAATATTTGCTCTAGTAACTACTGTTGCTGGTTGGCTAAAACATTTACTAAAACTAATCTCAGGTAATACTATTTCAAAACTGTATAAAGGACCTTCTGCATAGCGTATAAATCCAATAATTGGACCTGCATCACGTGGTGTCAATGGTGCATATTTTGCAGTCCAAGTATAAAAACTTATACCTTGACCTACACGGCGTTTCTTACCACTGGCAGTGTCACTGGTTATGGTAGGTGTTACTACCTTAAAATCCACAGTTTGAAAGCTGGGTGTATTGGGAAATTGTGTTGTTATGTCAGCCATTATATTTGTCTCCTACCTTGTTCTAATTGTGCATCTCTAATAATCTTAGTTATTAATGGGCGACGCTCTAATAATAATTGATCAAAGCCACGAGTGTCATTGGCAACAATGTTAAATGTTACATTGGTTGCACCACCAGCAATTTGATTATTTGGTGTCATATTACCAGCATTGCCAGGTGTAAATATCTCAGGGCCCTTTTCACCAACTAGATAACTTTGTCCACCAACCATAGGTCCACCAAGTGCTCTACCTGAATATGTTTGACTACGGATGGCAGCTACCTGTGCAAAACCCATACCAACTGCGGCCGCTGCCGCAATAAAGTTAAATGGTGGAGGATATGCCGCTAAGGCTTTGGTTGCCGCCGCATAGGTATTCATAATAGCATTGGCTATATTAAATGCCTTGGCTATTTCAAATGCTTTCTTATTCTGTGCACCAAGTGCATTAAACATATTAGCACCTTGCTGAATAGCAAATTGTGCTTTTTCTAATTCTGTTTTCTTTTCAAATTTGGTTCTCTCATCAGCAATTTCCATTAATTGTTGTTGATTAAATCTATTATTACCAAAAACGTCTTGTTGATTTCTTAGACTTTCTGCATATCTACTAGATTCTAATTTTATTTCTAGGTCTTTAGTTCGTGTGGCATTTTCAAATCTAGCAATTTCCATTTCCATTGTTCTACGATTAGCATTTTCTCTGATAGCTAATTTAGCTTCTTCAATGGCCTGCACACGAGCAATTTCTTGATCACCACCTGCAGCTCTTGCGGCTATTAAGGCATCATCTAATTCTCTGGTTGCACGATTATAATCATTGGTAATTTGGAATGCTTCACCATATAATTTACTGTATTGTGCTATGGCACTGTCAGCAAATTCACCAGCTTGTCGTTGAGCTACTGATAAAGCCTGACGACTTTGTGTGGCTAATTCATCAGCGGTGTTAATTCGAACCTGTGCTATAATAGGTTGACCAGCTACAGTTCTACGCAGATTTTCAATGTCTTGAACTAGTTTTTCACCAGGGCGCAGAGTATTCACATAGCCTTCTACTAATGATTTTTGATTTTGTAGTAGAGCATTTTGTCGTTCTAATGCATTGGCTTGATTTAGATTAGCTGTTAATTTTGCTTGTTCAATTGGAGTTAATTGTATGCCAGCTTCACGATATTTGTTACGTAATTCTAATAAAGTTTTATTAACATCAGCTTGATCTTTGCCTACTGATAATAAATCCTGTTGATATCGAATATTTGCATTGCTGTCTTGAAGAGCTGATTTAAAAGCTGATCTTGCAGTTTCTTGTTGTTTTAATTGTTCATCTGTGATAGCTGTGTATGTTTCATAAGTCTGACCTAACTTATTTTTTCGTTCAGTTTCTGCCTGGTTGATAATACCTAAACCTTTCTCATAGGTGCTTAATTCTCCATTGACTGCTTTTGATCCACCAACCAAATCAATGCCAATCTTATCAGCTAAGATAGCTACACCAGCTGTTAATAAACCAATTGGAGTTCTTGACAGGAATACACTGAATGATTTTGCCGCTAAGGCCGCACGACCCATTTGTATAGCTAATTGTGCTGTGGCTACTACTAATCGTGTGGCCATAATCACAGCCATGATAGATATAACATTGGCTATGGTATGTGCAGTTTCTTTGATTCGAGCAAATATAGCATCAAAGCCGCCAGCTTCTCTAATTGCGTCTTTTAGATTGGCCACGAAGCCTACAATATAAGGTGCTAGGGCCACAACTGCTTTATTGATACCAGCATTCCAAAGTATGCCTAATTGATCAATACTATCACCAGCTTCATCTAAAGCTATGAGATCTCGTTCGGTAACTACCAGTCCAGCTTCTTCAGTGATTCTCTTAACTTTTTCTAATTCATTGGCTAGTTGTAATACTGCTGGACCTTGTTTACCTAACAATTCCATTGCCAATGCAGTTCGTTGTGCAGGACTTTCAATAGCTATAAGTCGTTGTGCAATTAATTCAAACTGTTGATCAGGTTTTAATCTGCTGATTTCTTGTATATTGAGATTAAGATTTTTAAGTGCAACTGCACTTGGTGCTGTGGCTTTTTGTAGTCCTTCACCAATATTGCGATTTAATCTTTGAATCGTAGCGTTTAATTCATCAGCACCAATTCCTGCTAGACTAGCGGCTTGTTGTAGACGATTTAAATTAGCAGCACTGACACCTAATCTATTGCTGGCATCAACCAATGCACCAGCACTGTCTAATGTCTGTTTAATTGCATAACCAACAGCGGCACTAGCGGCAGTAAGCCCAGCAAAGAATTTAGCCGCGTCAGCGGTAGACTTACCTAGATTTCGTAAACTATTATCTAGACCTTTAAGATTGTTTTCTGCCTGACTGGTGTCAGCGGTTATCTTTATCTGTGCTTCAGCCACGATTATCTCCGTTTATTAGCTGCCTTCTTCATCTCTTTGGCTTCCCAATTATAGAAAGCCGCCCAGACTTGGAATTCATCTGTTGTCATATCAAATACCTGTTCTAATGTTAAACCCAAATCCTTACCAAGACGGCAAGCGAACAAGAGATCTGGATCTTTTATTAGTTTTTTTCTATTTCCTCTGTAGAAGCACGTTCTACATTGTTGATTTCACCAATCACACGCACAAGAATGTCAGGATCCACTTCATTCATAAACACTACCTTGTCAGCAGTCTGAAACATACGAGTGCCATCTTCATTGCGTGCTTTGGTAATCAGTGTTTCAACTAATGCTTCAGTAGTCTTACCTTGTGTAGCTAATTCAATTAACTTACTTTGTTCTTTTAAAGTGATAACATCTTTAAAATAAATTTTAGTTTCCCATTCAGGAACTTCAATTGATTTTAATGCACCACTTAATTTTGTTCTAAAATGTTTTGTTGCGTTGTCTAATACTGTCATTTGTATTTTCCTTTTATTGAATTTAACGCAGGGCCAATTATGCCTCTGCCATTGTTTGCTGGACGCATTTTATTCGTGCCTGTTTCTAAATAGCCAGAATATGGAACTTTATTTTCAATAACAAAGTCCTTGTCCCCAACTTGCTTGTTCCAACCCGCTTGGGCTCGACCAGTTCTCACTGGAGTTTTTTGTTGTAATTCGCGAGTTAAGTCAGTGGCCAAAGCACTAAGAAGTTGCTTATAGCCACTGCTTATTTCGTTTCTTACTCTATCAACACCTTTAACCTTGATGGTTAACATGATTGATTATACATTACCTGAACTGCTAAATGAAACTGGACCACTACCTTGAATGCTGATAGTTGCTTCAACTAGTCCATCCATTGAACTGGATACACTATAACCAGTAATGATACCATTACCGAATAATACTATATCATTTGATGCGTCTTGATCAATGTAAAATTTTACTGCTACTGGTGTTCCACCTACTGTGCTGCTTGAACCAGCTACTAAAAAGTCTGCTTGTGTGTCAGATGTATTAAAATAAATATCAGCTGAAGCACTGTAGCTACTCATACCTTTAATATAAGTTCTTGCATCTGTTCCCATAGCACTAGTTTCAATAGTATCTGCTGTGATATCTACTGAGAAATTACGTGTAGTAGTTACTACATTACCAGCTATGGTTACTTGTCCATCATTACCTGCGATTGTTGCCATCTTCTATCTCCTTATGCTGTGAATGTGCAAGCACCACTGCCTTGGAATGAAATAGTGCCTTCCACTAGTCCGTCCATAGCACTGGATACACTAAAACCAGTGATGATTACTTCACCGCTAAATTTATTACTTGAATCATTTAAGTATAGTTCAACTGTGACTGTAGCATCACCAACAGCACCGCCTGTAGCAACTAAACCGGCAATTGCACTAGCGCCACCTGTTAGGTTAGCTGGATCTACATAGATATCTGCTGATCCGCTATATGAACTCATACCTTTAACATAGGTGCGAACATCAACACCCATAGCTGAAGTTTCAATTGTATCAGCTGTGATATCAATTGAAAAGTTTCTTACATTTACTACTGTTACTAGGCTTCCACCTACGCTGGCGTCAAATTTGACAACGCCGTTATTACCTGTTAATACTGCCATCTTTATTCTCCTCGTTAGCGTCGCCAATAATTGAATTTACGATAGTCTTGGCTTCTATCGTTGATTGAAGAACCGTAGGTTCTTCTACCAAAATTGTTTTGCCTTTTGATGCTGATTGTGTTTTTTCTTTCCAACCTGCGGCAATATATTGTTCTAATTGTAGTGGTTGAATAAGTCTACTAACACTACCTTTGTATACTTGTATCATTATGCGGTTCCTCTTGTGAATACATATCTTACATTAACTGTTAGCACTACTTCACCTAAGGGTGGTAGTCTATCTATTACTTCAATACTGGCAATCTGTGTGTCTTGAACTACACTACTATCTTTACCACGATTGCGATCTGTGTCTAGGGCTTCTTCTATTGCTTCTACTAGATCATTGCGTTTGCGATCTATTTCATTACCACGAACAAATCCTCTAACAGTGTAAGCAATAGTGCCTTGACGTATGCCAGCACGCATGGTTTCTGTAGTTCTTTCTTCATTCACACTGGTAATTAAGATTGCTGGAAATTGTGTTATGGCTAGTTTCTCAACATCAAATGGTTCGCGTGTGACCAACACAGGTTTGAGGTCTTCTATTTCCTCTAATGTGCTGACTATATTTTTTGCAATATCTTCTCTTAAGCTCATTTTCTTAACCTTGTGTAGTTAAATGTTTTTGTCTCTGGCACAAATCTTAGAGTGGTCTGCTTAGGATCATATGTGATACCATGATGCTGTAGTGTGCGTATTTCATGCTCCCAACGATAGTGATAATCGGCAATCTTCTGCACATGATCACCAGATAATTTTGGTAATATATGATAGGCTAGGGCATAATATATGCAGGGATTCTGCCATTCAATCCGTGATAACAGTTGAGGATTTAAACGACCACCAGCTAGGTGAGGATTATTCAATTGGAATTTTTGCCACCATATGGTGTTTAACAAACGGATTATAGCAGATTCTGAGCGTTGTAGTTCAACATCTATGTTGACTTCCTGCTCATATGCAGAGATATCCTCAATTAAGAGGAGTTCTTGTCGAGTTGCGAATGCCATCTGTGTCCTTCACATTGGTTAGCAAGGGTCCTTCCCTCACTTGTAATATTTATATCTTTATTTTCTTGCTAGTATACTACTATCTTACCATTCTTAGTGGATGCACACTGCGTGTTTCACTGGCCGCTGTAACTCCATCATCATTAGCATCATACTTTACACCTTCGCGTAGGCATAATTCCATCTCATGCTCAAAACGACCTTGATAATAGTTCATGCGCACTTGGAAGTTATCCTCAGCACCTTGATTTTCAAATTTGGTTAATTTTGGACAGATATGATAGGCTAGAGCATGATACACTGTGGCCATAGTCCATTGACTAGCGGTTAATAATGTAGCATCAAATTCTGCGATGTTTGCCTGTGTCTTAAGCCAGGTTTGAAACCAACGGACTTTAAGAACACGATTAATTTCTGCTTCACTGCGTGCTAGTTCTACATCAAAATCAATAACTCCATAGTCAGTGATTGTGGGTTCTACTAGCAATAGATCTTCTGTGGTAGCGTATGCCATATTGGGTATTCCTTGTATACTGTATTTATATAAAAAGAAAGGAGCACGAATGCTCCTTTCCCATTGCCGGGTCTATAACTTTAGATTATAGAACTGTGCTGTCAAAGCTCATTGCTACACCGTAGCCTTCATAGACTACACCTGTAGCGTAAAGTGCTGAAGCTACTAGCTCGTCACCACGCATTAAAGGACTGCGCATTACTTCAATGCTGACGTCTTTCATCAAACCAAAGCCTAATGCATCACGATGGAATAAACCACCAACGAAGTCACCAGCTGTGCCATTGTTGTTAATGTTAGATGTTTCATAAACTGGAACACCTGCGATTGTGCCAACATAGCCACTTAGCATAGCAGTATTTTGGATAGTGCCTGCATTTGGATTAGCGTATGTGTTAGTCAAGTTAGCTTTTAAGTCATAAGCAACTGCTGGATGTAATACACAAGCTAGGTCTGTTGATGGAACACCAGCTGAGCGTAATTTAGCCACTGCTTTGAAAATATCAGATGCTGTAATGTTTGCAGAAATAGCTAAAATGTTTGCTGTTCCTACTACATTAGTTGTAAATTCTGCAAATCTAGCTGTTAGGTCTAAGTCAATCTTGCGAGCGATAGCTTCACCAAATAAACGACCTACATCAGCTACAACATTACTTGCTGAAGCGATACGTGCTAGGTCACTGATGTGTGTGCCTAAACCAACTTCACCAATAGTTAGTGTTGCTGTGTTAGTTGATACATTGCTGTATGCACTGCTACCAATCTCAATTGCTGTGCCTTCTGTCAATGTTGCCGCTGTCACCTGTGGGTAAATTGGCACATTGATTGTCTTACCTTGTGCTGGGCCTAGTGTGTAGTTCTTTACTAGTCCACGCATGATACTTTGTTCTGAAGCTACGAAAAGTGCTTCTTGAATGATACTAGGTAATAGATCATTCAAACTTGTTGTTGTTGTTGCCACGATTAAATCTCCTTAAAATATATTAAGCAAGTCCTGCTGTCTTACGATATTCAGCATAGACTTTGCGATGTTCTGGATTTTTCATATCCAATTTTGTGATATCTAAGGAACTTTGACTATTAGTGATACTTGATTTGGTTGAACTTGTAGCTGGATTAGCCTGAACAAAGTGTGGATTCTGTTGTAGAAACTCTCCTACTAAGTCGTCTACAGTCAGGGCAACACCCTTGTCATTGTAGCGCACTTGTCCTGCATTGTCTAATACTTCAACTTCACCGTCAGCATTGAGATTGATATTATTTTTTAATAATGTCCTTACCTGTTCAGGTGCTACAGCACGATATTTGGCTGCGGCATTGACCAATGGTGTCTCAATCTTGTATTCTCTAATAACGCTGTCTCTCTTAGCTATCTCTGCGTTTTTATCTTCAGCCATCTTTTGTAAGATCTTTTCAAATTCGCCTTTCTTTAGACTTTCTTCTTGTGCCTTCTTTTGGGCGGCTTCTTTGAGAGCGCGAAGTTCATTGACATCACCAAGTTCTTCATATGGTTTTAGAAGTTTCTTAGTTAGACTTATTTAAGTCCGGCTACGTGATTGTCAAATTCTTCTTGCGTGTATGTCTTAGCTGCGATTGCTGTTTGTTCCTGATTTTGTGAAGTTTGGCTTGTAGTATCAGTGTCTACGGAATTGCCTGCCATGATTTCTTGCTCGCTCATGTTGCGATGCCTCCGGGGAGTAGTTAAATAATATTTATTGATACGACCGTATCAATAACAGTGTATTATTTATGCGTTTTTCTTAGCCTCGCTAATGTTTCGCGATCCTGCTGTATTAATACCTTAACAGGTGTTGCGAATGGACCATAGCCTGGATAGCTATAGAGCCATTCACATTCACCTTGATCTAATGCCTGTGCTAGTCTTTCTACCACATGATCTTCAGCATCAATAGTATACATCCTTGCCTGATATCCTTCTAATGGTAGAGCATACCCTTCCCATCGAACAATATCAATCTCGCCTCGCCGATAAGCGGCTAGACTCCAAGGACATTCCTTTTGAATGCTGGTGAAATACTCCAACCAATTAACGCTTTGGTGGTTTCTTGCCTGTTCCACGACCTTTTCCTCTTCCTGGCATTTTCATTCCTCCTGATTTAAGTTCCATTGTCTTGCTCCTAGTGTTTACCATTTTACCTTGTTTGACCAATAGGCAGGAAATAATCTACCTTTGGCTATGTTCTTAGCATGACGAGCACGAAACGCACGAGCTCTGCTGGTGTTCTTACGATCACCACGAACACCTTTCTGTCCAAAGCGGACTAACTTAACCCGATCACCAACCTTGGCCAAGACTGCGTGACTTTTGGTTGGATTGTTTGGAGTGCGTTTAGGCTTGTTGTAGCCTTGGAAGAGTTCTCCACGATAATCTATCATTTTACTTTTTTCTTACAGATGAAACAAGTTTTTATCTTTAATAATTTTAATAGTTTATGCCACATAACGTTCTCCTTAATCTGTAATAGGACCGCCAACTACCCAAGCATCACAAGTTCTTGAACTTGCACACTTGAAGTCAAAGGCTTCACAATAACCTAATTCACCAGCAGCTATGGTATCATATTCATTACCAGTTGCACCACCAGCACTAAGTCCAGTGTTGATACAATCTTTTATTTTTGCTGTGACATTGAAAGCCGCACAATTACCACAACGGCTAGTTTTAGCTTCTACAGGAGTTACATTCCACATATCAGCTTTGGCTAACCAGAATACCGTATTAGGCAGTGAGGGATTTAAAGGACCATAGTTGGCTGTGTTAATAGCCTTTTGTCTGTTCGCCAAGTTTACTGCGACATCTTGCGTGGCGATTGGGCAAGATGCCTGATTAAAACCCTCTGTGGGCAAATCCAACAATAGTTGTTTAGCTCTAATAATATCTTCTTGTGTTAATTCAGGACGCTGAGCCAGTATCTGTTCATCTGTTAAGCCATCCATGATCATCTGTTGTATCATTCCATCAACACCTGGACTTACTGGACTTGATGGCGGTGCGTTGGTGCTGGCTAGCTGTTGTCCACGAATTTCTGCGGCTATACGGTTTATATCATCGATTTCTTCTTGATATTCTGCCTGTTCATATGATTCTTCGTCACCCATGGTGTATCTTGGATCATCTAATAAATGTCTAAGATTGTATTCAATAACTGCTATAGCATCTGGTGTAGTAGCTGTTTGTTTAGCTGTGTATAAATTCTTATATTCATTAGCTGTGTCACGTATGTTGAATGCACCAGGATATTCTATCTCACCATCCCAAACACCACCTTCATACTGTGCCCAGATACGCCACATCTGTTCTTCTGCCAGTTCAAGAGCATCAGCAAATTCTGCTAACTTTGCTCCTAACAATTGAAATTCAACTTCCATGGCAATGCCACTAAGCACTTGTGTTTCATTAGCACGCACACTGCCAGTGTTGGCCATTTTATCAATAGCTGCCACGCTGGCATTGATTGCTGAATAGATCTGATTGATATCAGTTGACACATTTAGCAAGTATGGTTTTAGATTTGGATCCATATCATCAGGCATGAGTGCAATACTGCCTGCACCAGCACTTGCTTCTACGCCAGGTGTTTTAACCAATGTAGGATGTCCTGATAATCTAATACTTTGTTCAACTTCACTGTTTAAATTATAGATACTTTTTTGGTAATCAGCTATGTCAGTAATTAAACTAGCACCAACACCACGCACTGGACTGCGTGCGGCATAGCAGATAACTGCTGGTATACGACCTAATTGATTAACTTCTACTGTTTGATCAACTATTTCTTGTTTTTGATTGTTTAATTGGCTAGTAGTAATAGTTTCTTTTGTCCATTCTTTAACTGTTGAGAATGTGTCATTGACTTCTTCTAGATATTTGATATAGCTAAGTTCATAAGCACCACTTGGTTGACGTTGCCAGGTCCAATCTGTAACTACTAATGGTGTCAATACATTTACATATGGACGCACACCCTGTTCAAGTTCACCAGCACGTGTTTGAGCATTGGTCTGTGGTTTGGCTACGATAATCCAACAATGACCAAATACTGCACTCCATATGGCCACATCTTTCATGAAAGCATCAAGTGTTCTTCCATCTAGGTCAGCATCTTCAAGAAATGGTAAAAGATTTAGATTATCACTGAGGCTAGCATATTCTCTGTCAGGTTCTTCACGGAATAAAAAACTGGTATAGGTGCTGATAATCGCGCGACAGTGATTGTCTAAAGGTGTTGTGGC
>Ga0049081_10000125_pt1 | contig 29264 bp, 27 predicted proteins | sample GreLakmeER78MSRF_FD_66717 | JGI IMG/M metagenome (GOLD analysis project Ga0049081, IMG submission 66717) | Freshwater lentic microbial communities from great Laurentian Lakes, MI, USA - Great Lakes metaG ER78MSRF | ecosystem: Environmental > Aquatic > Freshwater > Lake | place: Great Lakes...
CTTCCACTCCAATCGACCATGCTTGTCCTGCATGCGGCACAGAATAAAACATAGCAAGAGCAAGATTTGGTAATAGAAGAAGATAAAATAAAAGTTTTACTCCAAAATATTCAGGCAAAAATTTATCAAAATAATCCAGCTTGAGAATATCGAAATGCGGAAAAACAAAAAATGCGAGAATAATCAACAAATAATAAACAGGCCAAATGCGGAAAACTCTTCTCATATAAAAATTCCAAATACTAATTTTCCCATCTTTCTTTTTTTCTGACATCAATAAGTAGGTAATCAAAAAGCCACTGAGTACAAAGAAGAAGTAGACACCTAAACCTCCAGCATTAAAAAAGAACGGATGCTTTTTTTCATCCCACAAACTTGGTAAACCAACTTGTTGTTTGAGTAATTCAATATGCGTGACAATTACAGCAGAAGCAGCCACAAAACGAAGTCCGTTCAGGCCCGGGAAATAAATTTTTTCGGTATTATTTTCCATTAATGATCACTAAATTAGTTACCAATTCAAACATATCTATGATATAATAAAACCTAAGCGTTTGATTATTCATTGAAAAAATTGTGAATAGCTTTTGAAATCCGATCTACTCCGGCTTCTTCCAAATCGTAAAATAAGGGAAGTCGAAGCAGGCAATTACTGAACCGATCTGCATTCGGGAGATCACGATTGTCGTGTTTGTCCTTATAAAATGGGCTACAATGTAAAGACTGGTAGTGAAATACAGCTTGAATATTATTATCCTTTAATAAACTAATCAAATTATATCTATCCAATTCCGAATTCAATACAATGTAAAAGATATGTCCGTTATTGCTTGTATTATCTAAAATTTTAGGAAGAGAAAAATGTCCTTTGGAAGCCAATTCAAGCAAATTTTCAGTATAAAGATTCCAAAGCGAAACTCGTTTTTGAAGTACCTTATCCTTTTCTAAAAGTTGAGCCATTAAAAATGCAGCTGTTAATTCAGATGCCTGAAATGAAGAGCCGATATCAACCCACTCATATTTGTTAGTTTCCCCTCTTAAAAAAGAAGAACGGTTGGTCCCTTTATCCGAAATAATAGTTGCTCTTTCGAAAAATAATTCATCATTAATGCACAACATTCCTCCTTCACCAGCACTGATATTTTTTGTTTCATGAAAAGAAAATGTTCCAAATGTTCCTACAGTTCCCAGAAATTCTTTTTTATTCCATTGCGCATCAATGGCATGGGCTGCATCTTCAATAAGATAAATTTTATTCCGCTTACAAATTTCATTAAGCTGAATTAGGTTACAAGCAACTCCAGCATAATGAATGCATATAACAGCTTTAGTTTTAGGTGTAATCAAGGCCTCTATCGAGTCAACATTCATATTTGGATGATCAAAACAGGAATCGGCAAAAATAATTTTTGCACCGCGCATCACAAAAGGATTGACAGTAGAAACAAATGCATAGGATGGTGCAATAATCTCATCGCCAACTTGAACATTTAATAATAAAGCCACCAATTCCAAAGCCGCAGTGCATGATGATGTTAGTATTGCTTTCTTAACGCCAAAATTAGTACAAAAAAATTGCTCCGTTTGATTTGAAAAAAAACCTCCACTCGAAAGGTGTCCCATCTCAATTGCAAGTCGAATATTTTCCAACTCACTTCCGAGCATTACAGACTTATTAAAAGGGATAGAAGTATGCATATTCATAAAAAAATTATTAAAAACCAAAATAAAATTTTGGCGATTAAAATTTGTTCAGTTTTGATTTAATTGTATCAATTGTTTGTTTGACAATTTGATCCCAAAGAAACTTTTTCTTGGTCAAATTTACAGATTCATGCTTAAAATTATCAAGTTTCTTTTTATCCATCAAAATCACGTCTTCAATTATGTTCTGTAGACCAATTTTATCTCCAGGTTGTATTAACCAACCATTAGAATTACTAACTAAAACAGATGTAGCTCCAGTATCAGTCGCAATTACCGCGAGACCGCTCGCCATTGCTTCCAAAATAACATTTGGCATTCCTTCTGCAAAACTCGGACAAACTAAAACATCCATTTTACATAGCAAATTCTGCAATTGAATTGAATCATTTATTGGTCCATGATAAATAATTTGCGACGAACTGAATCGTTCTGAAACAGGAATTTCTCCAACAAAATGAAATTCGAAATTTATGTTTCCTGGTAATATCTTTTTGAGAACAGCAGTAAGTTCCTCAATTCCTTTTCTTCTTTCATATCTTCCCACAAAAATAAATTTAGTAGTTTCAGAGGTAAAAGATGTATTATCATTTATCCAATCAAAGGAAATTCCAGTTGGAATTTCAATTATTTTATTTTTAGGTATACCAAGTCTGCTGATAATTTCTGTTATTTTTCCACCATACGAAAAAACAAAATCAGTATGTTTTAAATTAAATAAAACAGGAGAACGAAACAATAATTTAGACTGAAACCAAGATTTCAATGAAGCCTGTTTCTGAAACATTTCATATCCGTGAAAATTTATACCAGTAGGAGGAAAAACCCTTCCTTTACTTTTTTGATTTAGCAATTCCCACCCAGCAAATCCTTTTATATAAATAAAATCAGGACTTCGTTGCTTTGAAAATTCAATGAATATTCTTTTAGCATATTCAAATGACTCCCGAATGTAATGACCTGGTGCTGAGCCATAGTTTGGAAATTGTATTTCAATGGAACGGATATTTTTCTTTTCTTCCTCTGAAAATTCTTCCAGAAGCGATAATTCCTTATGACTCTTGTTTGTATGGTACAAATCTACCTCTACACCATTAGCAGCAAGATATTTAGCCAAGTAAAATGAATGGCGTTGCATTCCACCAATCACATAAGGCCATATTCCATCTGTAAGCAATGCAACAATCATTCGAGTATTTTATAATATTGTTCGCGATAATTTTCTTTCATAAAATCATTCTTACTCAATTCAAGCATTCTATTTTTTTGTTCGAGTGTTGGTTTTGGTAAAAAATCAATAGGGACTTCATTATTCCAAATAAATCCTGCCTTGTTTTTCAACACATAGTTGGAATAATCGCCAAGCTCATTACTTACAATGAGTACTAATCCAGCTGCCAAATATTCTGCACATTTTACTGGAGAAGCCACCCTATTGGTAACACTGTTTTCACGAACGAGCCAACCATAATCGCATGCAGCAAGAAAAACGCCAACCTCGTTCGAATTAAGCCATAATTTTTTTACACGATTTGGGAACATTTTGAGAATTTGCATGTCATTTCCAATTTCCTTTGTCAATAACAACAAATTAACATCGGGATCGGAATTAAAAATTTGAAGCAAAGCATCATTCATGTTTTTTAAAGATTGCCAACCTGCAGAAGAACCTGCATACACAATTACCTTACTGTTTAGTGAAAAGCCCAATCGCGCACGAATGGTTATAACACTAGCATCAGGAGTAACAAGTGCGCTACGATTAAGCGTACAAGGAATGACCACATGTTTATCACAATCATAAGCATATTTGATTTTCCAATAATTTACTAATTGCTCAGAAACAGCCATTCGAAAATCACTTTCTAAAATCGATATTCGTTCGAGATTTTCAACTTCAGAATTAACTTTAATATCTGGTAGAACATCATACTCGCTAAATTCAGCTGCATAAGCACCGCGAGCATCAAAACAAATTTTTCTACCTATACGAAATTGCATTCCTAAATTTGCAGCAAATACACCACGACAAACTATTATTGAGGGATTAACCTTTCGTATTTTTTTCCCTAAAACCCAACTATTTAATCTCCAATTCCTTGCTTTGGGAAACATAGGAAGCACTATTGCATCTGAAAAAGAGTTGGTAATTGTATTCTTGTTTTCTTTGAAATTTCTAAGTGAAATAAATGATATCAATTTTACATCAAATCCAAGTTCTTTCCAATAATTACAAACATCGATAACCTGACCAGAGAAAATTCCAGAGGGTGCATCATTGAAAGTCAAGTAAATGATTTTTTTCAAAGTACGCCTGCTAAAATTTTTAAAATCCTATCCGTAGATTTACCATCCCACAATGGTGGCACATTTCCTTTTTTAAACATACCACTTTCAATGTCCTTTATCTTTTCACGTATAAATTGAATATCAAACGGAAGTAATTCATTACTACCAAGCGTAACAGTTATTGGTCGTTCAGTATTGGGTCGAAGTGTCAAACATGGAACTTGAAGAAAAGTAGATTCTTCCTGAATACCGCCACTGTCGGTAAGAATAAATTTACAGCATTTAATGAGTTTTTGAAAAGCAAAATAATCAAGTGGATCCGTAATTTTTATACGAGAATTTTTTTTAAGCCGATCTTCCAATCCAAACATTTTCAATTTATTTACCGTTCGCGGATGTATTGGAAAAACAACATCGTATTGATGTGTTATTTCATCTAGCAGATCCAATAATTTATTAAGTCCTTCTTGATTATCAACTGTTGCAGGTCGGTGCATTGTCATTAATACAAATCCTTTTTCAAGCAATTTCATGTCAACTAAAATAGTAGAAGCTTCAATCTGTAACGAAAATGCGACCATTGTATCAATCATCGTATTACCGACAAAAAATACATCGGATTCTTTTTTCCCTTCATTTGCTAAATTATCTAATCCTGCTTGCTCAGTTACGAAAAGAAAATCAGCCATTCCGTCCGTTTGAATACGGTTGTATTCCTCCGGCATAGTATCATCAAAACTTCTTAGTCCACTTTCAACATGCGCGAGACGAATCCCCAGTTTTGTTGCGGTCTGAGCGGCAGCAAGTGTAGAATTTACATCACCAACCACAACTATTAGGTCAGGATAAAACTCAGAAATTGTTTTTTCTAATCGAACTTTAATTTCTGCCATTTGTTCCATTGGGCTTCCAGCAGGAACATTTAGAAAAAAATCAGGAATTAGATTAAATTGATCGAAAAAAATGTCTGACATTTTCCCATCATAATGCTGACCTGTATGCACAATTTTTAATTCAATATTTGGATATAGAGCAGCGGCAGCACGAAATTGAGTTACTTTAATAAAATTTGGGCGCGTACCGATTACAACAAGAATTCTACTCATCTAAGTTAAATTTTTTAGACAAATAATTTTTTACGATGTCAGAAGATTTACCTTCAAAATCAGACAATATAGCCTCGTTAAAATACTTTGAATAAATATATGGTGAGGGAGTAGAAAATTGATAAGAATCTATATATTCAATAATATTTTCAATTCTTTCGGTATAAATCATGATATTATGCTTCAAATAACCATAATAATCAAACATTGAACTAAGAGTAAAACGATAATATAAGCAAGGCCTATTTAACATATTAGCCTCTAAATGCAAAGAAGAATCACCACAAACTAATAAATCAACATTACTTAAAAAATCGAAAGAATTCTGTGTAATAGAATCCGAAATAAATACATTAATAAATTTATCAATATTAATTTTTCTTGTATCAGAAGGATGTGGTCTTAGTAAAATTTTCTTAGAAGAAAAATAAGAACTTAAAACATTGACCAATTCGTAAATTTTCCCTAAATCATCAAATGTATTATACCCTATCCCAATATTATTTATTTGTTTAATATTTCTACGGAAAGAAATATATTGATCAAACTTTGGTATTCCAACTAATACAACTTCACCTGAAATTGCATGAATTTTTTGATACTTTTTTAAACTATCTTTCCCATCTAATAAGGAATAAGTAAATGATAACGGAGGAAACAAATGACTAATAGAAGCATGTTGTATGTATACAGAAGGAACATTACATTTTAAGGAACCCAAAAGAAATGCCCTAAGAAAAGGATTGTGATCATTCGCAAAAATCAGTGCTTTAGGTCTATATTTTTTAATATAATTAATCGCACCTTCCTTTATTCCGAAGTGTATTGAAAAATAATCAATAAACTTAAATGTATTACTAATTGATATCAGCAAGAAATTAAATAAATAAAAAGGATACTTATATAAAATAAATTTGGATGAGTAAAAATCAAAATAATGTATTAATTTTTTATTTAATTCATATAAAGAATAATTACCAGTCACTATAACCGATATATCACTAAAAGAATCATAAATAGGCTTTAAAGAATTATATTGATTAATGGTATCAACACAAAACCAAATTTTATTATCAATACTAATATTTTGAATTACATGTTTCTTTCTTTTTAAAATGGCTACAGGAGTAGAAAAAAATTTAATCCATCTAGAAAAAAAAGATTTGTTCAAAAATCGTTCAACAAAAAGTTCACTTTCTTTTTTTTTATTAAGATTAAGAATAAAATAAAAAATAAATTTAAAATCTTTCATTAATAAAACTGTCCAGAAGATTTTAAACTCTGGTAACTTCCTATGTCTCTGAACTTAAAAACTTTTGCCGGATGCCCTCCCGCAATTCCATATTCAGGGATATTAGAAACAACAACACTACCCGCCTGAATAATTGCACCCTCGCCAATTGAAACGCCACCCAAGATAATTACATGGTCTCCCAACCAAACATTATCCCCTATCTGCACATTTTTGCTTATGATTGTATGGTCATAAGGTATATTTTGTCCTTCAAAATTATGGAATGAAGTAATTATTTTGCACTGTACACCCGAATGAAAATTGTTTCCTATTTCAACCTTAGCTATGCCAGTAATTTCCAATCCATTAAAGTTTGTATTTGAACCGAGATAAGTGTTCTTTGTTAAAATTGTTCTATTATTTATTTTCAAAGGATCCTGAAATGAACTTACAGTTTGCTTAGCAAGCCAAGTATAATAATTCTTATTAAATTTTATAATAATATTACTTCTCCAAAAAATGAATTTACGACTAACTTTATAAAATAAATTTTTCGCAAACATCACAAAAGAGACTCTAATTCAATTTTAAATTTTTCTACAACTAATTTTTCTACAAATTCTCTGAAAGCTCCATCACCGCCATTTTTTTGAGTTACAAAATGAACCTTATTTTTAATATAGTCAGGAGCATTATTTGGTGAGCAACTATATCCAACATGTTTGAGTAATTCCAAATCCCCAATATCATCTCCAATATAGGCAACGTCATTTAATGTAATTTTCAATTTATCGCATAATTCCTTGGCAACTGTCAGCTTATCGTTAATACCTTGAAACAAATAATCAATTTTCAATTTGTTAGACCTTCGAGCAACTATTTCAGTGTTTTCTCCAGAAATTATTCCAACAGGAATTTTCAATTTCTTTAGAAAAAAAATACCAGCACTATCTGACGTGTTAAATTTTTTCCACTCATTACCAATTTGGTCATAATACATTCCACCGTCAGTCCAAACGCCATCGATATCTGTTAATACTAATTTAATTTGATTCATTATTCAACAATAAAATAAGATTGAATACCAGAGAATTTGCTTCTTTGAACACGAATATTATTCATACCTAATACTTCTTTAACAGCAACTGTTTCGCCTGGAAATTGAGGATCATTTAACTCATCAAATCCAACAATAGCCCCCTTAGTTAAATGCGGTTTAATTAATTCTAGACATTTCTTTGTAGGTTCATAGATATCAAAATCAAAATAAGCGAAAGCTATAATTGTTTCGGGATGTTCTTTTAGATATTTTTCCAATTCAACTGATGCGTCACCTTTAACTGTGCTATTTTTTTTGATGTGTGACAATGGACACTCCGATTCGTGATATGATAAGATATTGTTAAGGTAAACTTGATAGTTTTCGGTAACCGAAAATGCACCTTTTTCTATAATTGAATGATTTCCGTCTTTTTGATCAACATTTAAAAAACCCGAAAATGTATCGAAACCAATAATTTTTCTACTATAGTTGTAAGGCTCATAAATCCCTCTCAAATTATTTAAAGTCACTAAGTTTGGACCCCAACGGACTCCAAACTCCATGATAACTCCATGAACATTTAAAATTTGATTGTAAATATCATTCATAAATAACACTTTAGTTAAATCCTGTCTTTTTAAAAACAAACCTATGTTACTTAACTTTTCAGCATTTGGTATTGGACTAGATTGAAAACTATCGAAGAAAACTTGACGTTTATTTTGTTCCTCTGTACTTGCAATTGTTTTAATTATAATATCCATTTCTATTCTAATTTATAAAATTCATATAAATAACCTCATTTGCTGGGATGTCTTGTAGGGCTTTTTTCCCAATTATTTTATCCTTATCTATCCATTTAAATCCATCTCCTGGTGATAATAAATGTAAATCTTCTTCGACAATAGTATCACTTTTTTTAATTATTTTATTTGTTGCAATCGATCTTTCCAGTTTTTCTTTAGCTAGTTGAACACTAGGATCAATAAATAATTCTTCTTTACCAAAACCCAATTCTAAAACTCTAATATCCCGAATCAATCGATTAATTCCATCTGGCCCCAAAGAACCGGCTTGATCGGTTCCTTTCATTCTTCTATCTAGTGTAATGTGTTTTTCAATAATTTGAGAACCCATAGCTACTGCTGCAACTGGTGTAGAAATACCGATTGTATGATCTGAATAACCTATTGTATACTGAGGGTAATTTTTCTGTAAATACTTAATCGTATTTAGATTCGTATTTTGGGGCTCCGTTGGATACTGAGACACACAGTGAAGTATTGAAATATGATTATGATGTTTCGTAATCACATCAAGTGAATTATTAAGTTCTTTTATACCGGCCATTCCTGTAGACAAAATAATAGGGATCCTAGTTTCTGCAAGTGCATTTAATAATGGCAAGTTAGTTAAATCTCTAGATGCAACTTTCAAATACTCTGGAACAAATAATTTTAAAAGAGACAAACATCCAGTAGCACATAACGTTTCTACAAAATCTAATCCGTAGCTCTTGGCATATTTATAACATTCGAAATGTTGCTCATCATTTAATTCTAAAAAAGCTCTATGTTCCCCATATGTTTTACCGAACGAATGAGCGGAAGCGTATGGCTTAAGCATTTGAGAATCTGATAATTCTGCACCCAAATCCCGTTTTGTTAATTTTACAGCGTTCATTGGCTTTAATTCCAAACCAAATAAATCATCCTTAATTGGGCGAGCTGCTGCATCAATAATTAATTTAGCGATATCAACCGAACCATTATGGTTTTGGCCAATTTCACCAATAATATATATGTTATTACTTTTCATGTCTTTGAATTTGAATAAGCATTTGTTCTTTTATATTTCGATGTAAATTAATATAATTTATAATACTAAAATAATTTAATTGTTTTTGTAAAACCAAATCTTTGTATATCAACTTACAAGCATCAAAATCATCAATTGTATCAACCGTTAATCTCACTCCTATATTTTCAACTATTAAAATTGGAACAGACTTCCAACAGATTTTAAACATACTTGGATTTGCATAAATGAAATTAGTCACGTGTTCTAAAAAAAAAACATCATTTGTATTTGACTGAACCTTTTTTAAAGCTTCTAAAGAAACATATTCAGCAAAAAAACCAAAATGAGTTTTAATAGAAGGTACTTCTTTAATCATATATGAAGCATAATCGGTTGTATTGAAATTGACACTATCAATTAAATCATACAATAAATCTATATCTAAAAAAGGATTGTCGGCGCAAACACGGATAATATGATCCACTTTGTAATGATTAGCACAATCAATAAAGCGTTTAAGTACATTATTTTCATCACCTCTATAAAAAGGGATGCTATGCTTTAAAGCAACATACTCAAGTAAATCATCTTTACTATTAGTTGTTGTAGCTAAAATAATTTGAGATTGAGAAAATTTTAGCTGTAATTTTTCAATTACTAAATCAAGAATAGTTTCTTGATTATAAAAAGGCAATAACATTTTATCAGGCAAACGAGTAGAGCTAGTTCTTGCTTGAATAATAAGACCAATAGTATTAAAATTATCCATCATCAAGATATTATCTCGTTCGTAAAATTTGTGTAATTAATTTTAGCATTAAATTTTTCTTCCCAAAACTTTCTCACTCTGAGTCTAAATTCATCTGTATTTTTAAAAGAATACTTAAAATTAGTAATTTTTATAGCCACTTCAATAGGACTAAAATCTTTTTCGATAAGTTCGCCTACATGCTCTGGAACAGCCTCTGGTGTTCCATATATTTTTGTTGCCATTACAGGTATGCCAAAACTAATTACTTCCAGAATAGATACAGGTAAACCTTCGGCACTACTAAAATTTAAAAACAAATTGATTTGATTTTTAAGGTAATATTCTTTAACAAGATGATTTTGAGTAAATCCTTTTAACTCAACTTTTACGTTCGAAGGAAGTTCCTTGCACGCATTTTTAACTAACTGCAAGTCTGGTCCATCTCCAAAATGAATCCAAGTTATAGGAAATGCAATATGCTTTAATGTCTCTACAATTTTATCAATTCGTTTTTCACTTCTAATAGCTGAACAAGATAACACTATAAATTTATCTTTATCAAAGATTATCGAATTAATTCCTAAATCATTTACCCCTAAATAATGAGTTTTAATTTTAGATTTATAAAAAGGAAATTGATGATACATATAATTACTCCCATGGTTTGAAATAGGAAATACCGCATTTAAATAATGAAGTTTTACACCTGTAAATTGATCTTTATTAAACTCCCCATATAAATCATTTAAATGGGCTCTAGAAAACACTTTCAACAAATGGTTATCATGTTTTAATACAGAACAAACTAAGCTCCAATGATAAAACCAGTAAGAATACAACACGGTATTTGATTCATCTAAATTATTTTTAATCATATAGGATTTAATTGCATCAGAATAATTGATAGCATTAAATATTTTTTTTAAATTAAATATTAATCCACCTGAGTTTTTGTTTATTGCCTCCAATTTTAAAAAAGAAACAATAACCCTGAAATGACATACTAAATTCCATTTACTGACTATTACTTGTTTATGGATATCCAATACTTCAGTATTTTTAATATTAATTCGACTAGTGCCAGAGGTATCTACTGGTATGAAAATTATTTTATTAAATCGAGCTAATAAATAATTTAGTTCATTATCAATATATGCCTCTTGAGTTCTACCTAACGGATATTTGTCAGTAAAAAATATGAGTGTTTTATGTTTAGTACTTTCAGACATTACTACTATTCAATCTGATTTTTATCCTCATAATATCTTCCAAAAAATCTTTATAGCATTTCATTTTAACTGACATATCTACTTTATTGAAAGCAAAATCTCTTATTTTTTGGGGATAATCTGTAACTAAAGACATATTGTTATAAAATTCTATCATTTTATTAATATCTATTCCCTCATCAATAGCATCTACTTGATAAAAAAAATCTTTTAAATAAGGTTCACTTTCCAAATCGGTATCAATATACCCATAAATAAATGGAATTCCCCTAGCCATATATTCACGTGCTTTCAATACCGAAGCTTCCTTAATATTAATTTTGTGTAATGACAAAGATGCAATGCCAAAATGAATATTATGCGATTCAAAAAAATGATTCATTTCACTAGAATTCATATAACCTAAATAAACCACCCTTGAGCAAGGAATTTGCTTTACAATTCCTATCACGTAAAGCGTGATTTTCTTATCACCTGCATAATGATTTAATCCATCTATAATTCTTTCTAAACCATGCCATTCAGCATTTACACCTAAAATCATTACTAAATTAATCTCAGAATTTATTCTATTTGGCAAGTGCAAAGGATATTCGCTAATATTAATTCCATTAGAAATAGTTATTGATAGCGGCAATCTATTTTTATGTAAAACTCTCCTTTTTTCATAATTAGTTATTTCATTGGTAACACCAATAATACCCGCTGAATTCGACAGTGTTTTAGGTGCGAAATATTTCTCTGAAAAATAAGTATAAGAAACCCAAGAGTTAGAGTTTATTATTCCTTTATATATTAATTTAAATTGTTCTAACTCTATTGTATTATGCTCAAAAACAATTTTATTCTTAAAAACCTTAACTAAATTATTAAAATGATAATTTGAGGAATTATACCTCATTACTAATAAATCAAAATCAATTTTCGATAATTGTTCCTTGTAGTACTTATTTGCTCTATAATCATTAACTATTTGAGTTATAAAATTCAAATATTTCAAATTAAACAACTTAGGTAATTGCACCTTACCAAGAACAGAAGCATATATTACCTTAAAATCTGATAATTCGGAATGAACAGTTTGACTTGTAAAACAAAGAATTGTTATATCTATGCCTAAATTATTTAAACATCTTATTTTATTAATAATTTTAATATTTACTCCTGGAAGACTAGGATTAAAATTATATAAATATAATAGCTTCAAAAAAATAATTTTATGATTACTTAAAATTTATTGGCAAAGGATTCAATTAAAATATTAATCCTAATAAAAATTATTCGTTTCTTATTTCAATTGTTAAACAATCACTTCAAAATATATATATAAAATTTTTATAACTAATCATCTATCTATTGTAACGGTTCAATCTGCAGATTGAAATTTCAAATTTTAAATTCTTTGTTTAATATATCATCCAGCTCCAAAACATTATTTGCGAAAAACATTTCACCTTTTAAAATATAACTTTCAAAATAAATCATCCATTTAGAATCAATAATTATAGATTTTTTTTTGAAATACAATGCTTCTTCAGCTACAGTTGAGTTTTGTGTTATATGTATATCGCACTCATTCAACAAATCGTATAACTCAGTTTTAGATGATTCAATAATATTATAATTTACAAAGTTGATTTCTTGTAACCTATTTACTAAAGTATCATTGATATAAACATACCCAGGATGGAGTCGAAACAAAAAATAATAATTAGCAGAATTACATCTTTTTAAATATTTCCAAAAAAAATGACTTCTATCAAGTACATTATTAGAAAGAGTGTAAAGTATTATTTTAAACCCACGACTTTTAAGTTGATGTAACCAAGATAAATTATCATAATCTGTTTTATGATCCTTCCAATAATCTATCCACGCGTTACCTATAACCTTAATCCGGTGAGTAGATTTAGAAAAACTAGCTAATAAATTTATCTCTTCTCGATCTGAAAAAACCCAAAACTCACTGGGCAATAATTGATACCCTATTGTTGGGACATTTACCCAACTGCCATAACCATAGTGGTATTTATTTTGAATTCCATGTTGATAATCAATACTCTTAATATTTAATGAATTAGCTGCAAGGGTGTATCCAAACTGATTTGGGAAATAATAACAATATTGAATAAACAATTTAGGTTTAAGATATTTAAATATAAGTTGGGCTACATCATAAGAATCAAAAACAGCGTCAAACCATTTTGGTAATAAAGAAAAATTATAATTTTTAAAATAGGAAAATGATTTAATATGATTAATTATATTTTCTATATGTAATTTATGAATATCGGAATAAGTTATTTTAGTTGAAAAAAAGAATAGAGTTCGAAAAATAATTGCAATCTGTTTTTTGAGCTTTAATTGCAATTCAATATATTCAGTTTCAAATAAAGTCTCTACGGAATAATTATCTGCTATTTTTTTTGAACGCACAAAAATAACTTTACTTCCAGGCGTTTTTATGTACAGGGGATCTAAAAAACGATTGATATATTTGTTATAAGCATCTTTTTTATAATTAGTTTCGGATGTGAAAAAACAAGTGTCTACTGGTATAAATTTATCACAAACAGTTACTTTAGCCTGCTTAATTTTTTTTTTTAAATCCATCCAAATTTTTATTTCCCATAAAACACGTTTAGGATATATCAGTTTACTTTTATCAATCACTGAATGTTTTTGTAATTCATAGTTTTGAAAAATAAATACCCTTATAAGTGGCCACCAATTTATTCTATCAAATTCGAAAATAGAAAGTCCTTGTTCTTCTACTTTATTGACTTCAGAAATCTTTAATTTTAATGACATTTAAGCTACAACAGATAAATTAATTTTAATATTTATATACTTTTATTTCTGATCAATTTAGCGGGCACACCTCCATAAATTGAATTAGCTGGAATATCTTTTGTAACAACTGAATTAGCACCTACTACAGAATTAGCACCAATTATTATTCCTGGATTAATAAAAACATTAGCTCCAATCCAAACACCATTATTAATGATAACATTTCCATTTTTCTTTAACTTATCATCAATGGAATTAAAATCTTGATTTGAAAAAATTGAGGATGTGTAAATTCTTACATTATGAGAAATTGAACAATTGTCTCCAATTCGAACTTCAAAATTTTCATACGACTGCACTGTTGAATAGGAACCTATATATGAATTTTTACCGCATATAATTTTCCCAGAACCATAAAATAAAATATTTTCTCCATTAAACCTAAAATCATTAGAAATTGAATAATCTTGTCTAAATTTATCATAAGTCTCTTCATAAAAAGCTAATTTTAAGTTAGAAAATAAATAAGCTTTTTTACTAACATCTAAACCTTCAATTAGTCTACTTAAATAACTACTAAAAAAACCTTTAATAATTTTGTTCATTATTTTCATTTTTCTTCATTTCCCATAAAGTAGGAATATATAAAGATCCAGCTCTATTTATTCGAATTGAATTAATATTATCTAATTCAAATTTCAAAACGGAAAATTTATGATCTTCGTAGGAGCTTTGAGCATCACTTAGTCCAAAAGTTAAAACATATTGTCCTGGCTTTAATAATGGATTAGGAATTTGCACCTTAGCAACATATTCACCTAAGTCAGCAACAAAAAATTCATTATAATAATCAGACCTATCCAAAAACCAAACAGTTTCTCCAGATAAATTTTGAACAACAATTGTAAGATTACATTTTTTAACTTCTACCCTAAATTTATAGTTTATTTCAATATAAAACGAACTTGAAAGTGATATTGTTTTTTTAATCAAATCTCCATTTTTATCTTTTATCTGGATTTTTTTTATTTGAAAAGGCTTATCATTTTCAGGAAAAACAACTTCACTAACTAATAAATTGTTGAAGGAACTATTTAGATAAAATGAAGTAAGTTCATCCATTTTCCCTTGTTTCAAAATTATTCCATTCTGCATCAATAAACCATTTTTACACAACTGATTCATCATTGCCATATTATGACTGACAAAAATAACAGTTCTACCATGCCCACTTACATCCTTCATTTTCCCTAAACACTTTTTTTGAAACTCAGCATCACCAACAGCTAACACTTCATCTACAACTAAGATTTCAGGCTCTAGATGCGCTGCCACTGCAAATGCCAACCTCACATACATACCACTGCTATAACGCTTTACGGGTGTATCAATATATCTTTCTACTCCGCTAAAATCAACTATTTCATCAAATTTACTTTTTATCTCTTGTTTAGTCATACCTAAAATGGCGCCATTCAAAAAAATATTTTCTCTACCTGTCAACTCAGGATGAAATCCAGTTCCTACTTCCAACAAAGAGGCTATGCGGCCTTTTACTTTAATATTCCCAAGTGTTGGACCAGTTACTCGTGACAATATTTTAAGTAAAGTTGATTTTCCTGCTCCATTTTTACCAATAATTCCAAGAACCTCCCCTTGCTCTACCTCAAAATTAATGTCTTTTAAAGCCCAGACTAAATCGCTAGCCCCCGTCTTACTTCTATCATTAGTTTCTCCTATTTTCAAATAAGGATCTGCTTTCCCGCGAACACCGTACCACCAACGATTTAAATCATGAGAAATAGTACCTGTTCCAACTTTGCCTAAACGGTATTGTTTACCTATATTTTCTGCTTTTATAACTACTTTACTCATATTTAAATGGTATCCATAAAGGATTTTTCGACTTTATTAAAAATTATAGTTGATATAGCTACTAATACTAACATAAACCCAAAACTATAACTTAGATATGAAAAAGATTCAACTGAACCAGTCCCTAAGAAAATATATTTAAACGATTCAATAATGGCTGTTAAAGGATTTAATAACATAATATGTTTTGTCTCGTACGACATTGACGAAACTGGAATTACAACGGAACTTGCATACATTAATAACTGAACACCAAAACCAACTAAAAAAGTTAAGTCACGATATTTAGTAGTTAAAGATGATATTAAAATTCCAAAACCAAAACCTAATCCTGCTAACATAAGAATCAACAATGGTAATAACCACATAAATTCCCAATGAGGAAGTAACGTATCGGAGAAATTAAGATAATAAAACCAAACACAAATAAAAATTAATAATTGTATCCCAAGCTTTATGAGGTTTGAAACCAAAACTGATAAAGGCATAATTAAACGTGGAAAATATACCTTACCAAATAAGCTTGCATTTGAAATAAAAGTTGTTGAAGTTTTAGTTAAACAATCTGAAAAATAGGTCCATATTGTAATACCAGCTAGATAGAATAGAGTTGAAGGATTACCGTCGGTACTTATTTTTGCAATATTTCCAAAAATAAAAGTAAAAGTAAGTGCTGTAAGTAGTGGCTGTATAAAAAACCAAAGTGGTCCTAAAATAGTTTGTTTATAAACTGCTACGAAATCTCGACGAACTAATAGCAATAATAAATCCCTGTATTTCCACAAGGCAGCTAAATCAATATCGTACCATTTATTTTTGGGCTTAATTACTAAATCCCAGTCTTGTTTTTGTTGCATATTTTTTATAAAATCACATTATGCCCAAATTCCTTTCAAGTCAATCCTAAAGCATTTTTCTTTCGAACGGAGAATTATATCCCATTCTGAATTTGGTTTTGTAGAAGTTACTTTTTGTATTTTACTATTTTCCAAATAAATTATTAATTTTTCAAAATTAAATCTCTTGAACAATTCTTGTAAAGTTCATCATTGTTCCTTTTTTAATAAATTCAAATGCGCTTTTAATTTAAAATTCATTGCCACGCCCTCAAAACTAATAACAGCAAAATTCTCTCCAACAAATTTTTCAATCACTGCAGCATACGATTTAAAATCTGCAAGTTTAAATTCAATTCTATCGCCAATTTTCAAATCCTCTTCCGATGGCTCTTCAAGTGAATAACCATGACCAACAAAATATCTTAATCCTTCTATTTCCGCTGCGCGAATGGTTGCCGGTTTTCCATTAAAGCGAACAAAATTTACCACCCCATTTATAAAACGTGGTTTATCCAATTCATCATTACCTAAAAGCACAAAAGCATAACCAGGAATTAAAGGTGTTTCTACTAACTTTTTCCGATCACTCCACTGGTGCATTTTTTTTATTAATGGAATGTAACACTCAATATTTTTTTCAAGCATTGACTTTGCAATTTTTTTCTCGTGCCTCGTAATTACATAGAGGGCATACCATAGTTTTGTTTTATTTTTATTTATGTCCATAACACAGCTTCGCCAACTCGGTCACATTTTGTGTACCGTCATTTTAAAAAATTTATTTCCAAGCTCACTCTTTATTCCAAAGCAACAAGGGATGCATTCCCGGCTCTCTTATTTTTTCAAGATCAAATTCAACCGATGTGTAATGAATATACTTTATTTTTTTACCAATCTTTTTCTCTGCTTTCTCAATGAGATCAACCAAAAAAACCTTGTTAATTTCTCCAACCAATACCAGGTCGATAACATCCGTACCCTGACCCTTTGCCAACTTACCTACTAGGTAAACTTTTTTCAAATCACCCATCCGCTGTAAAATATAGTCGATGATATGGTCAAGCCCGGTAAGCTTCATCACAATGCTATTGATATCAATAAAAAGTGGGTGATTCGAATTTGCCTTAAAAACCTTTTTATTCCCTTGTAAATAGGAATTTAAAAATCCGGCTTTCTCAAATTTATTAAGCTCTAGACGAATGGAATTACTCGACTCTCCAAACTCATCCTCAAGGCCACGTAGATAGGCCGTAGCTGAACTGTTAAGGAAAAATTTCAACAGAAGCTTAATTCGAGTTTTGGAAGAAATCAGAGTTTCAATCAAAATGAGTAGTTTTTCTACTCAAAGTTATAATAATAATTGAAAATATGTGGTCAAAAACGCAAACCAAATATCTAATTATTTGATATATAACACAATAAAACTACTTTAACGGCTTTTTATCACGATTAGGCAAGCCAAAATTCATCTTATACCAAATTCGCTCATGAATAAAGTACAAAACCATTTTACTTAAAATCTCAAGGCCACCTATTTTTAATCCTGTTATTGGGTCACCAGTAACCAACCAACCTAAAATCATGGTATCAATTGTTCCAATAATACGCCAAGTAATGGTTTTGGCTAAATGCCTTTTGACTGACGGATTTTTTAATACAATTTGATCTAATAGCATTGAAATCAGAATAATTTTTATTTCATATGAATTTTACAAATTTGCTGATAGATGCATTGGATTTAAAATTTGAAAGAATGAATTAATTATGGAATGCAAAAATTGTAAAAAAAATTATCTTATGATTTCGAAGATTTTTTACTGCCCCCATCGCCATAGCTACCATAACTACCGTAACTACCATAACTACCGTAACTACCATAACCACCGTATCGACCACTGTAGCCGTAGCCATAACGATTATAATAATATTTAGATCTTCTTTGTTTTACTCCATTCAGAATAAAACCGAAATTCATTATTTTATTCAAATGAACAATATCATGGGCGTTATTCAAACTATGACGATAAGCAACTTGAGTATTCATTACGAATAAAGTTACATCTACTCGTTTCATCAATACAAGCGCGTCAGTAATTAAGCCAACAGGAGGAGTATCAATAATTACATAATCATAATGTTCTCTACAGTAATTCAATAATTCTGTCATTTTTTGCGAAACAACAATTTCTGATGGATTAGGTGGTATAGGACCAGCTAAAACAACATCTAAATTTTCAACTGATGATGGAAAAATAATTTCTTCAATTTTACTTTTTCCTATAACGAAGGTGCTAATGCCCAATTGCGATTCAATTGCCAAACCCCTTTGAACTCTTGGCTTATGCAAATCAAGTTCCATAATTACAGTACGTTTTCCACCCTTAGCAAGTATGGCAGCAAGGTTAATAGAACAAAATGTTTTACCCTCTCCAGGGTTATTGGAAGTAAGCAAAATCAAACCCTTCTGCTTGTCGCCTAACATAAATTGCAGGTTGGTACGAACAGTTCTAAATGACTCTGCAATTGCTGACTTAGGATCGTAATCCACTACTACTTTTAAATCGCCAACATCCTTTGAACGAATTATCTCACCGACTATCGGTAAAGAAGTTGCCGCTTTAAGCTCATCATAGGATTCAATGCGGTCAAAATAGATTGCACGAATAACAATTATAATTAAGGCAATTGCCAAACCAGTACCTACAAACAGATAAATAATTTTTGTCCTATCGGGTCTAATAATACCGTTCGATCTTGCTCGCTCGATAACCTTTGTCAATGGAATAATTGCAGCTCGAGCAATTACAGTATTTGCTCTTTGCTTTAATAAGAAAACATACAAATCTTCATTTACTCTTCTTTTGCGCTCAATATTAATTAGCCCTCGTTGCTTTGCGGGTATTGTTTTAATCTGATTTTTTGTGGTATCTCTTTCCTGACTAAGACTTTTAATGGATTGTTTTATAGCTGTTCGATCATTTCGCAGGTAGTTCAGCATATTACTTCTGATCGAATCAATGGCCTGGTTGACAATCGCTAAACCTTGATGGCCCGGTTTTACAGTATTAAGTAATTGATTGTACTCTGTTTGCAAAAGAAAAAGTTGGGCGGCATTGGATTCCAAAAATTTATCCCCAAATGAGAGGTAAACTGCTGGAGGCAAAAACAATGAATCCTTAGATCCAATAATATATTTTTCAAGATTATTTATACTTTGTAATTGAATCTGTAGATCCTTTTTCTTATTGTCATAAGCAAAGTATTGGTCAAAATATTTTGCCCCCTCCTTATCAAGATCTAAAATAGCATTGCTAGCACGAAAATCCTCCAAAGTATCCTCCATGTCATTGAGTATACCAGTCACATTCAACATCTGATTATCAATATAAAAAAGTGTATTTTTATTCAACTCAAATCGAGTATCAAGAGACTTTTCAATATAAACTTGGGTGAGCGTATCTAAAAAAATAGCTGCACGTTCAGGAATAATATCCTCTACAGTAACCGTCAAAACATTTGTATACTGTGGATTATCAATAACCATTGAACTGCTGTAGCGAGCAACAAGGGTTGAAAGACTATGGATTTGAAATTGGTAATCAGCAGTCTGCACCTGTTTAATAAACTCTGGCACAAAAAGATTTGTTTTTTGAACAACTATATGCATATCATTAGTTATCAAATCATCACCAAATTGCCCGACTATTGTAATTGTATTATCGTCTTTTAAGTAACTAATTTGATATTTATTTATATCAACAACCTTTAGACTAATAATTTTCTCATACACTGAACTATTAGCTACTACAACATTTATTTTAATAGGTAAGTTTTGAAAAGTCTCCAACGTTTTGATTCTACCAACTATGAAATAGGAAACGGTAAAATCGAGCCGTTGAATGGCCTCTGCAATCAAATCATAACTTTGTAAAATTCTTTTTTCATTAGAGTTTTCTACAAAAGTTTTCGAAGCACCAGAATAAAAACCTCCAGCACCGCCATTATCAGAAATGATAGCACCTGGGTTAAACTGGTCGTTCGATTTAAGAATAATTGAAGTTTGAGCCGAATAGATATTCGTCTGCTTGTAAGCAAAAAAGTTTCCAAAAAGCAAAGAAATAACTAAAAAGATGAGTGCTATCCACCAGTTTTTTCTGATAATAGTGCCAATTTTTTTAAGCTCCTTTAAAGTAACGCCCTGACTATTTAATTCTATTTCCGCCATTCAGGCGCTAAGATAGTGACAGGTGATGTAAATCAGCATATAAGGAGCCGCTTTTTTAGATTTAATTGAAAAGTTAAAGTATTTGGATAGCTCAACTAATGTGAAATTTTAACAATTGTGGAATAACTTTTAAAAAAAAATAACGCAACAAATTACAAATTCTATTACCGTTGTTTTTATAAAAAAATCGCAGCAAAAGAAGCCATTAGCAGTGTAGGATAATCAAAAAAAAATAGTTTTTTTAATGCCTTAATAAATTTGTAAAAAACAGGAACGATTATTAAGAAAAATAGTTAACTTTGTTTGTTAAAGAAATGTACCCATGATGAAAAAAATTCTATTTTATCTTGCTGCTCTACTAACATTCAATTGTACCTATGCTGCTACATTTACATCAGCAGCATCTGGGAATTGGAATGCGCCAGCAACATGGACAGTAATTGGAGTAAGTGCAACTGGTGTCCCAACCTCTGTTGATGATGTTACCATAGCGGCAACACACACAATTTTACATAATATTACAACCACCATTTGTAGAGATCTAACAATTAATGTGGGTGGTACCTTTACGTTAAGTGGATACACAAAAATTTATGGTAATTTTTTATTAAACGGAAGTGTCACTGGGTCTACTTCCTTCTACTTTTATGGAGTTGGGTGTACAATTGATATACCACTATCAACTTACACAAACGGTGGAAATTGGTATTTTTTGCAAAACTCCAGTTATACCATTTCAGCTGCTACAGTACTATCTAAAACAAATTATTTTTATATAAGAACTAATGGTTCACTAACAAACAATGGCTCTATTTCTTTGAATGGGGGATCAATAAATAACGCTGGAACATATATTAACTCAACAAATGCCTATTTAAAGATTGCTCGAGCCTTTTCAGGATCAGGAATATGGAACTTTACTGCATCTGGAAATTCATTAGTAATTTCTGGAAATTACATCACAAATATTATAGCTTTAACGTACTATAATCTTATCATTTCACCCACTTCAGCACATACAAAAAGTTTACTTGGCAATATAACGGTAAGTAATGATTTAACGCTTTCAAATTTCCTAACACTTAACTGGGCAAACTTTAATATTACACTGGGTGGTAATTGGATAAATACAGCAAACATTACTGGTACAAACCAAGGAACAATTACCTTTAATGGAAGTGGTGCGCAAGCCATCACTCGAGCTTCAGCGGAAACATTTAACAACGCAGTCCTATCAGGAACTGGAACGATAACTTCGGGATCAAATCTTACCTGCACAGGAAATTATTCCCTCACAAGTGGTACACACGACCTTTCTGTTGGACCATACAATTTAAATATTGGTGGGAATTTTACTAATTCTGGTGGAACATTTACACCTGGTTTAGACACTGTAACATTTAATGGAGCTGCCGCACAAAGTATTAGCACTGCCTCACCTATAACATTTAACACCCTTATTTCAAATAATACGAGCGGTGGGGTAAGCCTAACTACTGGTTCAATAAGTATTAGTAACTTATTATCAGTAAACTCTCAAAGTTTCAATGCAATGCTTCCTCAAACTGTAACTATTCCTGCAACAGGAGCAATAACCAGCGGAAGAATTGGCCCAGTTGGCGCAGCTGCATCTTTAACAGGTACCGGTTGGATAATTCAAAGCTATATTGCTGGACCAACAACGGGCGGATGGCAATACCTTGGCTCCCCAGTTGCTGCAACAACCCTTGCCGATTGGGATAATGATGCTGGTTTTTGGATGAGCGGAACTGGTGGAAATGATGGTAATACTTCTCCTATGTTTCGCTCTGTAAGGACAGTGGTTGCCCCTTCCAATATTACGTATGCAAATGTTACAACACAGGCAACAGCATTAACACCTTGTAAAGGATTTATGGTGTGGATGGCAGACAATAACTCCCCATCACCTATGTTAACTGCACCTCGAATATTTGACGTTAAAGGAACTCCAACATATGGAACACTAAACTATGCTGTACTTGCAACAGGATACAATCTACTTAGCAACCCTTACGCATGCCCCATTACATTCGCTAGCGTTGTTGCATCTTCCTCTGCAACTATTAATTCTACTTTTGTGATTGTAAATGCAAATGGTACTTATTCAAATAGCCCAAATGGAGGAGTAATTGCTGCTTCACAAGGTTTTTTAGTCTGGGTAACTGCAGCAGGAAATGCTACTTTTTCGGAAAATCATAAAACTACAATTGCAAGCCCAAACATAGTTCGAATGGGTAATCCAGAAAATTATTTAAAAATAAAAACAAGCAATGAAATAAATGGTTTGGGCGGTGAAGCTACTATACAAATTAACGAGGATGCAATAAATGGGGAAGATGTTTATGATTTGCCTTTTTTATCAAGCCCGTATGAGGAAGCAACAAATATTTGGACAAGCGACAAGGATAACAAAGATTTACTTTATAATGTACTTAATGCCAATTCGGACGAGCTTGATATCCCAATGAGTATTGTTGCGGGTACAACTGGTAAACAACTGGTAACATTTAACGGCCTAAATAGTATTTCAAGTTATACCTGTGCTAACCTTGTAGATTTAAGTACAGGTAAAAAAATGGATCTTAAATATCAAGATTTTTATTCTTTTGATGCAAACAACGTTGGAGAAAAACACGATTTCATTATTCACCTCAATCGGTCTGGGGATTGTTTATTGAAAGACCAAAACATTAACGAATCGCTTGAAGCATTAACACAGGCTTATATCAACGACAATAAAATATTTGTAAAATTTGATTTTGAAGAATTAAGTGATGTCAATGTTGCGCTATTTAATAGTATGGGACAGCAAGTAACAAATCCACAAAATTTTACTGTTAGCAACCAAACCATCTGCCTTGAAAACCCTGGTGCACATGGAATTTACTTCGTTCGCATTATCAAAGGAAATGAAGTTATTACAAAGAAAATTTATCTATAATGACTAAAATGAAATTAAATAAATACATTTTCCTATTCTTTGTAATCCTGCTAGTGGCTGTTAGCAGTCAACCGTGTTTTGCTCAATTACCACCGCCGCCACCACCACCACCAACTGGTCCGCCCTGTTGGCCACCACCCTGCATTCCTGTAAATAGTGGATTAATTTATGCACTAGGAGCGGCTTTATTGTTTGGTGTTTACGCAATCTATAAGTCAGTAAAGTCACGCAAAGCAGCGTAATTTTTGATGAGAGACTCATCTACCAATCGAAGTACAATAAAGTTCATCGGCTTATTTATAGCAATTTATTTATGCTGGATTGTGCTATATGAATGGATTTTACATCCTTGGGGAAAATTAGATACACTAATTATAAACGACAGCTCAAACTGGAGTTTGTTCATTCTAAAAAAGTTAGGATTCCCAGTTTTCGCAGGCAATAATCCAACAATCAGAACTATTGGAATTGACGGCACGAACGGATTATGGATTGGCGATCCCTGTAATGGCCTATCGCTGTTCGCATTATTTATTTCTTTTATTTGCGCATACCCAGGAAAATGGAAACATAAATTATGGTTTATTCCAATCGGAATTATCTTGATACATACAATGAATATCATTCGAATTTCTACGCTTTGCATTACTGTTAAGCTAAAACCAGAATGGCTGGAATTTAATCATACCTATTTATTCCAAGTTTTTATGTACGGCTTTATTTTCTTGCTTTGGTTTATTTGGATTAAAAACTTCTCTGTCAATAAGAAAATAAATTCTACCCCTTGAATTCCGGACTCCAAAAAAAAATAATTATTCTCGTTGTTGTTTCAATATATATTGTGATTGGCTTTTTCCGTGAATCTATCTTTCTAAATATTAATGAACAAATCCGTGTAGTGTATTATCACGAAACTGACTCACATGTTTCAAATTCAATGCAATGGCTTTCTCAATTTAGTTACAGTACACTTTACTATTCAAAATGGCTCCTTACCCTAACTTTTACAACAATCTTTGCTCTAATTGCAGGTTTAGCAGTTAAAATAGCATTTGCCGAAAAAACGCTAGTTAGAATTACTTGGCTAGTATATGCTGCAGTCTTTGCATTAGGACTTTTGTTTTTCATTGCAGGAAGTGTAGCTGGAAATATAGATAATACCTATAATATTTCAAGATTTATAGCTGGCTTGACCGAAACACCTGCTTTATTGGCAATCCTTTTTGCAACCTTCCTTGCACTTCGTCGCAATTAAGCGATTGATTTACTTACTTTTGTTCTATAAAATCACAATACAACTATGAAAAAAGATACCGTAATTTTTGACCTCATAAAAAAAGAACTGCACCGCCAAACTAGCGGTATTGAATTAATTGCTTCTGAGAATTTTGTTTCTACGCAAGTAATGCAAGCGGCTGGTTCGGTACTGACAAATAAATATGCAGAAGGGCTTCCTGGCAAAAGATACTATGGTGGTTGCGAAATTGTTGATCAAACAGAACAACTTGCTATCGATCGCGCAAAATCACTTTTTAATGCGGCATGGGTTAACGTTCAACCTCACTCCGGTGCTCAGGCAAATGCTGCGGTTATGCTTGCTGTTCTAAAACCAGGTGATAAGATTCTTGGTTTCGATTTATCACACGGAGGCCACCTTACCCATGGATCAGCAGTAAATTTTTCTGGCAAACTTTATTCTCCATCATTTTACGGTGTAGAAAAAGAAACTGGAAGAATAGATTACGATAAAGTAGAAAAAACAGCACAAAAAGAAAAACCCAAATTACTTATTTGCGGGGCATCTGCCTATTCAAGAGATTGGGACTATAAACGATTGAGGAAAATTGCAGACAGTGTAGGAGCTCTTTTATTGGCAGATATTTCGCATCCTGCAGGATTAATAGCTCGTGGAATATTGAATGATCCAATGCCCTATTGCCACATCATCACAACAACGACACACAAAACCTTGAGAGGTCCACGCGGAGGAATGATTTTGATGGGAAAAGATTTTGAAAATCCTTGGGGCATTAAAACTCCAAAAGGAGAAATACGAATGATGACTTCCTTATTAGATGCAGCTGTTTTTCCGGGCACACAAGGTGGACCATTGGAGCATGTGATTGCAGCAAAAGCAATAGCTTTTGGCGAAGCACTATCAGAAAGTTTTTTAAAGTATGCTGTTCAGGTAGTAAAAAATGCAGCTGTCATGGCTGATGCATTTATGGATAGAGGTTACAATGTAATTTCAGGAGGCACCGACAACCATTGTATGTTAATTGATTTACGCACAAAAAATATTACTGGTAAACAAGCTGAAAACGCATTAGTAAAAGCTGATATCACTGTCAATAAAAACATGGTTCCATTTGACGATAAATCTCCTTTTGTAACATCTGGAATTCGTATAGGAACACCTGCCATTACAACGCGCGGAATAAAAGAAAGGCACATTGGTAAAATGGTGGATTTAATTGACGAAGTAGTAATGAATCATGAAAACGAAAAGAAGATTCTTGCTGTGAAAAAAGAAGTGAACAAAATGATGAAGGCTTATAAATTATTTGCCTATTAAAATTTATTATTGAAAAACAAAATCGGCAAAACGTAATTATTAAATTTTAAAAAGTTTTTAAAGTGATAAAAGCAAATAATCCGGATCTACGCTCTTGGGTACAAATACCTGAGCATTCTGATTTCCCGATTCAAAATATTCCTTTTGGGATATTTAAAAATCACGAAAAAGGGCCAGGAGTTTGTATTGCAATAGGAGAATTTATTCTGGATTTAAAAGCTGTTTCCGAGTTTGGTTATTTCGACAAAATTCAATTTGATAAAAAAGTTTTTGATCAAAGTACTTTGAATTCGTTTATTGACTTAGGAAAAACAATTACGAGAATGGTTCGCGATTGTATTTCAGACTTGCTGAATGAACAAAATGGAACATTACAAAATAATTCAGATGCAAGAGAAAAGTGCTTAGTTCCAATGAACAATGTACAATTATTGATGCCCGTTCGTATTGGTGACTACACTGATTTTTATTCAAGCATTGACCATGCAACAAACATGGGGAAAATGTTCCGAGATCCTGAAAATGCCCTTCTACCCAATTGGAAACATATTCCAGTTGGCTACCATGGTCGCTCCTCTTCCATTATAGTTTCAGGAGGAACTTTCATTCGACCAAATGGTCAAAGTAAATTACCTGATGCAAGCACACCTTCATTTGGACCAACAAAATCGCTTGATTTCGAATTAGAAACTGCATTTATTATTGGAAAGTCAAGTGCAATGGGCGAAACAATTACCACTGAAAATGCAGGAGATCATATTTTTGGAATGGTGCTGTTTAATGATTGGAGTGCTCGAGATATACAAGCATGGGAATATGTTCCTCTTGGACCATTTCTTGCAAAAAATTTCTGTTCAGTTATTTCACCTTGGATAGTTACACTTGATGCTTTAGAACCATTTCGGGTGGAGGGATACAAACAAGAACCTGAAGTACTTCCTTATCTAAAATACAATGGTGACAAAAATATTTCGATTCAACTTGAGGTAGCTATTCAAGCTGAAAATAAAAATGAAACAATTGTTTCACGTTCCAATTACAAATATATGTATTGGACAATGGAACAGCAACTTGCTCACCACACTGCAAATGGTTGTAACATCAATACCGGCGATATGATGGCATCGGGAACTATTAGCGGTCCAACGCTTGGATCGTATGGCTCAATGATGGAAATTACATGGCGTGGCACAACACCAATAAAATTAAATGATGGTACTGAACGAAAATTCATAAACGATGGTGACACCGTAACGATGCGTGGATGGGCTGAGAAAAATGGTGTACGTATTGGTTTTGGAGAATGTAGTTCAACAGTTTTACCATCCTATATATAAATACGAGAGAAAAATAAATTTTATTCTTCTAGCATACATTGCATAAAAGTTTAGCTATTTAAAAGTAATTTTATAAACTATTTGTTTTATTCCTGCTAAGTGAAAACAAGAAAACTCCTCTTATTTCTGATTTTTATTTTTACTGCATTAATTGTAAATACACAGGCATTAACACATACAACAAAAGTTCATTTTGTAGGTTATAACAACAAGCAAATTGGAATGCTTGGGTATGAACTTGGGATACGGCGAATGTCCGTCAATCTTAGCGCTGGTATTGGACAAGGAACAGACAATCAATTTCTTTCATCCGATAAAATAAATGATGACTTAGCAAAACAGAAATTAAATTTAAGTCAAACTATTTTCCCAAAAATTAGTCCACCTTTCACTTATTTAGAAGCTTGCAACAGCACCTATAAAATTGAACAATTACGACTTGGTTTTACAATTTTTGTTCGCCGGAACGACACACTTGGCAGGCAAGCATCAACAGGGCCTCACATTGGTGTGGAGGGCATGCTCACCAATATAATAGAATCACAAAGCGTAACCTATAAATCAAATTTAGATGAAACGCGGTACGTTTATTCCGGTATAAATAAATTTAACGCTGTAGGTGCTGCAACACATTTCGGATGGCAATTCTCCTTTTTAAAAGAACATCTTTACGTTGACCTATTAGCAGCAATAGTATTCTACTATCCATTTATTACAGACATTAACTACAACAGTCCATTTGCTGGTAATCGAATAGAACTACAAACGAGTGTCGGATGGCGGTTTAATAGTACAAAACAAAAGCAAATAAAAAATTCAGAGAAAAAACAAATTCGAAGTAAAATCTAAATCATAAAATTTAAATGTATTCAGTAACTCCAACATTATTTTTTTTTGCTAATAGTCTTAAATTATGGCAATAAAAAAAACGGAGCCTATTATCAATATTGAGGAGGAACGCAAAGAAATTCTTAAACGATATCGTGGCCTTCTCAAAGCGTGTAAACGCAAATTGGAAAAAGGCGATAAAGAAATTATTAGAAAGGCATTCAACGTTGCCTTAGAAGCGCATAAAGATATGCGTCGTAAATCGGGCGAACCATACATTTATCACCCAATTGGAGTAGCACAAATTTGTGCGGAAGAAATAGGTCTCGGAACTACATCTGTAGTTTGTGCTTTACTGCATGATACAGTTGAAGATACGGAAGTGACTCTTGAAGATGTAAAAGGAATGTTTGGTGAAAAAATTGCTGCAATCATTGATGGTCTCACAAAAATATCTGGTGTATTTGACAAACAAACAAATACACTACAATTAGAAAATTTTCGGAAAATGTTACTCACACTTTCTGATGATATACGTGTAATTCTAATTAAACTTGCTGACCGTTTACACAATATGCGCACACTTGATGCGATGAATCGTGAAACACAAATTAGGATTGCTTCTGAAACATTGTATTTATATGGACCGTTAGCGCATCGCTTGGGTTTAAATGC
>Ga0049081_10000126_pt1 | contig 28938 bp, 33 predicted proteins | sample GreLakmeER78MSRF_FD_66717 | JGI IMG/M metagenome (GOLD analysis project Ga0049081, IMG submission 66717) | Freshwater lentic microbial communities from great Laurentian Lakes, MI, USA - Great Lakes metaG ER78MSRF | ecosystem: Environmental > Aquatic > Freshwater > Lake | place: Great Lakes...
AATGGAATGACTTGGCCAACACACTCACTGGCGATATATTCTTTACCGGCCGGGTCAATGGAACATCACAGACCATTGCTGGCACATCATATACTGGCACTCAAAAATCTGGCGGAACTGGTTCTCCAAACACCCTGGCTACCACAACTGGTTGGTATCAACTCACTACATCAGACACATTGATTTATCGTCAGTATGCTGACTCGTCACCTTATACCAATAACAATATTGCCTTGTACGCAAGGACTGCTAGCTCAGGCACGCAACTGGTGTTTACTACAACATGGGTTAACAGTGAAGGTGACACAACTTCGGGTGGAAGCGCAACTGGATCACCATTCAGTAGTTTTGGAACAGCACCAGCTACAGTGGTAACATATTTCCCACCAAGCGCAACCTATTTAACCGGCGCTGCCTGGGGCACACCAACCATTTCCGCATCAGTTTAAATATACCAACATAGCCAAAAGGATAAAGTTAGGTAGACTTTATCCTTTTTTTCTTTTATAATTAAACAATGAATACCACAGATATAATTGCACATGCAAAGTCACGATTTGATCATGTTTCTGCACGACGTGTGCTTAAAGAAAAATACGAAGCTAAAATGTTATTCCCATACAATGGAGGCATGTGGCGTGCTGGTCCAGAATTACTGACATTGTTACATACTGTACCTGTTGAAGATGATGTAGTGATATTAGATTTGTACAGCACGCCAATAAAAATTACTCCTGTTGAATTGCAATATCTAGCACTAGGCCGTTGGCAAGAACAAATGAATGCTTGGCTAGTAGAATACAGTGAATTAAGTCAAAAAAGATGAGCACTGGTGCCCTAATCTTTGCATTCAATAACAGTGATATTGATTATGTGAGTATGGCCGCCTGGAGTGCTGTCAATATTCGCCGACATCTTGGTATTGGAACAACTGTGATCACTGACAGTAAACAAGCAGTGAACAATTCAATCTTTGAACATGTTATACTAACAGACAAAGAGCAAGGCGGAACACGACATTTTTCTGACATTGGAAATGTTGTTAGTTGGTACAATGGCAATCGAGTTGACGCATATAATTTAACTCCGTATGAGCAAACGCTGGTATTAGATGCTGACTATGTTGTGTCTAGTAGCAACTTAAAATCCTTGTTTAATTCTGGTCAAGATTTCTTGTGCCACCGCAACGCATATAATATTGCCAATGGAGAGTTCTTAACTGATTTAAATAAATTTGGTGTACATGGATTTCCATTATGGTGGGCCACAGTAATGTTGTTTAAAAAAAGCAACTCAGCACAGTATATTTTTGACTGCATGAACATGGTTAAACACAATTGGCAACATTATCGAGATTTGTATAGCATACATAGATCTAACTACCGCAATGACTTTGCACTGAGTATTGCACTGGAAATTGTTAATGGGCATACACTGTGTATTGATAGTATACCCTGGGCATTGGCTACAGTACTACCAGAAGTTGAACTAACAAAACATGACACGGACGTGTACATATTAAAGTACCTAAATCACGATAATCAACTCAAGTATCAATTACATGCAAACTCAGACTTTCATGCCATGGGTAAAAAACATCTAGGAGATATAGTTGCAGCCGATTGATGAATACGGATACTTGATACTTGCAGTCAACACAGACACAGTTGATTATATTGCTTGTGCAAAACGATTATCGCAAAGCATCAAACATTGGAATCCGTCAGCAAAAGTCTGTGTTGTTACTAACACAGAGTGCACCGATACGGACTTTGATTATGTTAAACTATTACCAACAGTTGAATCTAATCCCTATGCCTACGATCCTTATATTTTTCGTCTTAGCCCATTTCGTGAAACAATCAAATTAGAAGCTGATATGATCGTTGCTAGTTCTATTGATCATTGGTGGGATTTGTTTAGACACAAAGACGTTGTGGTGTCCCAGGGGTGCAGAAATTATTACGACAATGTCAGCTTGTCTAGACAATACAGAAAAACATTTGATGAAAACGCACTGCCTGATGTTTATAATGCAATAACATACTGGCGTCTAAGTAACACTGCCAAAGAATTCTTTCAAGTTGTGCATGCTATATTTCAAAATTGGACCGACTTCAAAGCGTTAATTAAATTTCCTGAAGATATACCCTCAACTGATCTAGTTTATGCAATGGCTGTAGAGATAATTGGCTGTGACCGTTGTACCTTGCCAGGTAGTCCAACTATGGTGCATATGAAAAAACACATCATTGGAACACAGACAGAAAATTGGACACGTGAATTAGTTTGGGAATTTAACCCATTACGCATTAATACAGTAGCACAATTTGGGGCGTTTCACTATCATATTAAGGATTGGCAATGACACCAGAAGAGTTTTGGAGTATACTCTACGCCAAAGTAGTTGAGTACCCTATTTTCTATCGATTATACTACAATGAACAAGGGCAACCATTATGTTACACCATGGAAGATCTTCCTGGTAACTATATTGAAATTGATCAAGAAATATTTGCCCGTAGTCCATCAAATATACAAGTTTGTGACGGAAAAATTATTGAAATTACCTGGCAGACTACTGCAAAATTAGCACCCACTGATACTGGAACACCTTGTGCCCCCACAGATGTCAGCATAGTAGTGTCCGAAACAAACAACCATCAAAAATGGAGCAAACTCTCGCATGGATATAAATCAAATTGACGTAGCAGATTTAGACTGCATCTATCTAACCTACGACGAACCACAGAAGGAAGAATTCTGGGTTAAAATTCGTAACATGGTGCCCTGGGCCAAGCGTGTGGATGGAGTCAAAGGCAGTGATGCCGCACATAAGGCTGCCGCTGATGCCAGCAACACTGAAAGATTTATTTTAATTGACGGTGATAATTTACCTGATTTAGATTTTTTTAATCAAATATTAAAATTTGAAGCACCTAACAGCGAGCATGCAGTGTTTCGTTGGCGTGCACGTAACCACATTAATGGGTTAATGTATGGCAACGGAGGTGTGAGTTCCTGGACCCGAGAACATGTGTGGAAAATGCGCACCCATGAAGCCACAGATGGGCGCAGTGAAACTGAAGTAGAGTTTTGTTTTGATCCCTTGTATTGGGCCATGCACGATTGTTATTCAACCACTTACCCCAACAGCAGTGCTAAACATGCCTGGCGTGCAGGATTCCGCGAAGGTGTTAAAATGTGTTTAGATCGAGGGTGCAAACCCACAGTTGCCGAATTCAAAAATGCTGTACATAAAAGGAATCTAGATCATTTAACCATATGGCATAACATTGGCTGTGATGCTGAACATGGTGCCTGGGCCATTGCTGGTGCACGACAAGGCACACATCTCACAATGCTTACAAATTGGGATTATCGAGAAGTACAAAGTTTTGATACACTAGAAGAACTGTGGCAAAAAAATAAAAATTATTCACCAAAAGACATTTCAGCAGGAGTTGAAGAAGCTTTACATAAACAATTGGATCTTCCAATGAATAACATTGATGCGGGTACAAGTAAATTCTTTAAACATCATTACAGAGCCAACTGGAAAAATCAGGGAATAATGGTACGTGAATAATATTATTCTAGCAGTGGGAGATTCTGGGTCGGCAGTTAACTTTATCAGAAATCTAATTACGTTAAGTGATAATGTGCACTGGCCGCATGATTATTTGCCAAGACTAGATTTTATTATCAACACAGTATATCCTAGGGAGTTAAAAGACAACCTGCAGGCCTGGCTAGGTCAAGAGTATAAACTGCGTAACTGGGATGAAGTCTACGGCATTGATGCGTCCCACGAACCTACAACATCAATAATAACACCCAGGGTTCAAGAATGTTTAAAAATTCAACATGTGGCATTTATGGTTCACTGGGTGCACTATGCTAAAAAGATTCTTGAAGGCGCACCAGCCACGATAGTGACTATTACTCCAAGCACAGATTTTGGATTACGTTGGCAAATACGTGCGTTTGTTGAGAAGTGCGGCATTGACTATGTACCCAATTACACATTCAATGGTGACATCGAAACCCAACGAAACACGTTTATTGAAACACAGGGTCTAGATTGTTACCGACGTACAAATACGTTAAACATGTATGAAATAATTAAAAGTCGAGTTGATACATATAGAGAGCTAGGGCAATCACACGGGCTTACATTAACACTTGAAGATTTATTTGATGAGACTACATTTATTGCGTTAGTGCATAGTCTAAACAAACACTGCAAAATTAATATTGATATTGTTCAGGCCTGTGCCATGCGCCAGGCCTGGTGGTCACTGCACTGGCCATTGAACAACACCCGAGACTTTGCATGGCTATGATACTTGACTTATTTGACTTCCCAACAAGAGAAACCATACAGTATCATCAACTTCAAACTGGGTTTGATTTTATTAGTCGCCAAAGTCGTACACTACTTGTAACCATTGGCGATAGTTGGACCTGGGGAGCAGATCTAACCCCAACACAGGATCAGCATTATAGAATCAGCAATGTCTACGGAAATGTGGTTGCAAAACATATTGGTGCTGATTTTTTAAATTTAGCTGTGGGTGGGTCAAGCAACGCCTGGATCACTGAACAGTTTGAAAAATTAGTCGAAGTTGAACAGAATTTAGACTATGATAACATAATTTGTGTTATAACATTAACCGAAGTAGGTAGAGAATTTGATAGTCATTGGGATCAAAATGTTGATTATCTAACTTGGACTAATGAAAACATTGTTGCCCCAACCAGTTATTATCAATGGCTAGCAATTATAAATCAAACCAGTGCACAACGAATTAAGCAAGCATATAGTAAAACTTCAAAAATGAAATTGCACGTCGGAACAAACTTTGCAGACCATATTGGCATTGACTGCCTTGAGAGTGTGACGTTCCCAAAGACCTGGATAGATTTATATGCACCTCAGACTGGACAAACGGTTACTGGCACTTGTTATGTTGCTAGTAGATGGGTAATTGATAAATTTGAAAACATATTAAAAATTAATCCAAACCTAAATCGAACTATGTTTTTAACCTGGATGATTGACGTCATAGACTCTGCACATGCCAGACTGGATATTATTTCACACCCAGACTATTTTAAAAGAATACATCACCCGGTTTCTAGCGGTCATCAATGCTGGGCAGACTATATAATTAGACAAATATGAATATTGTAGAACAACTAGAAAATGGTAATACTGATCCAGAAAATCGATACCTTTGGAATGTGCCCAGTGACAGCTATCATGTTATAACCACCAATGACCGGTTATGGAAAATTCCTGAATTAGTAGGACACTTGGTTAAACAACAATACAAAGAGTTAATTTTAAATCTAGTACCTGAAGCACAGTGTGTTCGCAGTACCGGATTATACGATCTGTTAGATCAGTTTCAATTTAAATCAGTGACTATCTACACCTGGAACGAACTGGAACGTCACGATAGATATACTATTGTACATAAAACACCCAAGTTATTTTTTGCTAAGAAAATCTGGACTGGCTGGGCGGAACGATCGGATGATCTGTATCATTGGTCAGGGGACTATGTTTTTTCAGCTTTCTTTGGCCGCCCCACAGCTGATCGTTTGGGCATTGCTTCGCATCTTTACACACAACACAATTTATTAAGTAAAATAGGATTGGCATTTGATCCCAGCACAGACGACTCTCGACTTGAGTTTGAAATTGAAAAATTATTTTCTTACGATGTAAATTGTTTGACCAATTTATCAAAACTAATACCTGTACTGCCATTGGATGTTGGAATATATAACCCTCCGTACTGGTACTATACCAATCCGTTGATTTATAGATATAAAGAAACATTCATTGACATGGTGTCTGAACCAAACATTGCTGGTAATACCTTTTTCTTTACAGAAAAGACTGTGAGACCAATGATATTAAAACGACCATTTATAATGATGGCAGGTAGAGATTCACTATGCTACTTACGACAAATGGGATTTAAAACTTTTCATGACTTCTGGGACGAAGAATACGATGGATATTCAGGCAAAGAACGTTATACTAGAATTATTAAATTAATCGATAGTATTGCAGTTAGGCCCAAACAACAGATACATGACATGTACAAAGGCATGCAAGATGTGTTAGAATACAATTTTCAATTGTTAGAAACACAGTCATTTACAACAGAAATAACACCACTATGATCACAGCACGAGCTTGGACAGACCTTTCTGCTGAATTTCAAAAGAAACGATATATTGTAGTTGACAATTTTTGGTCTATTGAAGTGGCTAATGCTCTCAGTCAAGAATTTCCAGATTTTAATAGTAATGTATGGAATGCAGTGTACAATAATTTAATTGAAAACAAACGAGCATGTAATGCCTGGGACAGGTTTCCGGCAAATACCTATTCAGCTTTTTATTTTTTAAACAGTGATAAATTTAAATCTATTATAAAAGAATTAACCGGGTTCAACGTGTATTCAGATCCTGGCCTGCACGGGGCCGGCTGGCATGCTCACAATTCTGGTGGATTTTTAAATCTTCATCGCGATTACCATATACATCCAAAATTAAAATTAAAACGCCAACTTAATTTAATTGTGTATATTACACCAGACTGGGACACATCCTGGGGTGGTGCACTTGAATTATATTCCGAAGATAAAAAAACTCTAATAGACCAAATTGATTGTTTGTTTAATCGCGCTGTGATATTTGATACTACAGCACCTTTCTGGCACGGCCTGCCTGACGCCATTACTTGTCCAGAAAACAAAAGTAGAAATAGCCTAGCTGTATATTTTTTAACAGATCCCAATAATGAAGATATCAGCGGACGTCGTCGGGCCTTATTCACAGCATCAAGTAACCAGGAAGGTGATCCAGCAGTGGAAGAATTAATTAGGAAGCGCAGTGATGAAAATTTATCAACTTTGGTTTACATAACAAAATGACAAAAAGTGTTTTTTTAACTTCGGCAGAAAAAATGCAAGCCAAACTAGGCCCTGCTTTATGTCTTGCCAAGTGGAAGCAAGTGAGCCTGCATTTACCCACAGGAATGAACAACAGTTGTTACCATCCTCCATTGCATGCTATCTCTACAGAATTATTGCTGGATAACCCCGGAGCATTGCATAACACTCCACACAAAAAAGAACAGCGTAAAATAATGTTACGCAATGAACGTCCCAGTGAATGTCAGTACTGCTGGAACATGGAGGACTTGGGTAATCTCAGCGACAGGCATTATCGTAGTGGCGAACCCTGGGCTGCCGTGGATTACGACAAAATTAAAAATAGCACAGGACTTGAAGATGATGTTATACCCAGTTATGTTGAAGTTAATTTTAACCATGCTTGCAATCTTAAATGTAGTTATTGTTCACCACAGTTTAGCTCAAGTTGGCAAGGAGAAGCTGATAAGTTTGGCGCATATCCTACTAGCACTCCTCATAATGATCCTCTCCATTTTGTTGGTAATAGACGACCTATCCCCGCACGGGAAGATAACCCCTACGTGGATGCCTTCTGGCAGTGGTGGCCAACTTTGTACCCAAAATTAAAACATTTTAGAATGACTGGTGGTGAACCGTTAATGGATAAGAATACGTATCGTGTCTTTGAATATGTGTTAGCCATGCCCAAGCCAGATTTACATCTTAATGTAACCAGCAATTTTAGTGTTGAGGATCAATTATTTGAAAAATACATTGATTACGTAAAACGTCTTTGTAACACCAATATTGAACATTTTATGCAGTATGTTAGCATTGACACAGGTAATTTTTTACAAGCTGAGTATATACGTAACGGTCTTGATAGTGCAAAATTAATAAACAATGTGTTGCGCTATCTTGATGAAGTACCACATAGAAATAGTTTGACATTTATTGTAACCATGAACAACTTATCTGTGACAGGATTGCAAAGTTTATTAGAATGGATTCTAACATTGAGAAAAACATTTAGCAAATCGCACCAACGGATTTGGTTTGACACTCCTGTATTGCGCACTCCTAGCTGGCAAAGTTTACAAATATTACCTCCAGCTTACGCTAGTGTATTAGAACGTATAGCAGATTGGATGGAACTTAATTTAGAAACTCCAGATACTCCGTTAAACGGGTTTAAAGATTATGAAGTACAACGTTTGCGTCGTGACATTGATTGGATGCGTGAAGGTTGCAATTTAGATCCAGGCTATGTTAAAATACAACGTGCAGATTTTTATAGATTTTTTAACGAACATGACCACAGACGTGGTACCAATTTCCAGAACACCTTTCCGGAAATGAAAGAATTTTGGAACGAATGTAAACACCATGCCCAGACTAACCAATGAATCAGATTTAGAATACAAGCATAGAGTCATTGATATCAAGTCACCCAGTTTCTGTGGAGCCAAGTGGTACAATGCCACTATTTGGTTGGGAAGCGGCCAGACTACTAGTTGCCATCACCCATTGCCGCATGCAATTAATGTTGATGAATTAAAAACAAACCCTAGCGCATTACATAACACTACCCGAAAGAAAATGGAACGTGAGCAAATGCAAAAGGGCGAGCGGCCAACAGGATGCGATTACTGTTGGAAGATAGAAGACATGGGCACTAATGCTGTTAGTGATCGTGTTTATAAAACTGTAATTTACTCAGATGAGGATTTGGCTTATGCACAACGTACTCCAGCAAGCAAAGACATTAATTTACAAACACTGGAGATTGCTTTTGATCGCACTTGCCAGTTTGCTTGTAGCTATTGCAATCCTGCTTTTAGTAGCACATGGGTTAAAGATATACGAAACAACGGCGCTTACCAGGGCTTGGTTAGTGATGGTAGGAATCATTTTACTCATGACCACGCTACCTCTCAACTTTACAAATTCGGAGAAAGAAATCCCTACGTGGATGCGTTCTTTAAATGGTGGGAAACAGACCTCCACCAATCCTTGAAAGAACTTCGTATCACAGGTGGTGAACCGTTGATGTCAGGTGAGACCTGGAAACTAATTGATTGGTTTAAGACTAACAAAGGTAAAAGTACAACTCGTCTGGCCATCAACAGCAACTTAGGTACAGATGTGGACATTGATCGGTTGTTAGAGGCAATTGACGGAGTCACAGTTGACTTATACACTAGCAATGAATCGATGAGCTTGCAAGCAGAATACATCCGTGACGGATTAGTATTTGATGATTGGGCCAACAATGTAGAACGCCTATTAGATAGTGGTAAATTCCGTGGCCTGCATGTAATGTGCACAATTAACGCACTGTGTTTAGATAGTTTAGATAGTTTTCTTGAAATGGTAATGAATTGGAAACGTGAGTATGGCAAGGATGCAATTAACTTTTCTTTAAATATATTACGCTTCCCAAGTTTTCAATCACTAACGGTACTGCCCGAAGAGATCCGACTTGTTTATTACAACAAACTGCATGACTTTGCTGATAGGTATAGACATGGTACCGAAATGCACGAGTTTGAATGGAATCAATTGACACGATTACTAAACTATATCAGTGAAATAAGCGAAGAACACAAAGAAGCAATGTCACAGAGCATACTACAACGTGACTTTAAAAACTTTTATACTCAATACGACCAGCGTAGAAATAAAAACTTTGACAACACATTCCCGGCCTTGACAAACTGGTATACTACTTTATGACAACAAACAACTTGACCAAGTATAATTGGAAGGATCGTGTACCCAATTATATTAAAATTGAAAATTTAACTGAGCAACAACAGCATCGGCTGATGCACAGTGATAATTTTTGCATGATTCCCTGGATTCATTTACACGGTTGGCCTGATGGTACGGCCTATCCATGTTGTCTTGCCAAAGCTGAGCACCCAGTGGGCAATCTTAAAAAAGATAGTATGCAGACAGTATGGAATGACAAGCCCATGCGTGATCTTCGACGAAATATGCTTGATGATTTACCCAGCGATGGGTGCCGTGATTGTTACGAACAAGAAGCCATGGGCTTTTCCAGCATGCGCAACAATACCAACAAAGCATTTGGACAGCACATACATATTGTTGATCAGACTGAAGAGTCAGGTGCATTTCCAGACATGACATTTAAGTATTGGGATGTTAGATTTAGTAACATCTGTAATTTAAAATGTCGCAGTTGCGGTAGCATTTTTAGTAGCCGTTGGTATGACGATGATGTTAGATTAAATGGATCGCCATTACGTCCACGTGTACAGTTTGCTGGCCGTCATGAATTGGATATCTGGGAACAAATGGAGCCACATTTAGGCTCTATTGAGCAAATTTATTTTGCTGGTGGTGAACCGTTGATTATGGAAGAGCACAATCGAATACTAAAAGAATTAATTCGCCGCGGAAACACCGATATTAGACTAATCTACAATACCAATTTAACTGAGTTCAAATGGAAAAAAGAAAGTGTGCTAGACTTATGGAAACATTTTACATCGGTGTGTGTGGCTGCAAGTCTTGATGACATGGGAGACCGAGCGGCAATTATTAGAAGCGGCACCGATTGGGCACAAGTTGAGCAAAATATACGTGATTTAAAAAGAGAATGCCCGCACATTGATTTTATGATTAGTCCAACGTTGAGCATGATGAATATTTGGAATTTTGTTACATTTCATCGCTACATGATTGACCAAGGATTTATCGAGCCCAAAGACTTTAATCTTAACATATTGCAAGGTCCACGAGAATACAGAATAGATGTATTGCCACAGGATATTAAATTACAATTTAAAAAACAATTTGAAGAACACATTGAGTGGTTAAGTACTAGAGATACAATACAACGAGCAGTTGGCGGATTTCAAGGTGCAATTAATTTTATGATGGCTGAAGATAACACTAGTTTACTTGGCAAGTTCTGGGAAACAGTAAATGATCTTGATTGGAGTCGTACAGAAGATTTATTATCTGTGGTCCCAGAACTAATAGCTATACAACAATATCGACCAGAAAGTAAAAGAAAACCTAGATGAATATCCCACACGATAAATTTTGTGTGTTACCTTGGGTTAGCTTAGAAGCAAGTCCCGTGGGCACAGTGAGACCATGCTGTCTAGCCGACGACGAAATTGTAGACAACAATGGTGAAAAGTTTAGTTTAATAACAGCCAACTTTGATGACGTGCAAAACAGTAATCACATGCGCCAATTACGAGAACAGTTCCTGGCTGGTGAAAAACCAAAAACCTGTCGTAAGTGCTGGAACGAAGAACGTGCAAGCCGCACAAGTAAACGTATGCATACGTTAGACAGAATGAAGCACATGGGCATAACCAGTGAATGGACTGCGGATGCTAAACCGTTGATGTTTCTTGATCTCAAGCTAGGTAATATATGTAATCTTAAATGTCGCATATGCGGATCATGGTCTAGCTCACAGTTTGCCGCAGAGGAAATTTCAGTATTACCCCAGGAAGAAAAGAAAAAGTCCTATGCATATCAAATGATCAAAGCTGGTAATTGGCCTGTGGAGAACAATCAATTCTGGAACCAAATTGATCTGTGCTTAGATAACATACGTTATATAGAATTTACCGGTGGCGAACCTTTTATGATTGGCGAGCATTTTGACATGCTTCAAGGCATAGTAGATCGAGGAATTGCCGGGCAAGTTGAAATACATTATAATACAAATGGGACTATTTTTCCTAAAAACGCTGAAGAAATATGGCAGCATTTTAAAACTGTGGAGATTGCATTTAGCATTGACGACATAGGTGAAAGATTTGAATACCAACGTACCAATGCAAAATGGGACTCTGTCCAGGAAAACATTGAGAAATTTTTTAAATTAAAACGTTATTTGCCCAGCATCATTCAATTACAAGTTTGTACCACAGTAAACATTTTTAATATACGCTATTTGGATCAAGTTGCACAGTGGAATGCCACACATGCATTTAACTTTGTGTACTGGAACATGATGCACGATGCCTGGTATTTCTCAATAGCTACACTGCCTGCAGATGCTAAAACGGCTCTAACTGATCATTTGTTAACAACACCTATTCCTCCTGATTATTTAGAAGAGTTTGCCCGCATAATTGATTTTATGAATAACGGTGCGAGCACAGATGGATTTATGTTAAATTTAAAGATTCGCGACTTAGATAACAAACGCAATCAAGACTTTGCATCAATCGCCCCAGAGATGGCCAGGATAATTGGATATCAACGACATGTCTGATTCATTATGCCTGGCACCTTGGGTACACACATATCTAAGCCCACAAACAGAACGCAGAATGTGTTGCGCTAGTCGAGAGCCAGCACAAAACTTTCAACAGTACATTGACACCAAAGCAGGCACAGGCAAGTATGTACCTATTACCTTAGACAAACACTGGAACAGTGACCACATGCGAAGTGTACGACGACGTATGTTAGCTGGAGAAACGTTGCCCGAATGCGAGGTATGTAACAACAAGCTGTTAAATACTGATGTATACAAGTCATATTTTTGGCGGTTATTTAAACACAAGTTACCAGACATACACAACTCAACTGACAGCACAGGAGCAACAACTCTGCAGCCAGTAAGTTGGGATTATAGATTTTCAAATTTGTGTAACTTTAAATGTAGAATGTGTGGAGACATGTTATCCAGTGCCTGGGAATCTGAACAAAAAACGCATAATATGGTTGACTGGAGCAATCCAAAAAATAATTGGCAGTTGCCTGAAGTTCGTGAACAAATAAATCAATTTCAAGACATGCAAATTGAAGCAGAGTTTAGTCAAGCAGTTGAAGAACACAGGATAGAAGAAGTATATTGGGTAGGCGGCGAGCCTTTGATGTATGAACAACACTGGCGTTACATGCGCCGGATAGTTGAATTAGGAGATGGAGGACGAGTATATGCTAGGTATAATACCAATCTTAGTCGCGTTGATTATCGGGGCATTAATCTATATCGGGATATTCTTGCTAATGTTCGGGATTGGCAAATCTGTGCCAGCCTTGATGGAACAGGAGCCACAGGAGAATATATCCGAACAGGACTTGATTATGCACAATTCTGCAAAAACTTTGAGCAAGGATTAACCTTCCAAAGGAACAGCAGACAAATGCGGTTAGACTTTACATTGACTTTGCCAGGTATGTTTGAAGTTACGACCATACAGCAATTGGCTCTCAAATACAATGTAGAATTATTAGCCAAGGTGGTGTTCTCATTTACACCTGACATTGTTATGAGCCCACTAGCATTGCCTAGACCGTTATTGGATGCATGGGTTGATGAATTAGTGCAGGATTGCACTAGTAATGCAATGCGTGATATTCTAGTACAATTAAAGAATCGCCCCACGTTTGAAGAACAATGGCCAGAAACATATCGTGCGGGGCTTGCAAAAGGCAAAGCTCGTGTGTTACAATTAGAGAACATACGGTCTGCACCAACATCTATGTCAGAGATACTGTCAAGCAGGTCAGAAATATTAAGGTGGTGGAATGAAATTGCTTGATAAAATTGAAATTGATTTACGAAATCAAACTGATGAGATACTAACAGTCTATATAGATGTTTTTGATAATAGCCTAAGTAGGAAATGGTTAGATGCGCTAAACATCCTTGTCGCCGACGAGTATCACTTGGAAAAAAATTATTGCTGGTTTGGCTTCTTGGAAGGTGAACGCAACGCCACGTTTATATGTAATCAAATCAACAACAGTATTAGGGCAATCAACGCTAGCGGGATTGGATATAATATTAGAGATTACTTTAGTCCTAAAAATACCATTGTTCCGGGCCCAATCGGAGACGGATTACCCGGCGGCGGTGTTAATCACAATAAATTAAATTGGTTACACCGATACTTTGAAGATCTTCAAGGTGTGTCAGGTGCAATGAGCCAATACTACGCCAAAGCTGATGCCAAAACACGTTGGCATATACGACAACTGAATTTGTTGTGTCACGAATACGAAAGTTTAGTATTAAGTATGCGCAAGGAGCAACACGCACCCGATTGGCGTAGACCCAGTCAACTCATGTGTTGGTTAAATGCGCCAAGATTTAAATTAGATTCTTCAGACTATGAACTATTTGGTGTCGATACATTAAGCCGTAAAACAGGTGGCGTATACGTTGGTGTAAATAAAGCAGTGGGCAAGCATCACTGGGAAGTATTCAACGACGAAGGTCGGAATATCAACGAGTTAATAACTACATCTTTGCGTGGTCAAACAGAGGCTGCGGGGGACTTTGATATAGAGTGGGCCAAGGATCCAAGTAAATATAGTTGGCAAATTCAGGACCTTGAAGAATTTAGGAAATGGTTAACAACAAATGGATTTGACCCAGAAGATAAAAGTTTAACCATTGGACATCCACAAGTGGGGCAAGTTGATTTACTTCAGAGTTTTGGCACGGATCATCCCAATGATATATGGAAGCTATTGGGACAACATCTTGACGTATATAAAATACGCACTGGTAATTCAACTGCTACATATGAGTATCGCTGGAACGATGCTGATTTTATAGATAGACAAATAAGGATTTTATCATGACATGGCTTAAAAATATTTGGAATAAAATTGTATTAGAAATACGGTACAGAAAAAAAATTAAAGAACTACGTAAAAGAGACCCATTTATTTACAAATGATAAAACAGAACTCTGACACAAACCTAAAAGAATTTGCCCAAGTAAATTTTTTAACATCTAATAATATCAATGATGTTAAGAAACTTACGTTGTGCTCCACTCGTCAAGATCTGCACATTACATCTCCTAGACGAGTTGAGTGTTTTAGCCCGGGGGAATACGAAAATAAAAATAGTTGGCAACATCCACACTTTGACTATTCAATTTCAGAGTTTGGATTTCGTGGCGAAAATACCCTGCCAGCTGAGGTTGATCTTGCGGCATTTGGATGTAGTTTTACATTTGGTCAAGGGCTAGCTGATTACATGACCTGGCCAAACCTGTTGGCGACAAGTCTTGGAATGTCAACGTATAATTTTGGACAACCAGCAACCGGAGTCAAAAATATTGCTGATCTTTTTGCAATATTAACAAATCATGTTAAAATAAAACATGCCGTTTTTTTACTTCCGCCATATCATAGACTACAAATTGCGGCTATAAACCGTCGTTCTAATTCCGTCGACTTCCTTGCCATTATTCCAAACTATGGTCATAATGATTGGATAAAAACTAGATATGGTGTCAATATTGATGAAATTTACAAGGAATTGCCCAACGAAGAAATGCTAAAAGTTTTTAAAGATTCTGTGTACTTGATAGATTATCTAGCTAAACTTAAAGGTATAAAAACATATTACTCGTCGTGGGATAAAGATACCTATCAATTTTTAAAGCAAATGAATAAGGATTTGACTGTGTTGCCCGAGTGGACGGCTCGGTCAGTATATACTGGTGTCGTTGAGTATCTAAAAAATGATCTAGCCCGCGATATGTTGCACCCAGGAATCAAACATCACGAGAACTGGGCCTGGCAAATCAAGGATCTTATTAAATGAATATTTTAGGTGTTAGTGCTGGGTTCCACGATGCAGCCGTAACATTGATAAATTGCAATGGCGATATATTGTTTGCTGGACATAGCGAACGTTACAGTAAACAAAAAAACGATGCCAATATTTCCCTCGACCTGCTCAATGAAATTGACATGAGCACAGTTGATACAATTGCATACTATGAACGCCCGTTGTACAAACAATTGAGACAGTGGTACAGCGGACAAGGCATAGAGTGGAACAAATTAACCACAAAACAAATATTAAAACAACAGCTTGGCGCAGACAGACTACACGGAAAAAAGATTAAATCTTATAATCATCACTTGTGTCATGCAGCCGCGGGATTCCAAACCAGCACATTCGACCAAGCCGCAGTAGTTGTCATTGATGCAATTGGCGAGTTTGAAACTGCGTCAATATATCAAGCATGCTATAATTCCGATGGCAAGGCTCAATACAAATGTCTTTGGCAACAACGATATCCGCATAGTATTGGATTATTTTACAGCGCAGTCACACAACGTGTGGGATTAAAACCACTTGATGAAGAATACATAACCATGGGTATGAGTGCTTATGGAAATATTGCCGCTTGTACTGGCATAATGTACGATGAGTTAGTTGATTCAATTGAAGATACTAAATTTAAACAAAACTTGCATGCAGGTATTGATCCTGCATTCGCTCAAACTGCAAGCAATGAAGATGTTGCTGCCGCCGGGCAATACATTGCTGAACAGTATATCAACAGTGTTATGCTACGTGCACAAGAACTTACTGGTAGTAAGAATCTTGTATACATGGGCGGAGTTGCACTTAATTGCTTGGCCAACCGCAATCTAGGAAATTACTTTGAAAAAATTTGGATTATGCCTTGTCCTAGCGATGCTGGCAGCAGTCTTGGCGCCGGAGCAATGGCATACGGCGGCAGTATTAACTGGACAAATTCTTACCTTGGCTATAACATTGCTGGGGATTATCCTGTCAACGCCCTTGTTGATAATCTTATCTCTACTGGCATCGTTGGGGTTGCCAGTGGACGTGCCGAGTTCGGACCTCGAGCGCTCGGGAACCGCAGTTTACTCGCCGACCCGCGGGGAATGGATATAAAGGAGAAAGTAAATGCAATCAAACGAAGACAGCAATTCAGGCCATTTGCGCCCGTTATTTTGGAAGAGTTGGCTAATCGTTATTTTGATATGCCTAACTGCTGGGATAACAGTAGGTATATGCAAGTCGTCAGTAGTTGCAGGTTTCCTGACTTATTTCCTGCTATCATTCATGTTGACGGTACTAGTCGTGTACAAACAGTGCCGCGTGATGGATCAGGGATCCGACAATTGCTAGAAGCATGGTATGCTCGAACTGGCTGTCCTATGTTACTCAATACAAGTTTAAACATACGTGGTGAACCAATGGTCAACAATCGAAGTGACGCCGATCGGTTTGAAAAATTATATGATGTCAAGGTGTATAGTTAATGAATTACAAAAAATTTAAATTGTTTGAAAAAAGATCACAGGATACAGTATACAGCGAGATGTCAGGCAGTTTTCATAATGATATTATCTCAGACTTGGTCCAACGACTTTTACCAGAATTTAAATTAGACCCAACATGCAAGATGCTTGATGTTGGCTGCGGTCCAGGAGTGTTTATAAAGTCAGTAAAAGAACTGGGATACAACAATGTGACTGGTGTTACATTAAGCGCAGAAGATGTTGACGCATGTGCTTTGCAGGGGTTTACTGCAATAAATGCTAGTATGACTGATTTGCCCATCAAAGATGCCAGCATTGATTTTATATGGTGTAGACATGCATTGGAACATAGTCCATATCCATTGTTTACCTTGTTTGAATTTCAACGGGTATTAGCACCCGGCGGGCAAGTATTCATTGAAGTTCCTGCACCTGACAACGAACGCAGACACATGCATGAAAATAATCCCAATCATTATAGTATTCTAGGTAACCGAATGTGGCACAGTTTGTTTTACAAGGCTGGATTTGAGTTAGTCAATGACTGGATTTACGACATTGATGTGACTATAGATTATAAGGTGTTTAACGAAAAATCTTTTATGTTTGCACTTAGACTTGCACCTTAAAGGTAAGTCTCTAAGCCTCCACGGCGCCGTATATCCTGTGTACAGCAACTAACTCCGCCATCCCAAAAATAACTGTGGCGTAGCTCACTTATAATAGGTTCAATGCCGTGTTTCTTGCAATAATCAAATACTTGTTTATTGTATGCTGAAAATATAACATGTTGCTCATCTAGAACCAAACAGTTGACATCAAACACTGTTTCACTAACAAACCCAGTCCACTTGGTCAAGTACGTGTCAACAAAATTAGCAAACTCTGGAGTAGGTGTTTGCCCTTGCACATACCAACGTCCGTTAAAGTTTTCTTGTTTAAATTTACCAACCTCCATAGCGGCCCAGATACTGCTGTCCCAAACTTTACAAACATCCCATCCGGGAAAATCTTTGACAAGATCTAAATTAGCATCGTGTCTACTAGACAGAATAACCCCAGGTTTTAAGATAGCAAACACAGCATCGCCATGTCCGTCGGTAATAGCTTCGTGTATGCGGTATTCCGGCCCTAGTACATTGTCTACAATCCAACGGGTTTGTTCAGGTCGCAAGTAATCACTGTTGTCGAAAAACACATCACGACCAACCCGAACAACACAGCTTGCACTGGCGCCATTTAAAATACAATCTTCACTCCATCGACCACCATGGGGGTCAACAACACGGCCAGGCGCCACTTGGTTATAGTGACTAATGATTGTATCAAGCTCGGACATTGGCAACACACGTAACAACTTATCACCTAATGTAATTTGCCAATCTCTAGGAGTAAGCGGAGGCAATGGTGCCGCATGCCCTAGTGTTTGTGTAAGTTGGAAATGATCTTTATTAGGCAAATCAGGCCGCAATACTCGTGCACCATAAAGTTCAATTGTTTTCTGCAGGTTATTTAGATCCTCTTCGGTCTCTGCTAGAATCTGTTGTAGTTGGTTTCTAACTTGTGCATCTTTGATAAAGTCAAAGTAGTCAGGACTATATGCCCGTCCCACAATAACTTCTTCTAGTGGTTGCCAACTTGTATACGAATTGATTATTTGTGTCATGTGAATATATAGTTAAAATTTGTCCAGCATTGTTTTTAATTCTGCCCAAAGCACAGCTTCGAAACCGCCGTTATAAAAGTGATTCCAATTGTGCTCAATGACTTCTTGTGCTTGATTAAACAAACCTTGTTTGGTTTCTACTGACAACGTGTCTAAACTACGTAACAAACTACTAATATGAGCAATACGTACATCATCATCAGCGTCGTCGTAGCTTTCGTCCCACAAGTGACCAAACGTCTTAAACCCATAGCTACGCAAGTATTCTAAACTACCCCGTGTGCCTACTATAACAAATGGCATACCCAATGCAATGGGTTTAAATGTTTTTTCTGTCAAGTGTAGGCGCTGTCCTGTGGCCACAGTTTCTGTTACAAGGTATAGCAGTGACTCTGCACTTTCGTCAAACAAACTTAGCCAACAACTATGCATGGGATGGTTAGATTCTCCCTTGAAATTGATTGGCAAAGATTGTGCCATAATAACTTTATTGATGTCTGGATATTTTTCCTGTAATGGTATAACAGCATCGTGTATTGATATTTGTTCCGCTGGACAAATGTCTGGACAACTAATGTGATTGTCTAATAGATTATACTTGAATATGTGGTACAGCATTTCTAGTCTGTGCCGACGTTCACCAGCAATAATGCGATTGGGTGCAATAAATGTCTTTTTAATTTGACGTTGATTAATCGGTGTAATACGGAAGGATCGATTATATCCACGATACCAATCTAATGCGGCCCAACCGTGAAAGAAGTAATAGTGTATTTTGCAATTGTATGTTGCGGCTGCCCAAGCCACAGTGTCGCTGTCTTTTTCACTGGTTATAAGATGTAGTTGTCCGTCATATGTTGTAGAAAACACCGGCAACACTTGATCCAGCGCACTTTTGTACAAGGGTTCTTGATCCCAGAATAAGTATCTCACAGCATCATTGTTCAAGTTATTAATAGCCGGTGTCGAACACATATCTTTTAATTTAGTTGACCCAAAAGGATCAAACCAATGCATTGCACAAGTGTTACATCGTTGTATTATTGGCAGGAATGTGTTATAATAAATTTCATCAATTCTAATCATGTTTGACGTATTTTATATTGGAAAAAAACCCGGCGTGGTAGTTCACGAAAAAGCAGCCTCAAGTCTAGAAGATGCACAACAGCAGAGTAGGACAAGATTTTGTTGGATAATAAATTACTTATCGGACTATTCTGACTTTGATTTTCTTTGGGAGCCTAAGCCTTGGGAGAATCATCAAACTCACGCCTGGCCCAGCGAGTGGCATCCTGACAGGTGTACACGTCTAATGCCCAGGCAAGGTGGCCAAGAAATTAATTACCATAATGAAGTTATACCTATTAGGCCAGTTACATCAAAATATCTATTAGATCATGGAAACGTGGAACTTCAAAGTGTATCTGCGCTAATACACCCGCAAAAAACAGTCAGGTATGTTGACAACTATCTTGACACACTTCGCAGGATTGCTAGTACATGCAATGATGAATACATCTGGGTGTGCAGTAGTATTTGTGACTATACAAATTTTGATTTTACCTGGCGCCCCAATACTTGGCAGCATCAGATGCTACATGTTTTTTCAGATCTAACACAAAGATTTGGTGATACTTTTTTAATGCATGTTCCGTCATTTCGTGAGCGCAGTGTTGATTGTGTGTTACTTGATTGGTATGACTTACACTATATTGATGATATAGTTGTTCCAAGATATCCCATACCGGTGATTCAACACAACGATGATACACATGTGGATGTTGTTACAAAAACACAATGGTCAGGACCTCTTGCTGTGTTTACCAACTGCGATTATGTAACAGGCAATCTTGTAACAGTACCGCTGTGGGGAGAGAAAACAAAAACTATTGTGCCACTTGACTCTGGTGCAATGAGTGTTGTTGTACCCAAAAATGCTGTGCCTTATATTAAAACACAATTGTATGATTATCCTTACATAGACAAAACAAAGTATGTGTTAAAGAGTAACCCATTGGACATTGTGTTTATATCCAATGGCGAACCCAATGCCGGGGCTAATTATTTGCAGATGACCGTGTATCTGGCCAACGAGTCAAGGTACACAAACCGTGTTCATGTGGTAGAAGGTGTAAATGGACGAGTGGCAGCATACCACGCGGCTGCCAGAGCTAGTACTACACCTTGGTTCTTTGCGGTGTTTGCCAAGCTAGAAGTGAATCAAAGGTTTGATTGGACCTGGCAACCGGATCGTATGCAACAGCCTAAACACTATATTTTCCATGCCGGTAATCCTGTAAATGGATTGGTATATGGTCATCAATCCATGATTGCTTACAACAAGAAATTAGTGTTAGAAACCACAGGTGATGGATTAGACTTTACACTAGAACAGCCACATGAAGTTGTGCCCATCATATCAGGTACAGCTAACTATGCTGAATCACCTTGGATGGCATGGCGCACTGCATTTCGCGAAGTTTTAAAACTACAACATAGTCTACCAAACATAGAGAACGAATATAGATTAAAGGCCTGGTTGAGAGAAGACTCAGGTACCATTGCAAATGGACACTGGAGTCACAAAGGTGCACAAGATGCTGTGGAATACTACAATGAAGTGGGCGGGGATTTTACAGCCTTAAAGAAAAGCTATGAGTGGGAGTGGCTTGCAAGTTATGCGTTTATAAAACGCAGTCTAACACCTGATTGATTACATACTCAACTTCAAGATCACTGAGTTCAGCGTATATAGGCAAACTCAAACATCTTCTACTCAATGAATAACTTGCACCCATTAAGTCCGGACCAGGATACATTTGATATGCTGGCAACTCTTGTAGTGGATCTTGGTAGTGTATTTTTGTTTCAATCTTACGTTGCGCCAACTGTTGTTGTACTAGATCTCGATTGTCAAGCTCTATAACAAATTTGTGATAACAATGTGAGTGATAGTTTGTTTGATTAATTAATGAACGCACCGGAGTAAGCAATAAACGTTCACTCCAATGTGCGGCAATCTCAGCCCTGCGTCTTTGCCAACGGTCAAGATACTTGGTCTTAACTAAAAGTTGTGCACAATCTATCTCACTCATCCGACTATTGGTACCTACCTCACTGTGGTTAAAGTGTTTTCCGTTACCTACATAATCTCGAGCAAACTCATATAAATCTCGACGAGTGGTAACTATGGCACCGCCATTGCCATAGTTGGCAAGATTTTTAGTTGGATCAAAACTAATAGCAGCCGCTTCACCAACTCGCTGACAGCGATCTGCCAACCAATGCTGTGCGGCATCTTCAATAATCAAATCACCGCGGTTGGGCCATAAAGTCCTGGTGCTTTGTCCATATAAGCCAACTAGACATACTGCATGATAACTCAAATCATTGGGAAGTTTGGTGTAATCCATCTGCCCATAGTTATCTGTGTCTAGTATGTAAATGTTCCATCCAGCTCGTAGCCAAGCATTAGCAGTTGCTGGATAAGTCAAGGCCGGAATAACCACAGTGGGTGGATTTATGTTGATTTGCGTGGCAAAGAATTGTGCAATGATTTCCAATGCTTGTGTGCCCGAGTGACAGAGTTGAGTGTACTTGACATTGTTTTTTTGTGATAACCAATGAGAAAACTCCGCTGTGTAATTACTGTCCATTAATGTGCCAGACCGTAACACTTCATCGGTTACATCTAAAATTTCTGAGCGTATTTCGGTGTATTGCTTGCGTAAGCCAGTAAATGGTATAGCAAGTGTATTGGTAATCATTTATTGTTAGACTCGGGCACGCCAGTACTCGCTTGTACTAAGCCATTCATAATATTTCTTAAAACCTTCCTCTACATCTACCTTGGGATCGTAGTCCAGACATTCACGTGCAGAATCAATATTTAATGCACCACGACTGGGAAAGTCTGCATCTTTATCTCTGCATTCAATTGTACCCTTGCCTACAATGCCAACTATCATCTCGGCAGCTTCTAATAAACTAACACTATGGCTTTTTGTAATGTTAAACGTCTTGTTTTTAGCACTGTTTTTTGTTGCGGCCGCTACAACACCATCAGCGGCATCTTCAACATAGGTGAAGTCTAATGTCTCTCCAGCACCGTTTACTTTAAGTACACCACCTCGCATTGCAGTAAGCATAAACTTGGCAACAACTCTATCTTCCACATCCAACGGACCATACACAGCACTGGGGCGAATAATAGAATATGTAAATGTGCCGCGACGTGCATAGTCTTTGACCAGCCATTCACCGGCTAGTTTCATAATTCCGTATTGTCCGATTGGATTACATACCGCATCTTCGTCAACATCGTCTGTGAAGTCTCCGTACACCATCGAACTAGAGATATACACAAAGTGCTTGACTTTGTGTTTTTTGGCACTCTCGCAAAGGTTCAACAATCCCTCGCTCATGACTCTACTACCCCAGGCAGGGTCATTGTTGACTACTTTTTGTCTTGGAAAGCTGGCCAAGTGAACTATAACTTCAGGTTGTGTACGGGCAATTAAGTTATCAACACTGGTGGCATGTTGAATATCAATGTTATTAACTGCGCTGGTGAATTTTTTCCTACGCTCAAAATGCAGATATTGAATTTCATCTGAAGGAATAATTCCGTAGTTGGTGAAGTTGTCAACTACAATTACATTGTGTCCCAGGGCTTCTAAACGTGTTACTACATTATGCCCAATAAGTCCTGACCCACCAGTTACTAATATATTCATTTGTTGCTTCCATTGATTTGATAATATAATTCTAACATCTTTTCTTTAAAAAATTGATGACTTTTTGGTCCAGGGTGACTATTGTCTGTTCCTCGATCTAGATGTCTGTCTGTACTTAACGGAACAAAATTGTCAACTCCTTGTAAATAAATTTCTACACCTTGTATCAAAGTAGAAAGAATTAATGTAATGTTGTTCTTGTTACAACAATTTAAAACATTGTGTATTGACACAAGGGATTCGTAAATCATTTGATCAGATGCAAGAAACTGTTTGTTGATCAAAATTTTAAGAAATCTACGATCCAGATAATGATCATCATATTGTCTCAGTGCAGTGTGTACAATCTCTTGAGTCAACTCATCCCAACAAGAAAATCGATGACATGAAGTTAATCCCCAAAAAATTATATCATTAGGACGGATATCTGATCTAAGAATTTGGTCACTGGCCCATCTAATTGAAGAACCTGGGGCAGTCAAGAATGAAACTGGTAAATTTAACTCTTTAGCAATTAGCTCGCCATATCTTTCATGATCCTTGACCCCCATTCCGTGACTGATACTACACCCGGCAATCCAAATTTGGGCATCATTAGATTTCCGTATGTTAGAGAGATTTAACATCTTTGCCTTGATCAGTTCTATAGATGTTGCCAATTAACACCCCACTTTAATTTAAAAAAGGTTTCGTTTTGTTCGCTGAGTCGAGCCATAATGCGATACTTGTGTCCGTAACTTGCATAGTCCATGCTACGAGTCCAGTAAGGTTTCTCCATAGCATTTTCCATAATAAACTCGCCTACAGCAGTTTGTTGCCAATCCCATATGCGTTGTCCAACATATATATCAGGGTCTTCTACATCGCCCATTGTTATCTCGAGCACACATACATCACGAAACTTTACAGCTTTGTCTCCAATGATTTCAACCCGTTCAGGTTGCCATTGCTTGTATTCGTCTGGGTAAGTGCTTGTTATTGCCATACACTAGTATAGCATAGGGATCAGTCTTGAGCAACCAAGTCGGCTGCCATCGGGAAAATTGCTGTGATGGCTTGAGCACATGCTCTTGCAATCTCTTGATGTTCTTTTTGTGTACCGTTGGCACTGCGTAATTCGATAAAGTGAATCCACGAACGCAATGTACCATTCATATACAAACGACTTTCAATAAGTCCTTCGGGCAACACAGCTCGAGCTTGTTCTTTAGCAATGCCGTTTTTGATTGCCCATTCATATTCACGTTTGGCAGCATAGATAACTCGTTGTTGAGCTCTGTACCATTCGTTCTGTAACAACACATCGTCTGTCTCTACACTGTTTTGTCTATTCTTTGTATCTTGCAGTCTAGCTTCTCTTGTAACAAAGCTGAGATCCTTCGTTGGGTCAGCATAGCGTTGAGAGAACTCTTGGAAACTAAAGCTTCGGTGTCTAAGGATTTGTCTTGCGATGTCTCTTGTTGTGGTGATTTCCATGCAGGCTGACACCATTTCGAGTGGGCTCCAGTGTTGGTGCTTGACCAAGTATCGGATGAGTTTTTCGGATGTGTCTGTGTTGAGTTGATTGGAGGGATTGCTGACACGGGCGCAATACGCAATGAGTTCTTGCGCATCGCCGATGCCCATATCTGCAAATCTCTCTGTTGGCTGTGAATAGGATAGTAATTGAACATCCATGTTATTTATAGTCCGTTGAGGAGTTTGTCAGTTTCGGGTTGAATGATGTCTGCCACGGCATTGATGTCAAGAATAAAGTCTACATCCCGTACTTCGTCACCGAGGTCAATTAAAGTACGGTTTACCACTGTTTCGATCTCTTCAACTTCTAGACCCTGCTTGCGCAACGTCGAAATGTTAATGGATTTTCTTTTGCCACCATATAAACGAATAGTAATTTTTTTAATGCACTCAATTGGTACATTAGTTTTGTTTACTTCATTTACAATGTGGCTCCATTTATTAAAAAAGTCATCACTGAGATGCATTTTCACCTACCGCGGTCTTCTTGGCAGCACGAGTTTTCTTTGCTACAGAATTGGTGGTAGGTACTGCGGATGTAGGGCTAGCAATCACTCCGGGGTGCATACGCTCTGCGTCTTTTTTCATTCTGGCAGCTTCGGCAATCAATGATTTTGCTTCTACTTCCATGCGAGTTGCCTGAGCTAGCATATCAGATGCCAACTGACGATCGTCGAGTGCACCATCAGCCGGCGCTGTGATTGGTTTTACATTTGATTTACGAGATTCTTTGAACTGTGACTCAGCCCGTCGTTTGACGTCAGGTGAAACCATGCCACGCTGATTGTCAAGTTCTTGCATACGGTCAATGGCTTGTTGCCCTGTTTCCATTTCATCAATGATTCGATTAAGTTCGTTTAATCTCACATGACTACCCGGCCGCGGTGTAATAGCAACTTCTTCTGTTTTGATTTTCTTGATCATGCGCTCTTGGTGCAATGTTTCGAGAATTGGGCGTCCATCAGGTAACAAACTACGATGTAATGCATCAGCAAATTCTTTGGCCTGTTGGCCAACATCGCTTTCTAATACTTTCATAATTGTGTCATGCCAAACTGATGGCAGTATTTCTGGATAAAGCACCAAGCACATATGATCCTCATTTGGCACCTTTCTAAAAAGTACGCAAACTTTTCTATCTCCGTGTTTACCGATGTGTTTTAAAAACATATTATTCTCCTTGGGGTTCTTGTGCTGTCGGCTCTGCCGCTTCAGCTTGTTGTTTAGCCGCTTCTTGTGCGTCGATGAAGTTCAAAAACACATTAAGTTTATCGTATACGGCACCGATAGCGGTACACTCACCGGCATTGAATGCCCCGCGAGATACAGCTTGGTTAACAATTTCTTTTAAGACTTTTAAGTCTTCAATTTTAAGTTGGGGGTTTGTAGTGTTTTCCATGTTTATATTTACTGAATAAAATAGTGTTATAATAATTTATGCAAATGTTTGTTGAGTAAATTATTATTTCCGTCAACCCATAGAGAATGTACTTTGGTAATTATATCAATGCTTTTGGTGTTTACTGGTATCTCAAGATACTTGCAAATTTGTTCCAGAACTGGATGTATATCCTTGTTGTTGATATCACCAACAGTGAAATTTAATGCACCTGGTTTTGGTTGTCTAACATATGAATTAGATTCAACTACCCTATATAGATCCCTGATACTGATATCTAACGTGGTGGTAAGATGATCATAGTTTTTGTACTTTTGGAAAACGGCAATCTGTTGTAGTTCTTTGCGAGTAGATGCATGTACTGCAATGCTTTTATATTCTAATCCTTGAGTCCAGGTAACCGAGGTTGGCTCACAGTGATACACCCTCTCAAATAACGGGATGTCACTGCCGTTGATAACATCTTCTAACAAAGTATTGCCATACCAATGTTCGGGCATTGGTTGATTATGCGCGGCACCGGATGCGTTAATGGGATTTTCAACAAAGTACTCGGGATCACTGAGCTTTTTTATGATCCAGATTAGCATGGAACAACAAGTTCCCTTGGTGCCCCATACCAATATTGGTCGAATCACTCAGATCCCTCGTACAATGCAAACGTACCAAATGGTGGCTCAGGATTCTTGTCACCATGAATAATCCACAGCGTGTCGCAGTAGTTTGCATCTCCCCAACTGCCAAACGGGTAGCCGTCTGTGAACACAACAAGCCGTTTGGGCTCAATGTTTTCTTCTTTGAGATGATTAAAGATACAGTCAAAGTCAGTGCCACCGCCACCTTTGAGGTCGTATTCTTCAATACTTTCCAAGTTCTCACTGGTGTAGTCTTGTGGGTTATAAACTTCTGTGTCAAAGCAATATACGTGAATGCGGTAACTGTCAAAGCTCTCCATGATCCCGTAGATTTCACCAAGAAAGTCTCGACCTTGTTTCTCGCCAATACTTCCTGACATGTCGATTGCCACAGCAATGTCAATGGCATCTGTGTTTTTCATTCCAGGCAGGCGGGCATCTAAATGCCAACCTTTGCGATTCATACGTGCAAACGTGTAGTCGCTTTTGATCACACTTTGTAATTGCATACGCAACATTTCACGCCAGTTCATTTGTGGAGCAGTGATGCTTTGAATCATGCGGCGCACACCTGCAGGAATGTTGCCAGCGTTTTCACAAGCATGTGCCGCGGCAATCATTGCCTCTTTGATCTCATCACGCACACGTTGACGTTCTTCGGCACTCATGCTGGGACGCTTTGCTTTGCCTTCTTCGTTGCCGTCATCACCACCCCCGCCTTTGTCGTCGCCATCCAAGTGCTCGTCAATCATCTGGTCCAATAATTTACCAATGTCAATTTTGTCGGCTTTTTCGTACAAGATGTCGTAAACTTCTTCTGAGCTCATGTCGTCAAACTTGGGATCGTATAAACAAGGCACTGTAGTAATTTTCTCACCTACCTTGTGCTTGATTAAATCTGCGTTGACACAATAGTCATTGGCAATGTTAAACAACTGGTGATCTCGGTCGCCACGGCGTCCAAAGTGATCATAAACACAATGGAGAACCTCGTGTCCAAACAAGAATTCAATCTCTTTGGGACGCAACATTTTAATGAAGCGAGAGTTGTAATAAAAGTGGCGCCCGTCTGTTGCGGCAGTGGCACACCACTCGTCTGCATTAACTAGTTTGAGACGAGTAGCCATATTGCCAAAGAACGGTTGCTTTAACAGCAAGCCAATACGAGCAGTAATTAGTGCTTCACGAATCTCGCGATCTAGTTTAGCATCTATGGGTCCAATTAGATCGGCAAACTTGTTACTGATCTCTTTGGTGTTTTCTGTAGTTGTTGCGCTCATGTGTTACTCCTAACTGTTTCAACTATTATAGCAAATAGTAAATTATTGGTCAATCAACAAATTCTGCTTGATATTTAAGACCAAACATGGTGGCATCGTAGTCGTTGTCAAACCAGTAATCCAAAATCCAAACATTGTCAACATCGTAATTGATATCTAAAATTGGATGTTTGAATCCCCATCGTTGATTTATTCTTCCAAAATCTCGTTGCATTTTCTTATGCAAAGTTATCAAGCGTTGATGACTGTATGGTTGGAATGTTTTACGTACGGTTATCATAGTAAAAAAGGCCTGCCCCTGAAGCCCTTCAAGGAGCAGACCTGTAAAACTCAAATTATTGAGTTGCCGCCAAAATGTACTTGCCAAAACGTTGATGGAACTCATCAAAGTTCTTCAACTTGGTGGGTTGGAAAGGCAATCCGTAAGTTGTCAACGCAATACGGGCACCCATAACAGTGAGCTCGGTTTCAAAGTTCTTCATCATAAATCCAAAGAAATTGTCGCTCATCTCATGGAACTTCTTGTCATCAGTTTTCTTTTCAACTGCATCTTTAAGTTCGTAGCACATTGAGATCACCAAACTGTACATGGCACTGACTTCTTTGACTTTGAGATCAGTGACTTTGCCATTTAAGATGTCAGCTGGGTTAGGCATACGGCTTGCAACCTTGCGGTGAGCCATGAACTTGACAGCCAAACCTTCACCCAC
>Ga0049081_10000127_pt1 | contig 28738 bp, 38 predicted proteins | sample GreLakmeER78MSRF_FD_66717 | JGI IMG/M metagenome (GOLD analysis project Ga0049081, IMG submission 66717) | Freshwater lentic microbial communities from great Laurentian Lakes, MI, USA - Great Lakes metaG ER78MSRF | ecosystem: Environmental > Aquatic > Freshwater > Lake | place: Great Lakes...
TACACCAAGCGAAGATTGGATAAATCTAACTCTATCTCCATTAACAAATGTGAATCCTATTTTAGCGCCTTTGTTGACATCATCATTGTAGTAGGCGATGTTGTCTATACTAATACGAATGTATTTTGCTAGTGCGGGTGCTACAATATTATCATTAGCATCTACTAACTCTATCTCATCAGCGCACCACACTAAATATGCCTGCTGTGATAAATCTGGCGAACGAACAAACTGATATTTCTTTGCCCATGCAGGCGGTGCAGACTTAATCGAAGCAGTTAAATACGCAGGATTTAAACTCAAAGAGTCTACAGGAGCAATCTGCCAGTTATAGAAATAATAATAGTCGTTAGGTACAGTGTACCCGCTTGTAATAAATCCTGATGTGCCAAGTAAATATCCAAATCCTCCTACGCCTGCCTCATATATAAACAACGGTCCTGGAGGACCAATTAAAGGCGGGATAAACATTGTAAATGTTCCGGTCTGTAATGTAAAATTAAGCGGTACGGTGTATGCTGCCCCTGCTAGATTAGCGGGGATAGGAAACGTACCTGTTCGAACAACATTGTTTGCAGAATCTAAAATACTTATCGTCAAATTAACTGCCGTACCCATAGGATATACATCAACCGACTGAATTGTAGCAGGACTAGTTAGTGTAAAGTTTAATCCTGCTGATTGAGCTAGTGTAGTTACACCTAATGGCGCATTTCTTCCTCCGCTTACCGATGGTCCAAGTCCACCTCTATCGGTGTAGTAAGGAATCTCTATATAGGAGTTTTTTATATCAATACACACAGGTGTCTTGCGGTCTGCGTCATCATAGTAAGCTACTCCGACATATCCCTTCCACCCTCTTTTCCATCGAGAAATACTGTAAGGAGGATTAGTTATCGCTAAACCATAAAATTCTCCAGTAAGAACATCTTCATATTTTACCTCTAATGATAAAGATAAATCCACCTTATCGTAACCTCTCACAATCTCTCCGTCCCAAATACGATCATCAATAAACTCTTGCGACTTGCTTAGTAGTGGAACGTCGTGATATGGCAGTATAGCTTCTGATTCAGGTACCGTAATTAATACCTCAGTACCTCTATAAATATACTTCTGTCTTCCGACTCCAACATATTCATACGGATCAAGCGTAGCAAAATCATTCCATGTCACTCCACTATCTAAACTAACTGCTAAAACTACGTTCTTGATGTCGCTTGAAAGCTCTGTAGATGCAAGGCGGGGATCGGTGAAGTCGAGTTCAATATAATCTTCACTTTCGGACGTGCTTACTATTGTATCGCTAATGGCACCATAAACACTATTCTGATTATCCTTATAAATATATTTTGACCTGAACGATGGATATTTGTTAGACAAGAAATTATTAAATCCTGCTAGTGCTGCCGATCCGTTCATTGTACCTTCGATCTCAAATCTAAGGTTTGTGGTATTACAATAAAGAATCGCTCTCTCTCCTGCGCCAAGAACAAACCTTGCAGTTCCGATGATGTTATATGTATTTCCTCCTGCGTAATTATTAGCCCAAGTAAATATTGTTGCAAGAACAGGAAGTCCAACAGTGGTCTTCTTTATCTGAAACACCATTTGCGTTGAGAAAATAGCGCCCACATTCCAATAACTAACAATCTGAATATTTAAGTTCCATGAAACAGTAAATGTTAGTGGCGTAGAGGTAGGATTCTGAAAGTATGACGTTAATGGGAATGCTAGGATTTGAGTCGCGCCTGGTACAACTAAATTAGCATCTGTAAAATACGGAGGTACTAACGGCTCCATACCAAACTGTATATTTACATTACCCGCATTACTTGGGATACCTCTGTTTGGATCAATTCTAAATAAGAACTCTCCTAGATCATTGGAGTTTTTAAACACCCCTTCCATCTGACATCTAGGAGGATACTTAACCCTCTCTATCAGATCATCCTTCATTGGAGCATACGATACAGTAGTGGAGGTAATATCAGGATAGAAATTCTCTGCTACCACAACACCTGAGTAAGTAGTATGATTATTAGTCCAGTCTAGGTAGTAGTCGCCAACAGATATTATTGTAGCCTGCACATAATTTCCTTTATCTTCTAACTGAGCACTTAAAGCAAACACGCTACCTCCTGCTGATGCAAGCATGTTCGCTACTGCTTGAGCATACGTAGTTACTGTTGCAGGCTGTGTCCAAGACAAGATAGCCACTGGTGCAGCAACCCCCGCCTTGTATAAAGACAGCCCATTGCCAATACCTGTCGGAACAATACCAAACACTTGATCATTAAAATAAATATTAAACACCCGCTTCTTGCCTGTTAGGTTAGCGCGAGCAATATTCATCATCTTAGGAGACGAGTGCTTGTCCGTCCAAAACAGAAGATCATCAACAAGATTGATTCCAGTAATAAGGTAATCAGGATTAAAGTCAAGAGGATTAGGCTCATACTCAGTATACGAACTAGGTGAACGCACCTGATAAATTGTTTCCACCGCGCCATTGGGATACCCCGCTTTATTTTGATAGTACCTAAACCATCCATGATAACCTAGTGAGTTATAGACAGCAAAAATGACGCTTCCACCTTTAATATCTTCAAATGTTCCAACGCACTTATTAATACCTGTCTTTAGATCAGAGTTAATAACCTCTACGTTAGATACAATATTAGTATGACTACCTCTTTGCTGATTGTAAATATTAATCAAATTAAGAGCATAGCGATAATTCTGTGGGGCAATAGCCCAAAGAGCGCTATCCTGATCCATCACTCCTGTTAATATTCTTGTGTCTTGTGGTCCTTGATACATAGTCTATCGTTTAGGAGATGACTTATATCCACGGTATTGACTATCTAAATATTCTCCTACAGTTGGTATGGTTTTATTTACGCTATAATCAAGTACTGCTTGATTAAATCTTCCTTCCATACGAGACTTCTCTGCTTGGTTTACTGCGCTAAAAAGTGTCATCTGATCGTGCACACCAAACCTAATTACGTTTACTGCTAAATCATCTAACAAAGATCCTTCGTTAGCGCCATTACTTACGTATTCAATCACAACTTCGGTTAGTGGAACTTCAGTGAACTGAAATCTTCGGAGCTTGTTATCCTCTCTGAAGTATCCCGCCTGATTATATCCACCTCCTAATCCGTACATCTCTCCTACGTAATTACCTGATCTATAATGAGCAGCAAAATAATACCCGTTAGTGATGGCAAGGTTTGTTGCTGTAGCAGAAACTAAGGTGTCGTCTATCTCATCACCACACGTATCGGTTCTTCTGTTAAGAGGCATATTGTCGTTCCGTGTCAACGTATAACAGGTGCCGTTAATCAGAAGACCGACCTTTGTGTAGTACTCGTAATCAATAGGCATATCAACGCATCCGATACTATCAATATTTGCATACATAACCTCTACACTAGGATTAATTCCCATAGAGATGTACTCTTTGTAAATATTTATGGCGTACTGAAGATAGCGCTGATAATTCTTAGGAGAAAAATCTTGCCTGTCTACTTGAACCATGGAAACACAATATGCTAGATTTTTCATGTACGCACGTTAGAATTACTGTCGTTATTATTCTTTGCCTTAGTAGAAATCTGTACTTGGAACATATTTCCTAACCTCTCCATTAGCACGGCTGCGAATCCTGATGGCACTGGAAGCGCATCATCTGGTCCGTAACCGTCAATGCCTGCAACCATTCTCACCATTAATCTTTTGCCCACATACCGCTTTGGCAAAGTTCTAAAATATACTCTATTTCCAATAGGATAGTAAGCATAATTATTAGCACCTGTATTGCCTGCTTCAAGTAATGACCATGAATATTGGGCGCTTTGCGTTTCTTGTGGAAACTTCACCCCACCTGCTTGCCATCCAACGTATTGAAGATCAACATCGCTATTAAGTGATATGCGTGATGCAGGGAGGTCAATATAGGTTTGCTCTAAAGTCTTGTCATACTGAACAGGCACGTTGGTAAATTGTCTTACCCAGTCGCTATCAATTTCAAAACTACCACTACTTCTTAATTGAAGTTGGATGTCTTGAGTGATAAGCTCTGCACAGACCATATCAGCCATAGCGAACACATCTCTCTCGTCAATAGGAGAAGTCACTGATGGATTTCCACCCATCTTCTGAATGATTATCGCCTCTGCAATCTGTCTTTTGGTAAGCATTATGTACCTTTTTGTCTTTGTTGGTCAGCCCAATTTATAAGCATTGGTTCTCTGATTGATATTCCTAGTCGTTGAAGTGTGGTAAATACCACTTCTTCTGCACATATCTCAGGCAGTTCAATGTTTGTGCTTGTGAGAGGATTGTATGTATTGAATCCACCTGCCGTAGTGTATCCCCACACAGGGTTTACAGGGTAGCGGTAATAGGTGAATGATACTGCTCCTAGATTGCTTGGCGCAAACTGTATTCCATCTGCGATCATTTTGGCAATAGGATATTCCTTTGTAGGCTTTCGAATATAACTTGCCACTGCCCAGTCGAACTGCTCATCTGATAAGAACCGAACAGGCTTTGGTGTATCTGTTGTAATATTCTTAGAGGGTATAGCACCTTGAATGGTTGCCCCTTCATCATCACAATCATTGCACTCAGGCGCTTGGGCACTCAAGAGAATTTGATTCACTGCACTTGTTGTCGAGTATAGGTAGGTTGCAGTAGACTTATGAATGTAATCATCAGGTAGTGTTGCTACACCCTGATCATTTATGGTCATCGCCACAATAGGTTTAAGTTTACTTAAATAATCTCTCACGAGCTGTGTTTCATCCGCGCTAATGGCAGGCATAGGCATACCCGGAGCATACTGCTCAGGCAGACCATAGTACTTACGCACGATATTACGCACCACATTAGGTATAACAAGATTAAACTGATCGGGGGATAGTATCGCCCCGCTCTGCCATTTCTTAGCTAAGAACTCAGCATACTGCTTAACCTCGTTGATGTTTATCATTATACAAGAATATTACTTGATGTGATAGTGTTTAAATTATTAACTGTTTGAATCACCACTTGATCCGCAGCCCCGGTTGCGCCAGTCATAGTGAGCGCAAACGATGCCGCGCTACCTGCAATTTGTGATCCTGCAACTGTTGCCCTTCCTGTTGTTGTGAATGTAAACACAACCGAAGAGTTAGCAATAAATCTATTTTTAAATGCAGGAAGAGTTACAATATCTGTAATGTTTTTTGCCCCTGTTCCTGTTAATAAAAACACTCCCGACAACTGATTATCGCTAGATATAGTTAAGACGTTTGCTGCGAACGTGCCTGCATCGTCTAAGTCTAGTGTTGTTTCTACTGTGCTAAACTCCCCTCCTATTACCGTTTCATCTGAATAGACAAACGTAGGAGTTCCTGAAACAGTTATATTTTTAATAATACAATTGTTAAGCGTTCCTGTAAATGTTGCTGTGACGAGTTCAAAGGAACATTTTTGGCTATTACCTGTAGATGGTGTCCAGTCAATAGTAGAATTTAATAAATTAATTCCACTCAATTGCCATCCATTAACAGCTACATTTAAAGTGGAATTATTTAGAACACACTGTATAAATCGACCTCCACCTCCAGACTCCGTTATTGTTAGATTAGAAGAATTACTAACAATGCAAGTTTCAATATTAGAATCACTCATAGGCACCAAGAACGTGCATCCTGAAATTTCAGATGCGCTATCAACAGTAGTGTATCGAATTTTAGAAGTAGATGCAAAGACGTTATTTTTAATCTCTCCAAATGTATTAACGGTACAATTAGAAATTTCTTTATTGCCCGGACCACTAGATGTGTTTACGGTAATTCTCCCACCATTTACATTGCAATTTGCAATCTGATAAAAATATGCTCCTACTCCTCCATTGTCTGAAATAACTCCAGAAATGCTTGTTTCTCCTGTAACAGTATTAGCAAAAATAATATCTACATAATTTCCTGTTACCGTTGCTGTTCTTAAGAAATTTCTAGCTAAAATACTTCCAGAACGAAGTCTATTAGTCGTAAACACAGATCCATTAATCAGAGTATTGTCATACACTGTTCCGTCTGTATTGGCACAGTCAAAGATGCTGTCAATTACTGTGTTTCCATACACTAAGTTAGTTGCTTCTGTTTGCCACGCAAAGGCATTAAACGCATTGCCAATAGCTGAGAGGGACGCAGCAGATTGCGACACAAAATTATTATTTAAGTCTCTCTCCCATAGAATATAATTCCCTCCTGATGCTGTAGTATTTACCCCTACCTCATGGTATTCGGTAGCGTAATAAGTAACATTTGACTTAGCAATAAGTAGCCAATTTACAGTATCTGTATCAGGTGCGGTACCAATTGCGCCTGTCACACTTTGATATACATTTTGATAATAACGATAACGCAAGTTAATAGTTGGCGCTGTCATATCCGCTCTCCAACAAGACATATATGAAGTAGGTATTCTTCTCCAAAGTGTCCCTGTTGCATTATATGAATCAGTATTCATTGCCAACACATACGTGCCATTATCTCCAATATCAGTAATGAGATATATTGTTCCTGGCACTAACACTCTTGCACTAAGCAGTGTATTAAACGCTGATCTTGTTAAACTTGTCACGCTATTTGCAATACTCCTTGACGTCTCAATCCAACACAGTCCAAGCGTGGGATCATTGCGAAGCTGAAGCGCGATAGACACTAAACCTGCCAAAGCATACGACTGTGCATCCGTTAAATAGATGTTCTTAGTTCCAATTGGCGAAGCCGTTACCGTAGCGTCTTCGAGCGTAGTGATTCGTCCTGAATCTAAAGCACGCAAACGAATAGAGTCTCCTTCAACAAACCCTTCGGTCTGAATGAAGGCTAGTACATCTGACGCAGCCGAACTTTCAGTATCCACAATAATCTGCGTGATCGCACAACTTCTACTAAGCCCTGTAATGCGATCAGTCGCTACAGTGGCACTTACGGTCATTATACCACTCTGAAGACCTCTGACGGTCATATATTCGGTAATCTCGACTGCGTTAGTTAGTGATGTTGGTACTGCCGTGCCGTTGTAGTCAGCATTAATATAAAAACGATAACCAAACGTGGTATCATATACTCCGATCTGACTTGATCCGTTGGTAAACGCTGTTGTTGTTGTTACAATAGTAATATCAGTAACGGATACCGTGATAGTAAGTCCATTTGCTGCTGATCCATTTGATGCAGAAGAAAACACGCTTACAACAGCTCCTACTGCTTGCGCTGTATAATTGTCTCCCGATGCAGGCGTGAACGCATTAATAGCAGTAGCGATCTGAGTCGCCACTACAGAAGCAGTAGAACTAGTTACCACAATGTTTGCTCCGATCTGATTCACCGCAGCAATATCAATATTGGTAATACTTCCTGCTGATGCTACTGAGGTTACAGTGATTGTGCCTACCGCAGAGCGAGCGGCCACTACAGGAGCGTTGCCTGTGCCTTGTTGTTGCATGGCACGAACACCGTCAACAGTGTTTCTCTCTGTAGTGATTATTGTTGTTCCATCAGGAGCAGTCTTATATAAATATCCTACGGTTCCTAAGTCTTGAATTCCTTGTGCCATTATGCTATTAAGTTAAGAGAGATGTAAATTTTATCAAAAGTTCCAGAAGCTAGATCACCTAGAGTATAAGGTTGTCCTGTCTGTGGGTTGTATAGACGTATAATGATTTGAGATGAACCAAGATTAGAGAACATAACTTCTGCTTCTATGTTTTTAACATTTGTTAGAACAATAGAGTTGTTACTCCTCATTACATTAACCTGTGCTATATACGGGTCGGTATCATCAACTAAAAAGCCTATAAAATTAAATACAGCTACATCAGTTGATACGTTCGGATTATTAAACCCTAATCTAACAGTCTGTGATCCTACATTGGTAATCTTCGCACCTTGATTTACAATATCATCTTGAGTGAACTCTAAGAAATCGGCTGTATTATCTAGCGCGGGATCAATAATAAAGCGTTTCACACATATATTATTTGCCCCTGATACAGCCGTAGGAATGAAATTAACCTCGTAATTACGATTACTTCCTGTTCCTGTTTGAATAATATCTAAGTACGAAGGAGTAGCTGTACTCACTGTCGTACTAAACAGATTCGAGATCAGCGCTTGAATCGCTGCACTTACTTGAATATGGAAGGTTGTAATATTTCCTACTACTGTTGGAATAACTGCAATACTATTATCAGGAGAATCAACCACGAACTGTCCAACAGAGGCAAAGGCAGGATATATCTGTTGCGGTCCATCTGACGAACATCCGCAGTCTTCACCACATCCTGAGCGTGCAATAATCTGAGCATACCAATAAGCAGCCGAAGTGCTTGCCCCTGCATCGAGTGCTGACTTATACATAAGCATCGCTTGGTTGGTAGGCTCAATCGTATCTTCAAACATAACAGCAGCCCTAATCGGATTCTGCGTCAATGCGCTATCATATCTCTTCTGTAGTTTTTCTAAACAGCAAAATATTCTTCCAAGACCTACATCACACGTTACACCAAACTCTCTGCTTCCTTCTAGTAATAACACCGCTAGAAGTCCATCGGCAAACGTGTACGTCACTGTAGTAACTACCCCTTGCGTCCATGTGCTATCATAAATATTAGGACCTGCATTTAAAACGGCTGTTGTGCCCGTTACTATTGCCATAGGAGAGGTAGGTGGAGGATACAGCGTATGCACTCTAGCTATTGTAGTAGAATAAGCGCCATAATCAGTCTCATCATAACTTGTTACAATACTTGAAACGCAGTTTATGCTAACACTCAAACACACCTCTGGAAGCGTCATGTCATAATCATACGTATTGGATACGCTAAGATTAATTTCGTTGCCTACCGAATCTTGACCTGTCATCACATAGACTACCACATACGTGCCTTGTCTAATATTGCCGTTGCTGTCTAGTGGAAGAGAAATAGGAATATTATTAGTTGGTCCAACGTTAGGATCAATATCAGCATTTACACCTGCTAGATTATCATACACCGTTGATGTTCCTGATGCGCTTGTTAATGTGATTCTAAGTCTACCACCTATGGGCCACGTTCCATCTAAAGGAACGCCTTGCGCTGCATAGTCAGTAATATCCTCCACAACGATCTGTTGATTGGCGTTGTTTAGTGTTGTCCTTGTCGATACCGAAGTGAGTGCCATCTTAAATTTTCTTATGGGTAAAATTACATTACGAATTGATAGAAAATCGTACTCCTTGAAAATAAAAAGCCCCGAAGATTATGGCTAGAAATCTTTCGGGGCAATGGAAACCTCTGAGAAGGTGATGTAAAGATATTACTCAGCACTCACCTTTTCCAAGAGCTTGTATAACTTTTCAGTCATCTTATGGTTAGTGAATAGCGTATCTAACAAATACTTGTCAGAATCCTTCTTGTCGGGTACTTCTAGGAAGATGTCTTCCTTTCCTTTCTCGTTTGTAATAGTGTACTTGCGCTCTGATGTGTTAAAGGCAAAGCCTGTTAACTCCTTGTTGTCAAGACACTGATGCACAAGTCTACTAAGCATTGATCTCCGATTAGTAATCATAGTGCTCTTTAGCCATAGTGGTTCACGATCTGCTAGGTCAGCAAGCCCATTTCGAAGTGCAGGTACTCCTTCTTCTTCCATGTACTCAGTGTACTCTGTCAGTACTGTTGGTATAGGGCGATCTGCCGAAGCATTAATAGTCTTGCAGGCAAGAATGATCTCATTGTCCGACCATCTCTTGTCGCTCTCTAGTGAGATAACTTTCCATAAATCGGTCTTGGCTTTAAGACGGTCTGCTGAAGACTTATTAGACACAGATGGATTGTACATAAAGAAATAAACTTTCTTATCTGGGTACGGGTTGTTTAGTACGTCAGCACGCGCAGGATTAGATCCGTTGTGTGGACTGTAAAACAAGAAGTAATTTAGTTCAGCGTTCTGCGTGCGAAGAATTCCCTTGTTTCCAATGATGATGGTGCTACCTGTATTATCTACATAGTAGTTTGTCCTCTTGCGTGTCTCATCATGCTCTTCGTGGGTATAGTAAGTAACTCTAGTTTCCTTACCAAAATTCTGTCCCGATCTTTTAATATAGGTATTGGGAAATCCTACCCCCTCCGAAATACCGTGCTTGTCGTTCACTCTATCGTAGGGCTTGGGTTCTACGTGCCATACACGTCGAACACCATGTTCTCTGAGCTCATCATCGTTAAGCTCGTACTTTTTTCCGTCAATTAATAACATTTTTTGCGATTATTATAAAGGGGCAGCGTTACCACCGCCCCTTCAGGTTAGAATTACTTAATTTTTATGCTTGCTCAAGAACGATTGCTTGATTTCCTCCAACGTGACATGCCATTAGGTGACTACGGTGGTTGATCTTCGCAATATCTTGAGTGATCACTTTCAGACCATTGCCTGCTCCGTTCACAGCCCATACCTCAGCCATACGGTTGTAACCACCCATAGCACGGTATCCTACTCCCATGTATGGAAGATTAAGTCCGCTCTTGGTGTCACGTTGCTTTCCGATAGGTACCACAAAGCCTAAGCCTGGTGTGTTGTACCCTGGAAGATCCGTTACCGTTGGGTTGTTAAACTCTTCGATTGGCGTGAAGCAGTATGTTCTGCGTCCTTTAGTGAACAATGTGAAACGAACTGTTTGAGCAAGTCCCGCGTTGTTACCAAACAAATCCGAAACCGTTTGAGGGTCTTGGTATGCTTGCATGGTGTTTTGGAAGTATTGCTTAAGTGAGTTGTCCTTCTCGTTGTAAAGGTTACGTCCCATACCGAACTGGTAGTATGTTGGTCCAAAGTTCTTATCAGCCTGAGCGTCGATAAGATCAAACATATTGATACCAAACGATCCTGGTGCGTAGTTGATCGTTAGACCACGACGTTTCCAGTATGTAATGTATCCTTCAGTTGTCTTGTTCGGCTCAATGTTTGATCCCACAAATGTTGAGTTGGTTGTTGGACGCTCAAACAATAGTGACATACCCATGCTAAGTTCATGCTGATATTCAGCATTCTTCATACCGATAGTACGGTATCCAATGATTTCCTCACCTGAAGAGTACTTCTGTACCCATAGTTGATTCACCATCTGAGTACCTGTAATCTGGAACGAAGTCTTGATGATCTGAGCGTACTCAGTGTCAACATACGGCTTGTTCACTAGTCCATCAGGTTGATCAGTTCCTTCAGCCCATGCGTTGCCGATGATTGAAAGTTCTGTTCCTGCTGGGTAGCTCGCAGTAGTGAAAGTCTGAGTAAGGTCAGCTAATTTAATAGCTACTGTTACTGTTGGATGTGTTCCTGTTACACCTGTTACCGTAGCGATAACGCGATCAGAAACTCCTTGGAACATAATACGATCATTTGCTTGTACTGGATTGTAGTACGTAGCCGATGTGTATGGTGATGTGCTTGCTGATGCTAAAAAGTCATTAGCTCCCGCAGCTACTGAAAGAACGAAAGTGTATGTTCCCGCAGGAGCAGATACAGTCGAAATTCCACCAACACCTACGTGAATAGTTTGGTGAATCTTCTCTTCTGAGTAGGTTGTACGAGTGTCTTGAGCGACTTCCATAGTCATGCCTAGAGCACGCATATTTTTAAATGTAGACATACCTTGATCTCCGAATATACGGTAGTAGTCTGTTGCAACTTCTGGTTTCCAGTTGTTGAATGATGACATTAGCTTATCCGAGGGGAACCCCGTGATGGCGCCTGTTACGTCTGCCATGATGTTTTAGTAGTTTAGTAGTTAGTTACATGTCGAGCTTTGGCATAGTCTTCATCCAATCGCTAGGTCCAGGTTTCTGAACCACAGGTGGAGTAGTATCTGATGCAGGGATGTTCGACTTCTCCCTTATTTGTTTTTTCTCCCACTCAGTACGTGCATACTTTAGAATATCTTCTGTCTGTCTAGCTTTAATAAAATCCCTTGCTATTCCTTGAACAATTTCTCGCTGCTTAGGATCTTTAACGTCCATCTCTACTCCGTCAGAGGAGAGAACGCCTTGGATGTGCGCCTTGGCTTCTGCAAGCACTGAGGCAGGCACAGGGTACTTTAAATCGCTAGAGATTTCAATCTCCTTGAAGTTATCCACGGCACTTACAATATGAGGCTCCCAAGTCCTTACTTGAGCGTCATAATCAAAGGAGGCTATTGGCGCTATTGCCTTGGCTCGGATCTGCTCTATTACTTTAGTAGCAGTATTGGCATCCATTTCTAGCATGGTACGGGCTATATCCACCTCTGGATCTTCCTCATCATACTCTTCACCTAATTTATACTTGTGGTTTACTAGCTTCACGGCTTTTTCGAGCGACAGCCCGCTTTCTACCTGAAGTTGTAATGCTACCTTGTCTGCTGCACTGAGCTTTGAAGGATCGCTGTTGTAATATAGGTCATGGTGCTCCTTACTCTTTCCTTGATCTAACCACTCGGTTAAAGATGCCACGTATGGATCTTTTAAAGACGGTTTATCATATTGTAATACCTTTCCTTGTAGCTCTTTTGTCTTTGTCAGCGCCTCCTTAATCTTGTCAATGCTGTCGTATTCCTCTCCAAAGACCTCTTTGGGATTGAATTCGCTGCTCGTTGGCGCAACTACAGGTGTTACTGGTGTTTCGACAATAGGCTCTACTAGTGCAGGAGTTTCTATTATTGTCTCTGATACTACTGCCGTAGGGGGAGCGATGTTAATTTCTTCCATCTGTGCCTGTACAGGCAACTGCTCATTCCCTACATTAGTTACGGTAATGTTTGCGAAATCTATCATAGTGATTATTTATGTTTACGAATTCAAGCTCGTAACGATGCCTTGCACCATTTCGTCTGCCGTGATGTTTTCAGTTTGATCGCGAGTAGCGTTTTCTGTAATCACCAAAGCATCAAACGTAGAGTCAGGGCTTGCATACGCTCTCACAATATCAGACACATTTACGTTAATCGCAGTTGTGGTGCCATTAGCGTTCTTGCGAGTAAGAGCAAGAATGTCAATATTGTTTGATGTGTTTGCCGTGTTTACCGACGCACGAATATCTGATGCCGCCTGCGTAACCATGATCTGGTCAGGCTTAGAACCATCACCAAACATGTACTTAATCGAAGTCGCATTAATTAGCGTTCCGTTATAAGTCATTAGTGTTTGACTCAAACCTAAGATACGCTGTGACATTAGCATAACGCTCTTGGTTGATGGATTTGTTACTCCGTTAATTTGTGCTTCTTGAAGAACGAGAGATCGTGCCATGGGGTGTGTTTAAGTTTATTTTAAACAAAAGTATATTAAGATTCTTATATTTTTCAAGATATATGAAAATATTTATTATTAACCTTGAAGGAAATACCCTTCCCCCATTAGCCAAACAGTGCTTCGAGCAATGCCATCGGATAACCTAACCTTTGGCTCCCAACCTGTGTGCATCTTGATCTTATCAATTGACAAACACCTTCTGTTTACGGTGTCGATTGGTCTAGGCTCAATTGACACTATATCAACACCTTCGGGAAGATTGTTGGATAAATCTTTAATGCTCGTTTCAATGCCTGTACCTACGTTGTAGACCTGTCCTCGCTTACCTTTCTCAAATAGTGCCATCACAGCCGAGCATACATCGTCAACGTATGTAAAATCTCTTGTCTGTTTTCCATCTCCAATCATCGTAAATTTCTTACCGGTGATTGAACTCTCAAGCATCTTAACCATCACTCCTGAATACGGATTCTCTGGACGTTGGCGCGGACCATAGACATTACTTAGTCTTGCTATAACGCAGTTAGGATGATTCTTTAATAAATACTCCTCTGCCATAAGTTTTGTCATGGCGTACACGTTACTTGGCGCCATTCTGCACTCTTCCGAGGTAGGTATCTGTACTCCGTTACCGTATACGGAGGATGTAGAGAGGTAGATGATGGGAACTTCTTGCGGAACTCTGTCAAATAAATCTACTGTTTGATTCCAATTCGTGTCCACGCATGCTCTTGGGTCGGTCATCGCGTGGATGATGTTTACTGTGGCTCCGTGGATAACTAGATCGAAGTCGCCTATGGTAAGCAACTCATTTAAGTTAATTATCCATTTATTACACCCTTTGGGCACTACTTTCATATTGTCCCAATACCGCATGTTATCCAAGATCGTTACCGTATGCTCCACCGAGAGTAGTTCCGCGATACGCCCCGCTACGAAGCCGCAACCGCCTGTAATTAGTATGTTCATCTTGACTTTAACCATGTTTTAAAGTCCACCTGCCCTGCGTTCATCGCATCGGCAGTTACTACTTCGTTCTTCCACTGCTGTGCTAGTGGTGAAGATGCTATATGCTGTACTCTATAATCGGGTAACATTACCCAATCCATACCAAAGTGATTCATAAATTCTAAACACGCTGTTTCAATCCAACCATAAATAGGTGCTATCTCAGGTGATGGAACTCTGCCTGCTTTAGCGATAAATCTTCCTGATATTCCAATTAACGCCCATTGACACATAAATTTACCATACCATACTCTATGACCATTAAGAATTCGCTCTCCTATGAAATAATTTTCAAAGAAGCCTTCTAGGGCTAAAAGTTCAGGTAGAGCAAGCGATACAATAGCAATGTTCTTATCGGCATCCATGACCTCGGCTATTGCCTTCACCCAATTCTCATCCATAGGACGCTCATCAGGATCAGCACCAATGAGTACATCTCCATCTCCGATTCCATACAGATTCGCAATCGTAGTCCAGTTACCACTCACTCCGTGGTTGTTAAATTTTACTAAGTCGGATTCAAGACCAAGAGCAATCTTGTGGTTTAGGTATAGATTGTACGCCTCTTCTATATTAGTGTCTGCTGGAATTATATGCCAATGATCCCTACCATTCTTTAACGGATACCCTAAATCAGCAATGACATGAGTGTAATCAAAGTTTTTGTTTTTTCTTTTAAGAGATACAGTTGCCTCCTCAATAAGATCAGGTATGTTATACCCTAATGTATGTACGATGGTCTTCATAGGTCTTGGAGCACCTCATACCGAAGCGCGTTAGTATTAACTAAACTATACTGATCTCTTACGTGTATTAACAGTTCTCTGTGGAACATGTTCTTAGTCTTCTCATCCATTCCGATTAGCTTCTCCAAGTTCTCTACAAACGAACCCGCCCCAAGCACATCTAAATCACTCCACCAAGCAGGTACTACAGGTAGCATCCCGCAGACAATAGACTCTAATCCTGCAATGTTACTTTTGCATCTGTTAAACGGATTCTCTACTAATGGAACAATCATTATATTGCCATCCATCCTTCGAAGTGTTTCTAAATAGACTGTGATCTCATCAAAATAATCAATATGCACAGCGTTTTTTAACTTCTCTGAAATCATCCATGGGTTGTAGCCCATAAACGTCCAACGTAGATCGTGTCTTCTATCTACCTCGATGATGTCTGCTTGAGACTGCAATAAATCCTTCTGATGCGTATGACTTCCACGCCAAGTGATGTTGTTGGACTGCTTCTTTAGTGGAGATAGATACTGCATCCCTGCAATATCAATCGCGTTCTTTATTACATCACTGTCTCTATTAAACATTGTCTTAATAGATTCTGACAGGGCAACAGTACTTACAGTGATGCGATCAGCTAAATCAATACATTCTCTTATAGCTTTGGTTGCTTTATCGCTTCCGTAATATCCGAAGGCAGGACTATCGGGCGTGACATGCCAAAACGCATCATCAAAATCCATCCATATCTTTAACTTGTGCATCTTACACTTAGATAAGAAATCTACGTGCTTGTCCGAGTCTGGACGCTGAGAAAAACAAACATTGTACCTTGATAACAGATCCCACTTAGGGTTCATACTAGGAGATATAAAATCAACTTCGATGTTGGTGTACTCCTGCGACATTCTCACCATCGGAAGCGAGCTTCGATAGTACGCCATGGCGTCGCTTGTGTTGTTTACTACGCAAAGTATCCTATACATATCCTTCCACATAAATATTAGCAGTCATTGTCTTTGTCGCAGTTGGTCTACCTCCATAATAGAACTGTCTAAACCAACCTGATCCCATATTCACATCATACGCTCTATCAATTGCGCTTCCTCCTACTACAAAACGAGCAATGTTAATGTCTTCATCGTTATCATACGAAGGATAAATACTCCATGAGTACTCTACAGAGGCGTGAACGGTGAGCACTATATCATCTTTTAGCTTTGGAGAGCGTACCCACGATCCACCTAAATGAATGTAAACATAAATATCAAACTTTAAACCGTCTTCTGATGGTCTCCAACCAAGACGAAGTGAGTTATCATTAAAAATATCGGTTGAAAGACCAACGAGCTTATTAATATGAGTGCCTTCAACTGCCGTGTCATACCACATCTCAGGTGTTAGAACAAACGTTCCGAACATCGGTATGGGGGCACAGAGTTTAATTTTTAATGGTGAGCAGGAGTGATGTCCTTTTTTAATAGTGTAGATCATTATGGACTAAGCTGTTTAATTATTATCACCTCTACGATTACCCATCTGTTTAACTCTTCAGAGGTGCGCGGAGTATTATTATAAGGTTTCATATAACGTAGTGCTCTCTTTAAATTCTCAGGGTTTCGCTTAAGGTCATCGCCAGAGACAACAATGTTTTCCACCGTTACGTGAGCGGTGTTGTCTCTCTTTTTGATCTTTACTGTTCCTGCGTAGATGGGCATTATGTGTTCATATTATAGCCTCATTGGTAGCCTTCCCCCTTTTAGATTTTCAACCTCGGAAGGGTGTAAGCACGGAAACCGAAGGCGAATACACTCTGTAGGTTTTGCTTCGTTTAGCCAGGCTACCCTTCGACTTATCCCTCACCCGCAGAGGCTATCGCGGGTGCTTCCTTACCTTGATACCTACGTTGCAAATATAGTACTTATAACGATAATTACAAAAAAATTATTATTTTCGCATCGTGGCAACAATGCACAGACCCTACCGTGAACCCAACTTCCTTGAGTTTATACTTATTGCTCTTTTATTCTTATATTTAATGGTTAAGATATGGATATAAGAGAGCGTTACGCCCACCTGCCACTTGAACAACAACTTGCTGCTGAGAAGTATTTCTCAGGTGGCAAGAAAAAGAAACAATCGCCTGCCAATTCTCTCACGGATGCGATCATTACTTACTGTTCTTCCCTTGGGTGTGCCACGGCTCGTATTAATGTGATGGGTATTTTTGACAAGACCACAGGTAAGTACCGAACATCAGGCTCTACTAAAGGTGTTGAAGATATTGATATTACTATGCCAGTGTACGTATCGACGATGAAAATCGGGGTGAAGGTGGCAGTTGAAGTGAAGATCGGACGCGACGCGCAGAGTGAAGATCAAGTCTTGCGTCAGTCGAAGCTCACTCAGACCGGCGCACACTACATAATTGCTAAAACATTTGACTCTTTCAAACAAGACTTCGACAGAGTTCGTGAACTGTATGAAACTAAATAAAGACCCACTCAAAATATTCCTCTACGTTATATTTGCAATATGCGTTATTGGAATAGTGTTTAACCTGTATCTATTATGCCGGTAACGAACACCTTCACCTTCCCTAAGTTTCGTAAGCAAGCTATGGTACGCACTCCCGAAGGCGTGGGCAGAATCACCCAAATTGACCTGACTAACTATGGCTACTTCTACACCGTAGGGAATAAAGTTTGGGGTGAGCATGAACTTAAACTTGCATGAGCACCCTGGTCCAACACAATCTCTATGTAGGTTCTAAGCAAGACCTATTACACTGTAACATGGATATTGTTTCGTGTACTAATATACCAAAACTAAAACCTAGACATCTAGTGCTTAATATGGTTGATGCTTCAAATAAGAAGCACTTCCACCTTGAGCAGTTCAACGTAGTGCCTGGTTGGATCAATCCCATGAATCCTACTCTGATTCACTGTGATCAGGGTCTCTCGCGTGGTCCTTCAATGGCTCTTTATTACCTAGCCTTTATGGGTGCTATATCGAGTTCTTCTTACTACAGAGCTTACTCTGATTTCAAGCAGATTTACCCTTCGTTTGCCCCTAACACGGGTATCAGAGAGTTCATGTCGGAGTGGTGGCCTGCGCTGATGGATGATTAGTATCGGAACTTAGTAAAATGTATCACAACCATCGGCTCAAAGTCATCATCTCCCTTGAACCATTCCTTGAAGTCCTTGTAGGAGAGTCCATCGTTGGCTGCAACTGATTCTTCAACCAGGTGTTCTCTGCCATCTATCTTACACGAGTGCACAGCAGGATCAAACTCGATCTTCTGAATACCGATGCCGTCCTCGCGGTATAGGTTCGCAACCTCTATCTGAGGTGAAACGTAGGGCTTACCGCTCCACTGACGGATGGCAAGCATGCCTTCGCCTCTGTCAATAGTCTCGAAGCGTTTCTTCCATAGGGCATAGCTTCCACGAATGGTGTGGATCTTCTTCTTGTTGGTCGCAAATCCCGTAGACTCCCCCTTGCGAGAATGGTTCTTGGGGAAGACTTGTGATAGTGTTAGGACGTAGGTTTTCATTAATGATATTGATTTATAAATATAATACGCAAGTTTATTGCGCCAATAAGTAGTTAGGCGAAATTATCCCTACACCATATCGGAGTTTTCTCACCTACATAACCGCCACTTACATTATAACTAAAATACTCCATTGCATCTTCTTCTAACATATCTCTCATAAGTATTTCTATGCACCTTTTTACTGAATATATCAGTCGCATTGTAGTTTCATCAACTCCGATAATGGCTTCATCAAAACCATCCGCCTTTAAGAATGTTTCATCTTCGTAATTGTCTATTATTTCGTTTATCATAACTTCGCCTAACAATGTGTATAAGTAATGTGACTAATAAATTTAGTTAAAAATTGGAAGTATGTGTAAAGCCACACTACTCATACACCCAAACGTTATCGGACCTCAGTTCAAACTATAACTCCAAGTAAGTATCATATCATTATCCATTTCAATTCTAATATACATGCACACACCTACACAGTAGTATATTCTAAACACCTCATACACCGGCATTCCGCAGTAGTAATTCCTAGAGCGTGGCCCCATGCAGGCTTTGATGTGATCGGAGTTCATGTAATATGTCATTGTGGGCGCGAGGGTAAATCTCTTTCGATCTTCTCCTTAATCGCACGCCTTATCCACGAAGATATGCTAATATCATCCTTTTGTGCCATACTAGCAATAGTTTCTTGGATAACATCCTCCACCCATGCCTGTACTCCAACCATCTTTTTGACTACTTTTTCCATAGGTACAAATATACTTAACTTTTAATAATAATCATTAGAAATTATCAACAACCGAGGTTTAGAACGGAGCATCTCCTCTATCGTCCGTCCAATGATTCATTTCTTTGGTGGTATGCACTCGGCTGACTAATGGACTAGCTAACGCATCAACATCAAAGAATCCATAATAACCCTTCTCCATCTTAAATAGTATCGGCTCATCCAGAAGTGTTGGTCTACCGCCTGTCTCAGTTTCTTTTACCTTTCGTACATGAACCTGTGTCACATTAAACTCAGTGGGATGCTGAACATACCTATGAATAGTCAAAAACTCGTCGGCACGATTGGAAAACTTACCACCTCCTTCTGTGTCAGCCTTGTTTGGCGCAGCAGGGAATCCCATATACAGTCCATCCTTGTGTGTCCTTCTCAGAGCCTCGGTTACGGCATGGCAATTCAAATAAATGCTCGTATTCCAATGCTTACAGAACGATCTCATCTGACTTGTCACCATATAATGATACTCGTGGGAGCTGAGTGGACTACTATTTAAATCTAAATCTAGTGCATTGTACGGATCAATAAGGAATCCATGGTGATGTTTTTTAGAGTTTATACTTACCCCTACCTTCAATAGATCCTTCCAAGACAACATCTCTTGAACCTTAATTAACGTAAAATTATCATAAGCCCAATCTAATGCATCACTATACTCTTGTTCACTCATGTTGTGCACCGCTTTTCCTGTCTTAAACTGCATGAGAGACTTCCTAACTTGTCCCTCAGTGTTCTCCGCGCAGTACATTATCCACTTCCACCCATGCAGTACGTTACTCAGGACAGCCATATACCATATAAACGTTGACTTTCCTACGTTATCATGTCCATTAATAATCACAAAGTTGGATGGCTTAAACCGAAAATGTAGATCAAACTTCTCAAACCCAGTACTAAGCCCCATCGGCAAAGTCTGCGTGCGAACCTGTCCCATATACTCCGACTCTTGTAATCTAGTGGATATATGCTCATCTACCTTGATCTGAGGTCTTGAAATCTCACCGATTCCATTGGAACGCGATTCAACCATAATCGGCAGCGCCTTCCCATAACCAAGTCCATCCTTGATTGTCTTCTTGGCACCCGCCATATCATCAATATCCCGACTCTCTATCGCTTTCTCAAGCTCATACTGAGCCTCCGACTCATCCATCACCCCTGATCCGACCCATCCACCACAGAGCTTTGCCGCCTTTAGCAGTTCAGAGTGCTTACCTCCATCCGGTGCATCTAAAATCATCTTCACGGCACGGTTCAGTAATGACCAGTTGGTTACAGTCTTGGGCGGTAGAGCAAACTCAGTAGCATCCTTATTAATATAAATATGCTCATCCCACGATTCAAAACACACCCTGCTTATATTAATACTCGTCCCATCAAAACCATCAAACCCCGAAAGAGCCTTCTGAATACCCAAGAAGTGCTCCCGATGCTTGTATGAAGCAGCCGGAATTCGCGCCACAACCTTCAATCCATCCCCACTTGGAGAAATAAACATGGCATAAATCCACTTAAACCGACTTAAATCTTGCTTATATTTTACGGGATTTATATGATCAAAATCCAGTATGCAGAAGCCCGAATGTTCCAAAATTCCATCATCTTTCCTTGTTGAAAACTTTCCTGAAAACAGTATACAGGGTAGTGATTTAGTTTTGTATATTCTCGCGCTTTTTAAATCCTCGATTGACCTCAACTGCTCAATCTTATCCCTTACCGCCCCCGTCTTTATCCTGTCAAGCGACTGATCGACAGTTAAATAGAACGGACTTACGGCTTTATAATCTTGAAAATACGTGACCGTTCTTCCCATGTATTTATTCTTTTTATTAATTCGTTATAATTATCTGAATGTAAGCCAACTATCTCGTTAAAACCCCATTTTTTAGCAGTTTTAAATATTACCTTGTTATTAAACGTAAAGTCGTGATAATCACCACTTTTCTTCGGACGCACTTCACCCATATTAAAATAAGCAAGTAAACTATTGACACCATGATGGTTATGATCAGAATCGTGCCGGTCTTTATGCCATATTCCATCATCTAAAACCTTCTTGTGATCGCTATAAATCAAATAGTTACTTGATATTTGAGGATATAGAAATATTGGTATTCTAACACCGCCAAACGTAAGTCGGCTATACTGAGCACATTGCGTAATCATTCCACCTAAATCCCTGCCTTTTTTCCCGCCTACCGTTTTACACTCAATTCCAAACTCTTTTCCACTACATATATCTGTGATAATGAAGTCTATACGACAAACTCTGTTATCAGACCACACTTCACTCCTTATATAGAAGAATGGACTAAATATGCTTACAAACCTGATTTTCAATATGTTCTCTAATTCTTTTTCCATAACTTAATTTTAAGCGTTTTAAGACATATCAACACTATGTATAGCACCTAACCTTAAACAGCATATTATATGCTAACACGCGTGATGTAATAGAGAAACAAGCTATGTTATTCATCGACATGATCATCGTCCTTTGGATAATGAACCCGATCCGCAGGTCCAAGTCGGCTGTTGTGAAAATCATCCGCAGCAGCCTTGGCTTTTACCTTATCTATCTGTGGTACAGTCTGTTTAGCGTCTTCTGTAAACCACACAGATACCATTTTTTGTTTCCAGTTTCGCACTTGAACACCCCTGCTGTCCTTCCACCCTGCCTCGTCGTAGTACCGAAATGCTTTTTGGGCAACTTCGATTTTGAATCCGGATGAAACAAAAAATTCTTCGACTTCAGAAATCCTAGGAATCCCTTCCCCTTTTCCCACACCCTTTTCCCTAACCCTAGTTTCAGTTGCAGTTTCCATATGATCTTCATATGATTCACATATGATCTTCATATGATTCTTCCCTTTTTTGTTCTTACTTCTTGATTCTGAATACTTTGCGCGACGGAGGGACTCTTCCTCCATCCTTTTGTTCCGAAATAGGCCATCTTTTCCTAAATCAAATTTATTTTTTACAACATCATATGATTCACATATGATCTTCATATGATCTTGGGAAATTCCACCCATTTGATGCTGTAAACACAATAAATAAATATACCGCCCCCTCTCCTCGTAGCTCATTAATGCAGTTCCAGTGAGGAAGTCAGAAGTGTAAAATAATACCGCAGGATCTTTAGCCATACACCATTACTTATTAACATTTGGCTTGAAAACAATGTGTCCATTATTCACTCTGACGTAGTACTTCCTTTTACCTGGTACCACATACTCAATACTATTACTATTACACCATCGTCTAATAATACTCTTACTGTATCCAGTAAGCTCACTTGCTTCTTGAATACTTACATGCTTGTCTGTCATATATTGTTTAGTTTTGTGCAAAAATATACATACATTTTTAAAAAACAAGTGCATGTTGATAAATAATAGGTATATATTATTCGATAGTTCGATGGTTGGGTTTCATCGCTCACACCCCCACCCCCACCAGCGCCAAAGAAAACAAACCAAGCGAACCCGACCCCCTCCGAAAAAATTTTATAGAACGTCAAACAATAGCAAGAAACTGCAAACACTTGCAAACAAAACACAATTAAACGTATATTTGTACAAAATAACCATTGTAACAATCAACAAACAGACGTTTGTGCATTGTTACAAGCAAAATAAAAGCAGATGAAAGGACAAACCAAAGGACCAAAGGACCAAAGGACCACGACAAATGGACCAACCAAGCGAAGGACCAAAGGCGATTCCCAAAATGGGAAAAAGTCCAGGAATGGGACAAACTGTGGTGTGAATGATTCTGAAACTAGTTTAAACTATAAACTAGTTGAAGAAAAAAGCCTTGCCTTGTTATCATTTGGCGAATTAGCAACCAAGATTGTAATAGGTTATTACTACAAAGGAAGCGCTCAGTTAAACGCAATTAAGCACAATGGACACTTTCAGCAGTCATACTTTGATAGTGCCTCACAACTCACTAAAAAAGGCATTTTAAATAAACAAGGTTCTGTCTATAGTTTAACCGATCAAGGCAGAGAATTAGCAAGTAATTTTGTAAACTATTTTCGAGAGCAGAGAGTAGGAGTCTAAACCACACCCCAACACCAGCGAAGGACACGAACCACCTATTATGGTGGTTTTTTATTGCCTATTCACTCCACTATGTAAAATATTCACATTGATATTCAACCACTTGTAAGATATTTGAAACTTTTACTTGCATATTGCAATATGATGTTTATATTTGCAGTCAGATAACAACAAAGACACAATGAAAACAGTAAATTTCTACAAAGCAGTTTCAGAATATTGGATAGCAGAATTTCCTATAAAAGGCGAAAAAAAATTAAGAAGAATGCCTTGCGGTAACACTGATGAAGAACTTAAAAAAGCAATATTAAGATATGAGAAAAAAGGATATAAAGTCAATATCAAATAAGTTAATTGACATTCTAGACACAACCAACAAGATGAAAACAACCACAACAACTCCAAGCCTATATGTAGGCACTTATTCAAAGTACAACAACGGCAGTATTAAAGGCGCATGGATAAACCTTGAAGATTTTAGCGACGCCGATGAATTTATGGACCATATTAAGGAACTGCATTCAGACGAAGAAAACCCCGAATTCATGTTCCAAGACTTTGAAGGTTTCCCGAAATCATTTTACTCAGAAAGTATGAGCATTCGCGAACTCGAAAAACTGTATGAATATATTAATATGGACGAGGATGACCGTAAGATGATCGAAATGTACGCAGACGCTACGGGTTACAGTATGGACGATATTGAATTGTCAGATGTACAAGATAAATTTACGGGAACGGCAGATAGTGAGGCAGATTTTGCCGAGCAGACTGCACAAGAATGCGGAGACATTCCAAAAGATTTACCGTCTTGGATTGTAATTGATTGGGAGGCTTCATGGAATTGTAATTTAAGGCACGACTACAATACTGCGACAGATGAACAAGGAACTATATATTTTTTTGTGAATAGATAACACGCGAAACGGTCACGAGTTGACCGTCTACACTATGAACCGTTGATAGTGTACTGATGAGCATAACGGAACTAAACAACATGAAAACACTAGAAACACTTAAAGAACAACGCACCGCACTAGTTAATTTATTAAGAATCGGAGCCACCGGTGATGATGAGATATTTGAACAAATCCGAAACATTGAGGACCAAATTAAACAACAGAAACGAATTGAATTAATTGACAAGGTAAACACAGAACAAGCAAGCAAGAGAGAAACCGCGCGCGAGCTTTGGAACTGCGAAGAAGTACTAGAAGACATTACAACAGAAAACGGAAGTTTTCACAAGACCAAGGTAAAAAAATATCCATTGCTTGCTTCACTGCAATACGTGAGGGCAAAGTTTAAAAATAGCAGATTATTAGAGATAACCTACCAAGGTGAAACGTTTAAAATGTATAATATTATTTATGGGTACCCAAAGCCCGACCAATACACGCGCCCCGAATCATTTGAAAAATTCCTTGAATTAAACCGAATAATGTTAAAAGACATTACACTAAAAGAATTTAACAGTAATACGACAGAAATAGAAGAGGCGAAGAAGTTACTAGAGAAACAGATAGAAGACTATAAAACACGCTTAAAAGCGATTGACATTCACAACCTAGAGGAATGGGGAATGATAACAACAAGCCCGAACCACTTAAGAACATACGAGACTAAATAACACCACACACCATGAGAAAACTATTAATAATATTACTATTGGCATTCACAACCAACGCACACAGCCAAGTAATAAAGGACCAACAAGGTAATTATATTGTGGCCCAAGCACAAAGCACGGGTAAGACGTTCACAGATTCTAAGGGGAACGTGTACCCAGTTATGATGAGTATAAACGGCAAGCTCTTCATTGTTAGAACGTCGAAGACGGGGAGAATTTATAAACAATACTTAAAGATTAAGGAATAAACCACACACAGAACACAACAGTATAAACAACTAAACAACATGAGAACAATTGAAACAACCGTTTACACATTCGCAGAACTAAGCGAACAAGGAAAGCAAAAAGCCATTGAAGGATTAAGCGATATTAATCTTCATAATTGGTACGATTCAACGTATGAAGATGCAAAAAATGTAGGCATAGCTATTGGAGGATTCGACCTAGACAGAGGTAACTCAATAGATATTGAGGTAGATGACCACATTGAAACAGCGCAAAAGATACTAGAGAACCACGGACCAACGTGCGACACATACAAGAACGCAGAGCAATTCATTGAGGACATTGATAAGTTAGTAGACGATGAAGAAGAGAATGAAAACTTTTGCGAACAGAAAGAAGAATTAGAGGATAATTTTAAGAAAGCACTTGAAGAGGACTATTTATCCATGCTCCGGAACGAATACGAATATAGAACAAGCAACGAGGCAATAATTGAGACTATTGAGGCGAATGAGTGTGAATTTACAGAAGAGGGGAAACTGATATGACAACACAGCACACCACAAGGTTAAACAACCACAACACGCTAACAACCGTAATTGAGCAATATGACGAAGGCTATAGTGTACTAAGTTTCGACGAATTTAGCGAAGATGAGGGAGGGATATGGATAGACATCTATACAGATACCATTGAAGAAGCACAAGAGAAAGCAATTAAACAACATGAGAAACTAATAAAGGAATATTAACATGAACAAGAAACAACGCGCCATGTATGACAAGGCAATGCAGACAGACAGCCCCGAAACGTTCGCACGAATGATGACAGAAGAACCCAACAGCCACGATTGGTATGCAGTCTTAAAGGCAATAGAAAACGATTGGGAAGAAACCACCGGAGGGCATGAGCTTGCAGTAGATGAGATGGAATATAATAATTTGTAGACAACAAGGAACACCCCACAGAGGGACAACACAAGGAAGAACATGAAAACACAACCAACAGCACCAGACGAGAGAACGGGCAACACAGTAGTAGCATTCCATATAGGAAGAGGCGGAAATTTCTATAATCCTAGACATCTTTCCTATGTAGGAGAGAAAAAAATTAGTGAATTTACTGATGATTTATTTTTAAATGATGGACATTGGGAAGATTCAACCGGTAACAAGGTAGGATTAACAGAAGCAGAGACCGAAGTAGGACGAATTAACATTGATGGACAGTATAACACAACATATTGCAAGCTCTTAAGTGATTGTAGTGAGGAAGAACTTGAGTTAATAGAGAATGATGCAACGAGTGATGTAATGGAATACGCCTCAGAAAAATTATATAATTACAAGGTAATTGACGGGGATTATGCTAGATATTTTACCAACAAGGAAGCAGCAGAAGATTGGATTAAGGAGATAGAGGAGGACCACGCATGAAATACATACTACTAATTATAATTTTATTTAGCTTGTCATTGCATTGGCACCACAAGGAAGAGCAAAGAGTACGCGAATACGTTTATGCACGCACAGACATTGACGCAGAACCTGGCGTAGCCCCTCACCATACAGAACTTGATGATGTAATAGTAATGGCAAGCGAACACTTCAACATATCAATTCAAAAAGTTAACACAATACTGCAAGAAGCAGAATAATATAAAACAGATGAAAAACTTAACAGAAACACAATCAAATATTCTAGATTCAATACAGAAGGAATTTAGTAGAATCAACCAACAGAGCGAGCCTACGAGGTCATTCAACTTAATTGATGTTAACCCACTGATTAAAAAAAACCAAGAGATTGCAGAGGATAGGGCGATAATGGAAGCCAATAAAGTTGCATGGGAACAATTAGCAATTGAGGAGGCAGATGCGATCATAGTGCTACTAAGAGGTGACCTACCAAGCTACTTGTCAGTAGAGCGAAAGACTAAGGACAATGGATATGCTTGGGATATGGCTTCGATAGTGATTTATGATAATACAAAATATAGCCGTATACCACACCACGAATCGCATATATGTATTGAGGTATTGATTGGCTATAGGGACATCACGCTCAGACATAATTGTGTGTATAAACAATACCACCGCTTAAACTACAAGCATTCGGCTGACACGTGTGCAACAAAGGAGGAATTGTTTTCATCTGCACATTTCATTAGTGAACTTAGAAAATACTTACGATAAACTAACTTAGAACCTTGTGGTGTATAGGTCAACCACAACTAATAACATGAACTTGCAGTAGATGAGATGAAACCTAATAACCTATAAAATAGAACAACTAAAACTTATAAAGATGAAAACAATAACAATACCAACCCAACAAAAGGAAATAATTACCACCTCATTAAACGTACTACAAGAGGCGGCAAGGTCCAAGTACTTAGACACGCAAGAAGCTAATTTCTTAAACTTTGATATTGAAGTATTAAAGGCACTAATGAACCCACTATACAAGGTGCAGATAGTAATGAATGAGGATCAAGAGCATAATTTCACAGCAGAGAACAGAGTTGATTTACCTATGTATTCAGATCAAGTAGAACCGTTGACGCTCGTTGAATTCATAGATAACGCTAACAAGGTAGTTGGAGAATTCTTACAAGACGATTGCGAATACGCGGATGAAGTGCATGATATTACCATCTCATTCGGAGGAAGGACAACAGTAATACCATTAAACGCAGATAGTTTTGATTCATTGGAGGCATTCTTAAAGAGAGGAATTGAAGAGGAAGAGCAGAACCCAAGCATAGAAACCACGATATTAAACTCAATTCAAGAATTATTAAACCTAAGAAACAACAGAAAGTTATGAAAACCTACCAAGCAACCCTAAGCCATGACAAGGGAAAGACACGTATGACCGTCAAGGCAAAATCAAAGGTAAGATTCAGAATAGAGAACCAAGACGGTAGACTATTCAGAGCAGGCACCGGACTAGATAGTTGGTTCACACTAGAGAAAGCGAGAGAGTTATGCGACTATACTAAAGGACAACGAATAGTTGAGAGTGATGGAATGAATATATTATGGGAGATATTATAACATGAACAAGGAACCACACCTCAAGGAACTGCGAAAGCTCCAAAGAGAACTAAACAGCCTAAGACTACAGACGTACATAGAAGGGCAACGCGACCCAGAGATAGAACGCGAACGCGCTGTAAAGCTAGGTAGATTCAATGAAATATTAACAATGCTTAACAAGGAAACAAACTAACGTGGGCGCACATACGCAATAACAACATGAGCACAAATAAAAACAACATCTTAGAGGTGATAGTAGTCACCCAAGAGAACATCGCAGAGAAATTCAAAGACTTCTCTTTCGATCAAGACTTGAATGGAAGCAATGGCAAGGAGTATCTTAGCGACAAGGCAAAAGAA
>Ga0049081_10000130_pt1 | contig 28616 bp, 23 predicted proteins | sample GreLakmeER78MSRF_FD_66717 | JGI IMG/M metagenome (GOLD analysis project Ga0049081, IMG submission 66717) | Freshwater lentic microbial communities from great Laurentian Lakes, MI, USA - Great Lakes metaG ER78MSRF | ecosystem: Environmental > Aquatic > Freshwater > Lake | place: Great Lakes...
AAATCATTATTAAGAAGTGCATTTATAGGTTTTTCGTCATCTATGATAAGTGATACTGTATCTAATTCTATTCGCGTCATAAAAACAACTAAACAAACATCACAAAATCATATTACTTATAAAAATGCTATTCAACAAGTAATAGAAAAAGATGGAATTAAAGGATTATTTGGAAGAGGATTAGTAACAAAAATAATGACCAATGGTGTACAAGGTATTATGTTTAGTGTCATATGGAAATTAGGACAAGATTATTATAAACTACGTTATAATTAATCTAAAAATAGTTTATTAATATTGAACTCGTTACATGCATCTTGAATAAACTGTTTTTTTGCTTTATCATTATGCATATTAATAACACGATGATTAATATCAAGTATATCATCCCTATTCTCATTTTTCTCAAACAATCTTATAGTATTAGTTTGTTTGATAACATATCTCTGAAATTCGTTATGTACATTATTAAATGCAAAGTTAATAAGCTTTTTACATCCATAATCAATATCCCAAGTATCTTTATCTCTAATAGCAAATTTTTCTCGTGAAGCATCTAAACACCACATAGATATTTCATCTTTATTCTTACCATCTAAAAAAACCTTTTTAACAACATGAAAAAGAGGATTAGTTAACCATATGTATTGTTTAACTTCATCATCAGATAGTTTTAACTCTGGAAATTCTAAATTTGGTGTATTCTTATGATGTTGTTGTAAATAAGTTAACATATCAATAGTCTTTTCTTGGATTTTAGTTTGATGAGCTATAATTTTGGTTTTATTAACACTATCTTCATTAATAATTTGTTCAAGTATTTTATTCTTATGATTCTGTTCTTGTAATAAAATATTTTGACCATTTATAACATCCTTACACTTATTAATAAATTCAGTAATCTTATTTCTAGTTGTAATATCATGTTCACGTTTAGATAAACACGATGTTAAATGATAAGATAATCCCAATTTATTTTTAAACTCTTTATTACAATAACAACACATTTTATCAGTTTGTTGTAAAAATAGTAAATTTTGTATGTCAGATTCATTAATTTTATTAATTGCGTCCTCATATGGATTTAAAAAAGAATCATTTTTTGAAGGAATTAAATTAACTATATTAATGTCATTTATTTCATTAGTGGAAATATCTATATTTTTTTTTGGAATAACTAAAGTTGGATGACATGGATTTTTTTTTTGAAGATGACTAAATAAGCGTTGAGATGAACTAAACTCTTTCTTACAAAATCGACAAGAGTACATCTTATGAGTAAAAGACATTATTATTGTTATAATCTTTTTTTCTTTTTAAATGAATTTTATTTATTAAATTAAAAATTGTTAAATTGTATATACTTCAACGTAAAAACTAAACAATTCTTTTAAAAATTTTTAATATTTTTAAAAACAAATTAGATGAGGTAATTTTTGACCTTAACAATTGTTAAAAAAATTGTTGTTGTGTTAGGAATGGTCGGTTATATATCGCCCTTACCCGGAAATGCCCAAAAAAATTACACATTTTATTTTCTAAAACAAATTAGACTATGATATTATATTATAGTAATCGACTTCAATAATATCATAAAAATAAAAATTGTTAAATTGAATGGATTACAACGTAAAAACTTAACAATTTACCCGAAAATACCCGAAAAATTCGGGTAACTATTGAATGAGGTAATTTTTGACCTCAACAATTGTTAAAAAAATTGTTGTTGTGTTAGGAATGGTCCATTTTATATTTCCCTATCCAAAAAAAATAAAAAAATTTCATATTAAGTTTCTGAAAAATAAGTTTATTAGTTATTAGTAATACTAATAATTAATAAATATTGGGCATATTATTGATGTACATACATTTTTGTGTATGACGAATATATTCTGAGGATTTACCTCTAAAGTTACAGCATGGACATTTCCAAATACCAAGAGCACATTCTGCACTTTTGGTATGATTCCGAAGTTCCCGACGGGAACCTTGTAAACCACACTTACAAGTAAAGTTTCCAGGCTTGTATTTATCTAACATATCAATTAACTTTTCATCTACTTTATAGCTTGAAGAAGCATTCAAATAATAAGTATCTATGATTTTATCACAAATTAAATGTTTAACAGAAGAACGATTTTGTGTTACCGTGTTTAGTTGTAACCATTCCCGGACACAATGTAAACAAGCAATAGCATTAGATCTATCACCACAATCTTGACAATAAATGTCTTTACTCAAAATAACTGGAATATTGATATCTCCAAGACAAATCATACAATTCATATTATTTAATTTTTCAACTAGGGTTTTTTCAAGGTCATTCTGTACATTACGACGCTGTTCAATAGTAAGAAGGGATAGCATATCTGGAAGCTCCATATTCTTATATAGTATTGGTATTAGTAGTAATATAACATAAATTAATTATACTATTTATATTATCAATTTTTATAATATCGATCAAGTTGATATTATAAAAATTAGGTAAGTTTTTAAACGAGTTCAATTTTTTATTTCCAAAAAAATGAAAAAAAAATATTGATGGCAAGTCTGTTATCTATAACTCCCATACTCCCATACTACCGTACAACCTCTGAAAAAAATGTCTACCTACACGGAATACGTCATGAACTTGATGATTTCAACGATGACGGTGTGTGATTTGCAGCAGGCATTTCACATGCTGCTGGAGAAGGACCCGGAGGATGCTAAGAAGTTTGCACTCTTCGTTACTTCGAAGATGATCAAATTCGATACCAAGGCAAAGAATGTCTCCAACAACAAAGATGTCTCCTGCAAAGACAACAACAAGCCCATGTAGAATAGATTTTTCGCACAAGCCCATGTAAAATAGATTTTTGGTAGCTCAGCGTCTTAGACTTTTGAAATTTCTCTTAGCTTTTTTTTAGATTTTGTTTCTTTGTCACAATGCATTCAAAAGATATTTTATTATTTAATATAATAAAATAAATTAAACATTCCATCTAGTCAAACATACACAACATACATATTTGGTATTATATCCATGTCTATCTCTATAGAATACTGCTTCTTTGTTTTTATCACTTTTCAAAGTATCGCAAGATTTATTTGGACATATATAATCATGTGTCCGTGGTAAGATAGGATTTTGGATGATATTTAATACTTCATCATCTTCACCAGTCTTATTTTTTGTATCAAAACTAATATTAAATAATATAGTACCAGGTTGAATTACATATGATGTATTGCAGTTACTACACAAGAAAATAAATTGTGCTACATTTTTTTGTTGTTTAACAAGTGTCTTAAATTTATTATAAAGATTAATTTCATCTTCTTTCTTTAATCCATTATCAATTATGTAGTCTTTTAATGTTCCCTCATTAAAATTGATCATATATTGATAACCTTCCTCTATCCGTAATTTAGATAATTCTTCAGGATTTGTTATGGTTTTAATATTACCATCTTCACGTTTGGTATTACGTGTAATATCTAAACTATCATTACAATTCTTACAATATTCCATCTTTGATCTCGTCTGTATATATTATATATCAAGCTTTTAAATGAATTCATTTTATCAATAATTTTATTCCTCCTCTTCATCCCTTCTAAAACTACCATCAAGACCAACATGATATCTGATAGTAAAGTGATTGAGGTATGCATCATTATCAAATCGTTTCTTAGTCTTTTCTTCAACTTCGTATTTAACTTCAGTCTTGGATGGCATAGTTTTAACTCCATTATTATTAGCTTTGAACCATTTAGAGAATTCTTTATAAATTTCATCCATTGAGACTTTACTATTAGGTTGTTCCTTAATAACATTATCAATGAATACTTTATATTTATCACAATCTTTTTCATATTGTTTAGTGAATTGCATTACTTTTTCAGGTTCTCTAATACCATTAACTTTGTATCTTCTGTAATATTCAACCAAGATAGAAGCAAAAGCATCTTTCCAAATTGCAAGATTTTCTTTAATACTTCTATCAATTTTCCTTTCATAATTTTCAGTAGGGTTATCAACGAATTTCATTTCAAATGGAATAATACGAATACGACGCCAAGTACCACCATCAGTTGATGGTACAATAGGAAGACGATTACAAGTTAATATAGGTTTGAATTGTGGAAAGAACTCAATTGGATCTTTGAAAAGAGCACGTGCTTGGATTTTATCATTACCAGTTAATTCCTTCATCAAACCGGCATTAATTTCCATATTATTATCAGGTTCTTGGAAAATAGCTAATCGTTTACCTTTAACTTTTGCTAATTCTGGAGTAGCAGCATTTGAGGCTGCACGTTTATTAGTAATTAATGTAATAGGCATAATAGCAGCATAATCACCTAATGCTAACTGTGTTAGTTGAATACATAAAGATTTAGCATTACTACCAGAACCAGTCCAAATATATATTTTTTCATCAGGAACATGACCAGATAAACATGTTGCTAATAAAGTCAATACATATTCACGCATATCTTCATCAGGAAGTACTTGGTTGAAAAAATCTAGGACTTTTTTAATATTTTCTTCCTCTGGATCATATGGTATATAATTGGTACCAGTACACATTGATATACAATCATCAGGTATACCATGTCTAAATACCATATTTTCCATATCAAAAACACCATTGCTGAAACATACTAAATTTCTATTTTCATCTAATTGTTCAATGAATTTCTTTTTATTAAATAATGCAGTTAACTCTTCAATAATATTTTTCTTAAAAGAGGATTGACGTATTTTTAGAGATATATCACAACATTGTTTTTGGCGTTCTAGTAATTTATCTTTTTCTTCACCATTATGAGCAACTGCTTTATTAGCATAACCAATTGCCATTTTAGAAAATATATCAGACATATTTTGATTTAGTTCTAAAATAATTCTACTAGTATCATTTTCTTCTTCCCAATTGTTACCATTAAAATAAAACCATGTTTTCATACTATATACAAAATCATACTTATGCATTTCAAAAAATGCATTACCTACATCATAACTAGTAGCAGTTAAAGCATTTTTTAATACTTCACTGAGTTCATTTAATAACATATCTCCATAGCCACCTGGATTATCCTTACGTGCCCAGTAATGAAGAGATTTAATAGTGATACCAGTATCACGGAATCCTTTCCATGCTTTTTCACATTCACCTCCTTTAAATTTAGAAGATAATTTACTAAAATCAATCCATGTATCTAATAATGAATCATCAATATTATGTAAACAAAATCCTAGTTCTATCCACTCTTTATATGTATTATTCCGTTTGGGACTTAGTAAACCTACTAAAATTTGTGCCATACGTACTTCATCTGGCTTACCAGTTTGAGCCTTACGTTGAGCTCGTGGACTTAGTTTTTCATATATCATTTCTACCTTTTCTTCACTCATATTATTAACATAAATTGTTGGTTGTAATGGTTTACGAATACTTAGTTCCTCCGATAAATCATCCATATCCATAATCATATCATCTACATTAATCTCTACACAATTCATATCATAAATTTTGGTTAATTCATATTTTTGACCACTAGGTTTATTACTTCCATATAACATCCAACCATTTCTATAAATAACTGCCTCATCAAATATATCCTTCAAATCATTTTCAATAGGTAAATGTGAAAATGCTCCTGTAGAACCAATATCATTAATAACCATTAAACGAACTACAAATTGAACAGTAGGACGTGAAATCAAATTCGGAAACATTAAATGAAAACCATCTTTATATGTTTGTGTTCCATCATTTATATCACCTACAATCGATGGTTTCTTTTTCTCAAATACATAACAAACATTATCTGGCATATCCATATCTAAAAATTGACTAGCATAGTGATAATATTTTGATATAACAAGTTTAATAATACTATCATCATAAATCCTGTTTTGACAATTTTGTTTAAAATCTATATCAACTAAAAATGGTGACACATCTATATGACGCTCGGTAATGCATACTGGTAATCTGAATTTTAAAGCTTTTTTATACCACTTCCAAAATTCTAAGATTTTTTCTTGAGGAAAATAAAAACTACCTAATAATTCACACTCCACATTCTTACAAAAAGATGTATGTGAAATAGGAACTCCATTTCCATTTTCTTTCCTCACACGAAACCCTTCCATAAACGCCTTGAAATCAGTAGCAACTTTATTTTGGCGATGCATATCCGTCATTTGGATATCTTAATTTAATCATATATTTTTTATATATTTTTTAAAATTTATTAAATTATTTAAATGAATGAGATGACAAAGATTAACTACATGCATATAACATAAAATGGTACTTAAATACAATTTTATATTATAAATAAAAACATTGTCTAAATTAATGGATCAATTACGAACTTCTCGTAATACTTCATTGATAATAGCAATCAGATCAATTTCTCGCATAGCATTAACTCTAATTAGTGGTCTAATAATTGGAGTTAAACTGATATCAGATTGAATCATAATAGGTCGTACAATAGTTGAATTTTTAGGATGTGCCATCTTTAAAGTACACTTTATACTAGTTAGACTTTATAGGTAAATTATTTTTTTATCAATTTATAATTGGTTAAGTTTACTTAACCAATTATAAAGGGGGCATATTTCCAAAGGAAATGTGTTCAATTTATAATTATATCAACAAAGTTGATATAATTATAAATTAGGTGAAAGTTATTTTTTAGATGAATTCAATTTCTTTTTTGGGACAGTTTCACATATTTTCTTACATTCATCTATAGTTAATTTCTCTGGATCCTTATTCTTTATAGGATAAAACTTTATTCCTTTTCCAACTTTAACCTGAATATATGGTCCATATTCACCATTTTTGATAGTGTATTTATCTATAATTTTAATAACATTTTTACCTTTATTTTCGATTAATTTAATGGCTTCATCTAAGGTAGGTTTATCTTTAACAGATACAAATATATCCTTACCATCAACTTCTTTTTTAATTGCCATACCATATTTGGTTTTAATATAGTAGATATCATCTCCAATAACTTCACCATCAGTATTTGATTTTACTCTTTCCGGTTTAATAATATTCTTTTTAAGATTTACTAAAGTATCATCTAATATCTTATTAAAGTCTCTTAATACTGTATGCCATATACGTTTACCATCTGCAATTTCATCTAATTGTTCTTCAAGATTAGCAGTGAATTGGTAATCCATTATATTTGAAAAATGTTGGACCAGAAAATTGGTTATCATAATACCTAACTCAGTTGGGACTAATCTCTTATTTTCTTTACCTAATGGTACAATTCGTTTCTTTTCTTTTATCTTATCACCACTATATACAATATCCCATAACTCCTTATCTTTACCCTCAATATTTTTTAATTCTACATATCCATGATCTTGAATTTTTGAGATCATATTAGCATAAGTTGATGGTCTTCCAATACCCATTTTTTCTAAATCTTTAACTAATGATGCTTCATTATATCTAGTTGGAGGATGTTTAATAGTTTCTTTTCCAATAAACTCTTTAACTAATACTTTTGAAATATTATCCAAGTTAATTATACTTAGGTCATCATTATCTTCATCATCTCGATATACTTTCAGAAAACCATCAAATAATAGTCGATTAATTATACCTTTGAAATAATATGTATTTTTATTAGGTATAATTTTTATGGTTGTTTGTTCAACTCTTGCTGGACTCATTTGAGATGAAACTGTCTTCTTCCATATTAATTGATATAACTTATTATGTTCATCCTCAAGATCTAAAACACTTGACTTGTTAATATCAGTTGGACGAATAGCCTCATGTGCTTCTTGTGCATTTTTTTGTTTGGATATATATTGTTTATGTTTGTAATAATTGTCACCATAATTAGATACAACATACGATTCTATCATCTTATGTGCATCATCTGATAATGTTACACAATCAGTTCTCATATAAGTAATATAACCCTTCTCATATAATTTTTGCGCAACTATCATCGTTCGCTTTACATTGAAATGTAACTTTGAAGATGCTGTTTGTTGAAGTGTAGATGTTGTAAATGGAGCAGTGGGATATCTAAAAGTTTCTTTTTTAGAAACTTCACCAATAGACCATATCTTTGTTACTAATGATTTCATTAATTTAATAGCATCTTGTTTATCCTCAACTATAAATTTATCATCATCATCATCATATAATACACAATCAATATCTTTACCATCACAATCAAAAATACCTAATGTTTCATAGTGACTAGAATTAGTCTCTTCAAAGTATTTATTGATAGAAGTTTCATTATCAACTAGAAGACGAACAATAGGAGATTGAACTCTTCCAGCAGCTAATGACTTACCCGGAAAATGATTATATAATATAGGTGATATTTTGTAACCAGTTAATCTATCTAATAAACGTCTACATTGTTGTGCATTAACTAGGTTATAATCTATATCACGAGGCTTCTTAATCGCATTTGTAATTGCAGTTTTAGTAATCTCATTAAATGTAATTCTATGATAATTTTTAGGTTTAAGGATAGAAAATAGACTATATCCGATAAATTCACCTTCTCTATCAGCATCGGAAGCAATATATACAGTTTTACCTTTTACTGCGTCTTTTAATCCAGCAACTACTTTTTTTTTATCAGGATTAACTACATAAGATGGTTTAAAGTCGTTATCAACATCAATAGATAGAGACTTTTTTTCAAGATCTTGGATATGTCCTACAGAAGCAGTTACTTGGTAATCTTTTCCCAATATGGCTGATATTTTCTTAATCTTACCAGGTGATTCCACAATAACTAAATAAGGAGACATTATGACTATTAAAGAATAATTGTATCTAAATCTTTAACTTATCAATATTTATCCCTCAATAATAAGTAAGCTATTATCTTTATTAAATAATTTATTAGCTAAACATTTCAATTCATATAATTTTACAGATTTAATACGATTCATAACTTTTTTAGGGTTAGGTAAATCCTTTTTATTTAAAAGACTATTAACAACCATATCAAAGTAGTTATCATAGTTTTCGAATATAAATAAATTACGTGTTTCTCTCAAATTTTTAACTACTGAGAGATAACTGGGTTCTATATTTCCTTTTTTTACTTCATCCAAAATAGTCCATACAGCATTAATACATTTATCAGTTAAATCTTTATTGCAACTAAATTGGATAACGAAATAACCAGAATCTTTATGGGTACGTTGATAAGAGTCAACACTATAAACTGCACCCATATCTTTTCTTAATACTTTTGATAACATAGAATTAAGATTACCAGTTAAAATATAAGATAAAACACCAACATGTGTTATCCATTTAGAGTAATTATTAACGGATCTAAAATAGAAACTAACATATGATTGAACAATATTATTATCTATTTTTACAATACGATTCAAGTTACCAGCATATGGTATAATTAATTTACCACTTGTTTTAGTAATACTAGGTTTCCATGCTTTAATACTACTTTTAAATTTCTTTTTAAGAAAATTTAAAATTACATCTTTATCAAAGTGACCAGAAACAACAAGATATCCTTCCTTATAATTTTTATTTTTAAAATTAATAATATTATCCCGTGTATATTTCAAAATATCATTACTATATCCAGCAACATGATGACGTAATCTTTCATTAACACCATTATAAAGTATATCTATTGCAGTTAAATAAGACTTAACTCCAGGTGAGTTTTCATAAACAGTTTTAATTTCTTCTGATACAACATTTTTTTCTCTTTTTAACTCATCCTCCGGATAAATACTGTTATTGTAAATATCTAATATGATATCTATTAATTTAATACTATATTTACCATTACCATGTATATAATATACTGTTTCATAATAGTTGGTATATGCATTTATAATTGCACCCATTGCTTCAACCTCTTTATCAATTTGTATACTTGTTTTTGTAGTAGTACCAGCAAAAATCATATGTTCTAATAAGTGTGCGATACCATATTCATTATCAGATTCATTAATAGCACCAACAGGAACAGCAATACCGATAGAAACTGTACTAATAGGGAGAGGTAAAAGTATTAATTTAAGAGTATCAGATATATAATAAAATTCGGCTTTATCCATTAAAATAGAATAAGATAATTTATCCAGGAACACATACCCTAAAAATGATTTCTTCACCAGAAGTAACAGAAGGTCTGATTATCTTAACAATTTGACCAGGTTTAACATTATAATACTTTGCAATTGGATCTGATGTTAGGATCCGTGGTAATTCCAATCGACGGATATGATATTCAGTGAGATATTGTTCAGTTTCTTTATCAGTTAATAGAATATGTTTAGGAACCAAAATATTATCAATAGTATTAACTAATAGTTCATCATCAGTAAATACTTCGACTTTTTCGTATTCAAGTAATTGTTTTTGAGCTTTATTAACCATTTGTGAAACAATAAAAAATTTATAATTATTTTGATTTTGTTCTAGGAACTCATCGATATCTTCCATCTTACGAATTGTTGATATTTTTCTCATTATAAATTTTAAAGAATATGTTATATTTATACCTTTAATAGTACATGTATCGTTATCCAATTTAACGGCTGATTTTACTATATCATTTAAATTTCCATTTAACCATCCACGATTATATAACATTATAATCCAATTATTGATGATGACCATTTTCTTCTTTTGGTCATCATATTCTATTTCAAATAGACCCGCAGTTGAGTCCATGATAGCGTCTAAGGTTAATAATACTATAAGAATTTGTTTTTATATATTGTTCTATTCAATCTTTTATATAATTTTTTATGTTATGATAGAATATTATACTCATGTTTAACATCCAAGACAAGACAAATATACTGATCTACATTGCTATTGGTATTGCCATTTACTACCTATTTTTCCGCAACACAGAATCATTTACTAGTCCAATTGTAGCTAACCAATGTGCACTACTAAAAAATACTAATCAGGAAATTAAAAATCAAATGAATACCAAATGTGGTAACTTTGATGAACCAAGCTCTCGTGGTAATATTAATCAACGTTCAGAATGTTATAACTTTGCTGGTCAAGAAATTGTATCTGAACTAGACTCTAATAGCTGGTGTGAACTAGATGATAATGATAAGGCTATCATTGAGGCTGCAACCCAAAATATGACTGTTTCAGAGACTCCTGAAACAATGGGTTTTGAACGTGGATCATTTGCTAACTATTAATTATTTTTAAATTATTATTTAATTATTTAAAAATATTACTCTGGAAACATCTTTTTTAATTCTTCTATTTCAATATTCTTTTCATTTAATTTATTATCCATATCTATTTTTAGTTCATCATATATTTTTTTAGACATATTTGTTTCTTTATCCGTATTAAATGTTAAATCCTTAATCATTAAATTTAGATCAATTATTTTATTTGATTTATTTTCTAATTGTTTTTCGATTTCATTATATTTACCTTGTAACATATCAAAATTAGTTTTTAATCCCTGATTACTAAATGTACTATGTGTAAGTTTATTATTTAAATCAATACATTCTTCGCATTTTTCACCATATAATTTTTTAATATCATTAACTGATGTTTGTAACTTTAAAAATATATCATTTGTTGAATCTATCTGTTCCTGTAAATTTTTAGCTAAATTAGTTTTATCTTCTAATAATTCATCTAATTTACTACTATTAACATGCAAATCTATAATTCTTTTATCCTTTCCCTCTATACTAATATTTAAAATATTGATTCTTTGTAATAATTCTATTTTTGATAATTCAATTTCTTTCATCTTATCTTGTGCTTCTTTGGTGGTAAATTTTAACTTTGATATTTCCATATTATGATTTACTATTTTCTCAACATGTTTCTTCACTTCATCTTCAATCTCTAAATTAGTCTTATGCATAGCTTGTATAGTTTTTTTATATCGACCAACAATTTGCTTATAATCTTCAATTCTAGATAATAGTTCTTTAATACGATTATTTTCATGTTTAATAATAATATCTTGGGAAACTAATTGTTTGGGTGAATTATTAGGATCAGATATAGAACCATTGGTAGTTAATAATGGTTTTGAAACACTAATTATATTAGTATCTATTGATCTTTGAAAATCTTTAGAATATTGTTTGGTATCTTGTTCATATACTTCAATATATACTTGATTGTTTTTCTTCGGAGTATTAGCAGGAAGTTGTGATCCTGCTTGATTGATACTTGATATTATTTCTGTTACACTGCTTTTCTTAAAACAATCCATATATATTAAATATATCAAAGATATTTATATAGCAATGAACATTGAACAAATTATGTTTAATATTATGGCTCATCCTAATCATTTTATTCGTCAAATGCAATCTAAAGATATGTTATTAATGGAGCTAATAGAAGCTTTGACAAATAAACAACAGGCTCAAAATATACTAACTAATCCTGAACAAAATTGTGATGATCTTCGTAAAAAAATAAATGAATTAATTACACAACAAGAATTATGTAAAAAATTAGAATTAGATAATGAACGTTTAACTGATCAGATTAAAAAACATAAATGTGATGAAAATAAAGAAGAAATTAGTAAATTAGAAAATATAATACTTATTCAAAAGGATATTATTTTACAAATTAATAAGGAACTATCAATATTTAAACAGAAAATTGTACCACTTCAATTGTCTGATAATATAAAAAATATAAAAGATATTGAAGTAGATGTTCAATCAATAGAAAAATTTCTTCAACAACATCTTTAGAACTTGAACATATGACCACAATTCATACAAGTTACAAAGGTTGTCATAGGTTCATCAGCAGCACGTGTTTGAAGTTGATATACATATGATTTACGTTGTTTACATTTACGACATTCATAAGTATCAGATGTTTCAATATTGTTTTTCTTATATTCAATATAATCCCGACGTTCCAAAATAGACTTCCATTTTTCGGGATTTAATTCATGAGGTGCCATATATATTAGTTGATGAATATTTACTGTTCCATTAACTACTAATGGTAACAAATATTGATTGTTATATGGATTTAAATTATATTCCAAATCATTAATCTTGGTCCAATATATGGCTTCATAAAATGAAGGAAGCATATTTTTTATACGTATATAATCTAATACATAATCATATACAGCTTTTTCAATTATGATAGCATCAGAATGTGGTAAATAATTTGCTAATAATTCAACAGCATCTTTCCTCAAATGACCATCTGTTTGACACTTATTTGTAGAAGGATCCATTTAAGATTTAATATATTAAGCTCCTTATTGTTTAAGTAAAGTAAAATCAAAGTTTTCAATAACTTTGGATTCAAAGGGTATAGTTTTACCCATGCTAGAAATAGCACTTTTATCATTTTGTATAACATAAGTCATACCAGAAAATTCCTTAAAAACATCAATATAATTTTTCTCATACCTATCTATATTATTGTTTACAACCATATTCAAAGTATAAAATCTAGAACTGATATTTATGTAATCCTGATATATATTGAATATACCATTTATATTATGATACCTATCTTTCCACTTTAATGACTCTTTCGAATACTTTATTAAACGTTTCTTCTCAGAATCATTCAAATATACCCCAAATCCTCGTAAACGATAACGATTAATAACCTCAATTGGATCCTTAGTACCTGCAAAATACCGATAATCAATATTTATTAAGGTCATACATGCTGATATACATGATGGTGTAAGATATACTTGACTACCATCATAATAAGCTCGTACTATAGGTAGGTAAAACCTAGTTATGACACTAATTGGTGACATCATAATACTGAATAGTTCCATATCTACTCGTAAGTCTTCAGATATTAGTCTGAACTTGATATTATTAAAAAACAATATCGGTGTTTCATTATTCTCACGAATTAATACCTTAATTTCCGTCTTATGAACAACATGACGTAATGCATTATACTTTTCATCTTGTAAAATATCAGATTTTGTATATGTATCGCCATTCTCAATGTACTTTTCCATATATTTAATATATTTTTCATAGGCATCATCTTCAGTAATGGTTATATTAGAAACTATTGTTACAGTTTTCTTATATGTAACCATAATATTTGCATTTGGTTTTATCTTTTGAATATTTTGTTCAATAGTATCTCTCATATGATATACCTTATCAACAAATTCAGATCCTTTTGCAGATACCATCACATCCAAATCTGCATCAGGATAATACGCATTGACAAACAAATTAAAATTATCATCAACAATTTTAATAAGAGGATTATAACGAGGTAAGCAAGCAGCCATAACACTACCTGTAACACCAAATCCGGACCAATTCAAACCAGAGAAAACATCTATTGTTTGAATATCAAAACCAGTAAGAAAAATATTAAGTCGATTACGAAACATTTTAGTATTAGCAACACCAATATTCTTAGTATAATGAGCCATCAAATTAACTCCTAATACACCATTATTTCTAATATTATTAATACTTAACATAATAGGTAAATACGGAGTAGTATGAAGGAAACTACTTTTATATGGGTATGACGGTAAACAACTAGCTTCTTCTGCTGTAAAGATATACCTATCTTGTATAGATGTACGTGTCTTCTTAATACATTCTTCCATATACATACATATCCATGCATAGCTTAATGTATATTTCATAGGCATAATAAATGCTTCCGTACAAGTTTTTTGTAAACTGGTATTTAGATTCATAACATTTACCTTTTCATTATTGATAATATCCATACTATGTAACACCAAATGACAATAGTCTTTTGATACTAATACATAATTTATCAAGTAATATGCCTCCTTAATATTAATTTGAAGAAGGTTTCGTAACATACATTTGAAAGACATCAAATCGATATTGTATAAAGATATTTGAGGTGTTATGCGATATAGACGATATCCTTTTTGTGGTATTGACATTGATGGATCTATAAATTTATTATTTTGTTTTGTATCTGGAACATAAGCATTATCTACATTCATTAACATGATATTTTTTAAGTTTTCATTCTTAATACCACTTATGTCTGGTACATTGAATGTCCTTGATATAAATTGTAAATTTATATTATGACCACAATTATTTGGTATCATCCAGAATTTTGACTCTATCATTGACTTAACCATATCTAGTCTGACATGATGATCAATAGTATCCTTGTTACACGGAAATAAATCATTCATCGCATAAACTTTTAATACATCTCTGATATTAGATATACCACTAAATTGTTTACTGTATAAATGGATATTACTCTCATCCAGTAAAAATATGGGAAATACCAGAACATAATCCTTAGTCATATCAACATTATCAGGAAAGTAAGTTGAAAGTACATCTGTTTTTACTTCTAAAATACCTAATTCTCTACTACGGACAGTAATAAGAGGTGATTTAACAATAGTTAATTTATTGATAGCCTCGTAAGTGATCATCTCGTCATCTAGACCATCAAATGACTCACCATCTTTAAGACATATAATTAGGATATCCTTATATCCCTTACCATATGCCTCATTATAGGTTATTTCCTGAGCCTTATAATTTTTAAAAATAAAAATATTAGGGAAAACCATATTAGGAATCATCTTGGGAATCTTTATAATTCCATAGTACTAAATAACAATATTTATCAATTTTATTATTCATTAAAGGAATAAAGAATTTGAGTATCAATTTCTTTCATAAATAGTGTTTCTCTATCAATACATTTCTGTAAACACTTATTAACATCCTCTTCAGTAGGAGTATATAGAGTTAACATTTTTAGAATCTCTTTATATAGATCATCAAATGATACTGGATGTTCTATAGTTAGTTTCTTTGTACACTTGACTACATAACACATTAGTACTGTCTCAAGATTCATTTTAACCTCAACTTCTTTTTGTTTTACCTCTTGTTTTCCTGATAATATCTTTTCACGAAGAATAACATTATGTGAAGGTGAAACATATATATTATTAATTAATAGTTTATTCATTTTCAAGATATCTATGCATGTAATTAAAGTACTCAGACTTTTTTCATAATCTTTTGGTTCTTTTGGTATTATTTTTTCCTTCAATATATCGATATCATATACACCATTGTTGACACCAATAAAATATAAAACACTCATAGGATACATTGTACCTGATATAATATTTTGTCCATCTTTGAGACAAACAATTGATTGTTTATATGATACTAATAGGTTACGTTGATGATAAATATCTTTATATGTATCAGTTACTAGTTTACAACGTTCTTGAAAAATATCAGGTACATTGAAAATATCATCATCTGTTACAGCTTTACTATCCAATAGTAGTGAAGTATCTGATACTAATAATTTGGAGATATTAATATGATGACTAATCAGAGCATTATGGAAAGATGTTTTAATTTTAGTCCATATATTTGATAAGTATAATGTACTAATAGCATCCAATAAAGTTCGCTCTAAATTATAAAGTCTCGCAAATTTATCTTGTGTTTGTAATAACATTGTTATTAAACGAGACTTGACACTATAAGAGTAATCAATAATAAAGGTAGTAAAATCTTGACTCAAATCAATAGATGATAAGATAGTTATTAGGTGTGTTGTTTCCAAAGTTTTATCAATATATATAGCTAGAATTTCTTTATTTAGCCATTTATTCCAACGCTTACTACCAATTTTATCATTTGTCCATATATTTCTTTTTGCATCATCCATATTAACAAAAGAATAAGTTTCTTCTATTTTTGATATTTCTTGTAAGATATTAATAGTATCATTAATGGTTGTAACACTATCCTTATCTTTGAAAAAACTAATCCAACCATTTTTGATAATTTCTTTAGCTTCTACTGTACTTGCCCTAGTAATAATATTATGATTATCACTATATGTAATAGATTTTATATGAGGGATAATAGCTTTGGATACAATTTCATCAAATATAGGAGTAATTAGTTTTATATTATTAGGAAATATATCATTCATCCTTTTCTCAATTTTGATTATATCTTTATTTCTATATTCAGTAAAATCCATATTTTGTAGTGATGTTAACATATTAGTCAAAGTTTTATAATCATTAAAAATAAATGGTTCCTCATTATTCAGAATATACATAGTATATTTTGAATTATCAATACAATTTAACACAAATAAGTTTTTAATTACAAAGGCAATATTATATGATATAGATTTGATATCTTGATACACTTTTTGAACTATTTTTAAAAAGTCTTCAGGATTATATTCATTAAAAGACTTTAAAAATTGATTTTTAATACATTCTTCTAATTTATTCATATTGAAATCTTTAATAAGAGTAAATTGATACCAAATACGCTGTTTCATAGGTATATTATTAAAGATATTTTTGGCAAAGTCATCACATAGTAAATATGTCTGAGGAAAGTGTTTTACTTCCATTTTTATCCTGTTTTGTCCAATTGTATATATGCAAACCATAGGCAAAATCAATTTTTTATTTAATCAATTTTATTGATTAAATAAATAAGAAAACGAGTTTTTAAACAAGATCAATTTTTTACTTAAATTATTATGTAATAATAATTTAATAAGGAAGGGGGCATATTTCCTATGGAAATGTGTTCAATTTTTTTGTTGATTAAGTTATTTACTTAAATAAACGACAAAAGATAAAGAAAAGAAGGACCATAACAATACCACGTACTAGAAGATCATATATAGAGTAATCTTGTACTTGAATACGCATGATTCTATCAGCTTGACCAGTAGCAAATTTAGATGAAAAGAAAATAAATAGGATATAAATTATAAGGATTTCCCGTATTTTAGAGGAAATCATGCAACCTGATTTTTTTTTAGTTTTATTGCATTCAACATAATCTGGTTCAGATTCAGAATCTTCAATTACAGGTTTTTTAGAATGTTTTTTTGAACGTTTATAGGGTTTCTTTATGTATTCTACTTCTTCAGCATCATCTAGTTTCATGTTAACTAAATCTTCTAAAGAAAAATCAGCCATTATTAAACTTTATTAACTAGTTAAGAAAAAAATCCTTGTAGATATTCCTTATTTAGATCCTCATATAATCCCCTTATATCATTTTTTGGGACTTTATTTATACCCTCCTTTTCTTCAACTTGTTTAAGTGCTTTCCATACTTCATTCATATTTTCCTTTTGTTTTAAAATTATAAGTCCTTCATAATCAGATATATTAACGGGGACTACACCTAAATCAGTATAGTCCATATTTTGTGGACCATAAAATTCCCATAAATCGAGAACATGTTTATGTCGATCTTTTAAAGCATCTGCAATAATAGGTTGTATATTAGGAAAGGTTATTTCTACTAACTCCCCGTTTCTTACTTGATAAGTTTTTACATAGTAAAAATTACATAATAAATTAAATATTTCAGTAGCTTCTAAATCTACTAATTTTTTATTATTTACTTTAAATACCAAGGCATTACCATAAATATTTTCATTTTGATTATTAACTAAAGAACCGAAGTAGTTTTGAACAATACCCTTGGGTAAATATTCTTCACCTTTTTCTTTAACCAAGTCATTAATGTAATAAATGTAATCCTGCATATAGGATAATTGAATATACGTATTATCATTATTATTTTCTTTTAAATTTAATGTAGCTGCTCTATTTTGTTCATTCAAATTAAGAACATCAGTTGAAATGTTAATAAAATCATCATTTGATTCAATATCAATAGTAGTTATAAATGGAAGACTTTGACAACTTTTAATAAAGTCATCAATATATCTAACACCATCTTTGATTTTTATTAAAGAATGTGGGAAATCTTGAGGTTGATGTGGATATATGATCCATGCTTTTACCATCAGAATATATAAAATAATAAACTAATAATCTTTAAGATAGTTTGTAAGAAATTATTTGGATATTAATATCTTGGAGTTTATCCATTGCATTATCTATATAAAGCTTGGATGTTATTGTTGTTGGTTTTGCAGTCTGATATTTATATACTGTATTTTTTGATGCTATAGGAGCAAAGTTATCAGTAGTTTGAATCAAGTATAAATCAATAGGTTTATTAAGAGTTTGGAAAGCATTTTCTATATTTTCTTTAATAAATGGACGACCATTAGAAAAACCTTTTATTATTCCAGTATTATTATTAGTTAAGGCTGCAACTATAGCTAACCAATCTTCACTATAGGCAACTAAACGACCATCTACAATAGGTAATTTTTTCTTAGTATCAGTCACAGTTTCCATTGTAGCATAATATAATTTAACTGGTGGTTTAGTTGTAGCAGCTATAAAAATACTATTCATAATATTATTAATAGTATCAATTTGGTAGCCCATTTTACGATATTGTGTAGTTAGCGCATTTCTTTTTTTAATAATAGTATCATGATTAAGATAATCAAGAGGGAAAACGCCATCAATAATTTCTTCTCGATAATTATCTAAATTCATTTCAACTAAATTTCTTGCATGATCCTCTAATTGTACTTTTTGAAAGAATTTAAGAGATGTTTTTATATCAATAGTAATTTTAGTATTTTTAAAATAAGTAGAATAACCTATAAGAATAACAGGATTAGAGTGTAGTTTATCAGCATGGTCAATCATTTTTTGAATTTTAGTTTTCCAGTAGACATTCATACGTCGATCAAGATCTTTAAACTTACTAGTTTCTTGTTTTTGTTGTAATTTAGTAAGATTAGAGTCTTTAGATTTTTCAAGATGGTATTCATATTTTTGGAACATAGATTCCATATTTTTATCAGAAACAATTTTATCAGTTAATTCATCGAGATCAACTATAGCATATTTTTTTGCTTGTTTGTATAATAAATTCCGACCGTCTTCATCCAACCCGGCTAAGTGGGCAAATATCATATGATTATAGTAATAAAATTATCATATGATTAAAGTAATAAAAATATCTTTGTTATTTTAATTATATAACAATGGAACAAACTGTATGTTTTGATAAAACATCATTCCTTATAGGTGTTTTAATTATTGCATTTGTAGTATGGAAATGGAATAATGATAAAAATAATAAACAAATAGAAATAATGACTCGTATATCATCAGCATCAAATGATATTAATAGATTAACTCACAATCAAGCATTCAAAAGATTAGCTGATGAAAGACATTATAGAGATGAAGTTGCAATTAGAGATCAAGCTGTTTTAAATGATCCTCTATATCCAGCATTAGGTAGAACAGAAAGACCTATATTTGATAATATACCAAGTAGATTTAACATGCCTACACGTGAAACTGGAGATACATATCGTTTAATTGGATATTTAGTTAATAAGACATCGGAGGATTTAGGACAAAATGTTTGGAAACTATTTGGACGTCAAAAATACCGTGGTGGTTCTCAGGGTGAATTCTATGTAATACCATCACATAATGATCGTAAGGATATTAAAATTCAATTAGATGATAATATGTTCATTGGTGAAAAAATTAGAGATATTTATGCATTACCAGATAAGGTTCGTATTAATAATCCTATGTTTTCACAAGACGAATATGATGTTATCCAATTACCTAAATCAGATTTCACAAGTCAGTATATTTAAGTAACGCATAGACTGTTACATTCGATCCATAATCTGGATGATTATCAATCTTATATACCATATCACTTTTAGTTATATATTGACCAATAGCAAGATATTGTTCTAATTGAACTGGATGTTCAATAGATATAATTGAACTTAACATATCACTTCTAATTATAACACGTAATATTTCAGCTGTTGTTTTAGAAGAAACAAATGTCATATCTAATGCATAATTAAGTATCATACGACATAAATAAGTCTCTACTTTCGTTTTATTATGTATTGCCCATCCCCATGTCCATTGTCTTTCATTCTTGAAATAAATACCAAGAATATTATATGTACCAGAATTGACAATTTCATTATTCTTAAAGAGTGAATAAGTGGGTAAAGTTATATCATTACCATCTTTATGTAATTCCAAATGATGACCTGATTTATACATATGATTATGTTTATGTCTCTGTGTATCATAGTAACCAAGAGATAATGATATTATATTTTCTTCATTCATATTGTTGATATATATGAAGAAATTATTTTAAAGTATTAATCATTTCAAGTTGTTTTTTTGAAATATTTGCTCTATTTTCATTGGTTTCATATTCTTTATTTGATTTATCTAATTTATTTAAAAAAGTAGATAATTGTAGTTTATGTAATGGTTTAATATTAGTTGGTGCAAAAAGTTTTGATTGACGTTTTATTGTATCGATTTGTATAAAATCATAATTGTTCATATTTAATTAATGATAATATTTTATATTCATAAACTAATTAAATATCATATATTGCAGTCACTTTTGTAACATTTAATGAAGTTACCTTTTTAACTTCAAATAGATCAGATAAATTATATTGTATTTGAATGCATCCTATAGGAGCTTCTTTTATATTATGTTTAATACCATCATCTATTACAATAATTAATGAATTATATTGGTCATATAGAGCTATTGGAATTTTATGTACTTGATTTAATATATATAATTCAGTTTGACCTAATGATGTAACATCTTTTGAATTTGCTAATTGATGTTTAAATTCACTTTCTTTAAAAGATGTAAATTCTTTCATATATGATTGTAATTTGGGTTGATTATTAGTATCTAAAATCCAGTCAAAAACAAGAGAACGGAAGTAATTTGCTAGATTGGTTTGTAATTCAGAGAAATAACCAATATTACGATAAGCAATATTAGCACCATTATTTTTCAACCAATAGAAACCATTTGCATAAGCTCTAAATAAAGGATTATGATTAATGATTGTCTGATAGTACTTATCACCTGCTTTACGTATTCTATGTTTTAAATTTTCTTCTATTTGATGTTTCTCAATACGTTGAACCTTCTTTTTACCAATTATAGGTATATTCTTTTTACCAAATAATTCTGTCATAATTTTAAGTATGTTGTTATTGTCACTTTTAATAATTTTTTGTTCTGGTCGGTGTGTATATATATCGTAACTTATAATATCTGATACATAATAGTTATCAATATTCAATATCTCTTTCATTTTTGCCTCAACATATAATAATTCATTAGTAATACGATTAACATAATCAACAAGATTATCACGACTAACGCGGAATACACATTGTTCAGAATTAGTTAAAGAACAGTGGAAATTTGTTGTACATTTTTCTTTATTTAGAGATGAACATAATTCACGATTATTTTTTAGATGATAACTTTGTAATGATAATATATCAGCCTGTACATCTATAAACCCACCAGATTGTTTCACAGCATTTACTAATTCAGTTTCTAAACTTTTACTAGTGAAAGAGTAAAGTGTTTTTTTAACTTGGATACTATCTTTTGATTCAATTGCTTTTAATAATTTTTCTTTTTCATTTTGGTTATTAGCAAGAAAATTACTCAATTCTAATCTGAATAATTCATAACCTTCCATATTAAACTTATTACGATTAACCTGTGAAACTCGTTCATCATATAACATTTCTGCATCCTTTTTCACAATTTCTTCATCAATTTTGTCAAATAAAGATAATTCACTAATATCGAAATTTTTAATACCAAAGGTTGACATTGTACGTTGAATCTCTTCATCATCATATATAATATTATTAATAGGAAGATATATAGATTTTGAGAAGGATAAAGCAGTAATTATTTGTTGACCATTATTTTTCTCAAATATAATACCTTTTGGACGATATTCATTATTTTTAATTTTCGAAAGAGCCTGAAGAGTATCATATAAGGAAAGGATATATTTAGAATAGTCTTGAATAATAGGTATATTATATAAACAACCAGATGGTTTAACTGGAAGAATTACATTTTTAGTAATAATATAGCGACATTTATTACGAACATCTACTATTTGACCTATAATATCTTTACTATCAATATTTGATATAAGAATTTTAGCAATAGGTAATGTACTATCACTTAAATTAATACCAGTACAATTACTTTCAAAGTAACTCCAAACATGTTCTAATAAGTTAGAAAAATAGAAGAAACGTTCAATATCAATGATAATAGATTCTTTTTGACGTTTAGGTTTATTATTTTGTTTTTTAATAAAGAAAATAGGGAAGTAGTTTTTATTTTCATGAACAATAAAAATATTTACACGTTGTGGATCACGAAAATTAACCATATTTTCACTATTCCAACAGTTTACAATAAAGTCATTTCGTGTATCACTACTCTTTTCAAAAACATAAATATTTAAACCACCTGGATATAATATACCCGGAACACTGACCAAGTCATTCATTATTTTTGGTTCTAATACTTCATTAGTTTCTAAGAAATGTATATAATTTTCTATTGTATGAAACTGTGTTTTTATATCTCCATTATTTAATGAAGTAAAAATTAATTGATCAGGATCATTACGAATAGCGGCAATAACTTTATTTTTAACATCATTAGCGGACATAGAGAATACACTAGCGACAGCATTAAGATAAGGATATTCATCTTGAATACTACCGAATTTTAGAAAGTATCCATCAGTTTTAACAAGATAATGGTTTTTTAAAGAAATAATATTGTTCAAAAAGATATTAAAATACATATCAAGATATTTTGGAAGGAAACCCAAACGTTCAGGTAACATTTTATTAGTATCTTGAAGAATATATAATTGATCACCAATAGTTTTACGTGAGGTACCAGCTTCAGATGATTGACCAATACATTTCAAATGATATTCTTTTTTCTCCACATTTTTTGATAAAGCAGGATCTTTTTTAAAGCAACAAGGCATACATATACCACTTGGATTCTGACTACGTGATAAAAATCCAATATGAACAAACTTGTTATTATTATTCGTCTCACATGTCCAATATAATTGTCCACCTTGATTATCACTTAGTGCAGCAGCCTTAACAATTACATCATTTTTACCAATTCTAACTTTCTTTTCATATTGCGCACTTTCTTTGTTCAAGATATATCCCAAACGTGTTAGTTCATTAACATCTTTAAAAGGTATAGGTTGACGACGTTTTTTACCACTATTTTGACAAGAACGTGTCCAATGATTTTGTCCTTTTTCTGGTTTAAATCCAACACGTGATTTATCAAGTTTGGTAATCTGTTTAATATTTTTAATTTCTTTGTCTTCATCTACAATATCATCTACTTTATTTCTTCTTTTAGCTATATTTGTTAGTTGTTTCAACATATCTTTTAATTTTTGATATTTTTTGTTTTTATAGAGATAGGTTTCAATGTAAAGATGAATTAATACCTGAATAAATTGATTAATACGAATTAGTTGTTCCTTACTACGTGCTCCTGTAATACGAATCTTATAATTATCTCTAGATTTACCTTGTAAATCAATACCAATACCAGGTGGTTTATACTTTGGAATATTTTCAAATTTCTTAAGTATTTTACGAGTTTTTTTAAGGACAGGATATCTTGCACGAACATCTTCAATACGTCCCACTGCTTCTTTTTCAGTTATATTAAATTGACGTGATAATTCATCAGCTAATAATTTAGGAATATATTCATAATTACGCAAAAAATGAATAATACGATGATCTATACGAGCATCATTATCAAATTTACTAACACGTTTATATCTTAAATAGGTACCATATTTAGAAGTTTCAGTAGGATTTTGTGTAGATGAACGTTTACGTGGATCAACAACAACACTAATATATGGGAAAAAATAACGAGAGAAATCAGATAGATCATTGTGATTAATATTAAATTTGTTTGGTAACATGAACTGCTGAATTGTATTTATAAAAGCATATTTGAAATGTTTTGTCTCTGGCATATTAAATTGTACTTTTATATTTTCGTCATTAATTTTTTTTAATAAATTAATTACATCATCAAATGTATTTTTAATGTAATCAAAATCAATTTCATCTTCTTCTTTCCATTGAGTTTTATAATCAATTCGTCCAGATTCATTCAAATTAATAGCTATGTATTTATCACCATCTTTAAATTTATCAATACGAACCTTAAAACTGAGACCATAAGGTGCATTTTCAAACCATTTAGTCATGATAGTTTGTTTATCAGTTTCATCAGTCATTTGATAAAATTTAAACACCAATTTTGCATCCATAGTTTGATATTGAACAAAGGGATATTTATTACTAACCAGGAAATTATCAAAAATACGATATAAATCTATTTTTGATGAAATACCATGATTTATATAAGAAGTATTGAGATTGATTGATGTTTGTGTAACATAATTAGGTTTAAATAAATCTTTATGTTTACATATGTCGGTATCAGTAGTACATATATCTCTTCTAAGTCTCTCTACATTGATCATAATTTCATTTTCTAAAAGTAGATCCAATGATATAGTTTGATAAGTGGAAGTTATTTTGTTAATTTCAGTTGAACTACTTTTCTTATTAAGATATCCAATAATTTGATTAAAATCTTCATTGGAAATAAAAGGAAAGTATATTTTGATATAAACATCATATAAATTTCTAACAAGATCTACCTCAGATTTGTACTCTAAACCTAGTTCATGATATATATCAATCATATAGATTTCATTGTTATTAATGAATTCTTGATAATCCTCCAATATATTATTCTCGTCATTTTCAAACTTGATTCGTGAACTATACTTTCTCATATTATCACGTAATGATCTTAGATTACCTTTGATACTCTCATAGTTTTTTATATTAGAATCAGGTTCTATCTTAATAGGTAAAATTTCATTTCTAACTATCCATTTTTGACCTAACATTAGTTTTTCATGTTTAATATTTTCTTTACCTCTTTCAATATACTCATATTCTGACCAAAGATATAATCTTGAAGGGATTAAATATTGATTAGGGTAAACATTACTAAATAATATACCAGCACATATTTTCTGTTTAATTTTTTTAATAGCATCATCAGGATAAATAAATTGGTTATATACAAAACGCTTTGTAAAGGTATTACTTAATGATTCATCATATGGTTTATCATTCTTTGATTCATCAAAAGGAGTCATTTTCTCTAATTGTTCTTGTTTTTCTTTATTTTCATTAACTGTTATTGCTTCCATAACTAGATTTGATAATTTGGCTGCATTTTTATCTACTTCTTCTTCTATAATAACTTCATCATCAGATGCTTCAGATTCAATAAAAACTTCTTCTTCCTCCTCTTCAACAATTTCTTCTTCTTCCTCTTCCTCTTCTTCTTCATCATCATCTTCGCCACCTTCTTGTTGAATTACTGGTTCTTGTTTTTCTGAAACCAAGTCTTGAATAATATCTGTATCAATATCACTTTCAAGTTTTTCCAGTTTTTGTAACTTCTTTTTCATCTCTTTTTCTTGCTTAATAAGAGCTTGATAGTTAAAAAAAGTTCTATCTAAAAATGTAGTAGTTGCAATATGAGTATCATACCATTGTTGATTATATTTGGATATAATATCTTTTTTCTTAGCAGGATTAGTACGAATAGCCTCAAAAGTAGCTAGAATATGATGTGATATAAATAATTTACGATACCAGGTATCACCATAAAGTTCTTGTAATATATTTATTTCTTTTACATCTAATTGTAATAAAGAATCGTAAAGATTCATATCTTCGATTTTTTTATGGAGTTTTAAAATATTTTTATCAAAATCGTGATTACCTAAGAAAATATATACTTGATATTGAACACGAAAATTATTGTTTTTATACTTGTAAATAAGTTTAACAGGATCAATTATATAAGAGGTTAAATCTTTTTTACCACCTAATATATTATAGCTCATTGTTATTATAATATATTAGGGAAATTATTTGTCAAGGATTGTATGATTAAGGTTAATTCCGCAATATTCAACCGGGTGAATATTATAATTACGGAATTGGTATATATTAAATTCAACTGCTTGTTTTAGTATAAATTTATTAATATCGTAAAACAGATTAGTATGACCTTCTTCAGGACATCCTATATGAGCAATTTCATGTATAGCAACATATAATAGTTCATTAATAGAATGAAATTTATTATTCAACTTACTACGAATACAAAAATGTAATTCTTCACCTTTATTGACACTAAAACTAGTATGATTAGAATGCATAGAAGTTTCTTTAATTTGAACATAAGGAAGTCTATCTTTAATACGTTTAATATAATGCATATACCTTGATATCATAATGTCATTATTATGTTTAAACTTATTATAGATATAATCAATAAGCTCAGTTAATTTTTTCCGAAGTAACACCAAAGTATTAACGGCAATAATGTTATCAGAATCTTTACGAATAATATAGTTTTTTCCATCACTACCTTTTATGAATACCATTCCGCGATTAGCATGTAAATAAGACAATATTAGAAATAGAACAATACAAAATATAACTGATATCCACATTATACTATACGATATAAAAATAATTATAATAAATTTATTTTCTGCAATGAAAGTATATAACAATGGGTAATACCTCTAGCAGAACTGAGACTATTGAAAAATCTGATAGAGAAGCTCAAATTGCAAACATTCTCCAAACAACTGGTGGATATTCCGAGATGGCTTCAGAAATCGAAGTTAAAATTGTAGATAATATAATGGGTGGAAAACGTGGTTGCGGTGGTGAGGATGATGTATTCATGATCGGCGGTGACTACTCCGATATTAATGTCCGTCTAGTTGATCTAAAAGGTGGTGCATTCAATGATAACTCTGAAATTGATGTTAAAATTATTAATGCTTCATACCAAAATGGTGGATCTGGTGCCTTTGAAGAAGCTGACCATAATGCGATTTACAATGAGATCAAGAATCGTATTGCTTCATACCAAAATGGTGGTTCAGGTGATAATGAATTCTTCCAAATGCTAGAAAAGAAGTTGAATGGTGTAGATTCAGAGAGCCCTTTCATATCAGCTAACAAGTTTGCTGATGCTTTACAAAAAGGTGGTTATCATGAGGAAACTGAAACTGCTACAGTTACAGCCAAAAAACTATTAAACACTATTGTTCAAATGGGTGGTGAAGATTCATCTGACGAGTCAAAATCAGACTCTGACTTTTCATCTTCAGAAAACTCTTCTGACCTATCAGAATCTGACTCTGACTCCGTTAAAGATGTCAATTCAGATACATTCGCTATTTTACCTATTAAAACATCTCGTGCTAAAGGAAAACGTATGGCTGAATCAGACTCTGATGATGCCCCAATTTCATCTGATGATGAAGAACCATTCCTCTCATCAAGCTTAGAAACTGATGACATTAACCTTATTTCATACTCTCCCCGTAATTAAATAATTAAATAATTATTATTTTATATTTTATAAAATAATAATTCTAGCAAGTGACCTTCTTCCTAGATTTTTTAACTTTAGTCTTACTAGAGCTTGCCTCTGCAACCATATTTAACATTACATCAGGTGATAACCAATTACTAGTTTCATCATCATCACTATCTAATACAGTCCATTTTAACTCTTTACTACGTTCTTCATTAACTTTATTAATTTGGATAGTTTTTAATCGATCACATTCAATTGCATCTCTTACTTTACGTTT
>Ga0049081_10000134_pt1 | contig 28269 bp, 58 predicted proteins | sample GreLakmeER78MSRF_FD_66717 | JGI IMG/M metagenome (GOLD analysis project Ga0049081, IMG submission 66717) | Freshwater lentic microbial communities from great Laurentian Lakes, MI, USA - Great Lakes metaG ER78MSRF | ecosystem: Environmental > Aquatic > Freshwater > Lake | place: Great Lakes...
GTAACAAAACTTGAAAAGGAGGCATCGAACTTGAAAAACATTGGATGGAATTTGGCTTCTGATGAGTGTTGTGGATGTTTAGGTTATATGGAAGTTGTTACAGAAATAGGAACACTTAAAGAAAAGAAGTTGACTTGGGGTGAATTGGCTGATACAAATACACAAGAATATGACCCTAGTGGTTATCCAAAACTATGAAAAACCAAATGTCCATTGAAGTAATCGTAAAAGAGAATCCAAAACTTGTTCAAACCAAGAAAGCATCTGGATGGGGTGATAATGCCCATACAGTTAATGTTACAGGGGAGATTAGAAAGATTACTATTATTCGTGATGGTGAATCTCAAAAGTGCATTCGGCTTAGTGACTTGCAGAAAGAGTTTGCAAAAGTAAATAAACGTCTTGCATAAAATTTAAAACCTCTTACTATAGAGAAATGAAAATTGTATATTCTAGCAACAACTCTGGTGGTTCATGGTGGCTTTCTGATGAAGATTGGAAGAAGCTTGAAGCTGCTGGATGGAAAGTAGCGTGGCGAGAACCAAAGTATCTTGATGCTTTGGCTACAAGTGCTAGCAAAGACTTTCCAAGTGAAGAAGATGCTATTCGTGAGTGGGAAGAAGTAACTGGTCAAGATGCAAGTGATCAAGGGTGTGAGTGCTGTGGCTCACCTCATTCATTCTACCAAGACTGATATAACTGACATTAAACCTATTAACATCTGATATAACTGACATTATGATTCTAAAAACCTTTGCAACATTAAGCAAAACCGATAAAATTGACAACATTCTAAAGGCTGTTATCGAGCGTGGTAACATTCTAGTATTCCGAAACACTATGAATGGTGTAGTGAAACTGGTTAATGAATGGAAGCCTGATTCTCTATATGGGGATTTGGAAGGATATGAATCAACAGGATTGACAAAGTTTGTATGTCCTTATGCCGTTCAGTATGATGTATTTGAGAGAACACCTGATGGTAACGAGGTTAAGGTTGATCGAAACCCTGATCTTGATGCAACGACAGACGAAACAGACATAGATTTCGCAAACGCAATACTACAATAATATGGGATTAGACATTATAACAATTAAACAAGTAGAACCTTACACTGGAGACATAGACGATGTGGATGTATATTGGATTATATATCAGTTTAATGATAGGAAGGTTAAAACTGTAATGAAAGATGGGAAACTGACAACTTTGAAACACGGTCAAATGGTTACTGGTGTTTATGGTGGTGGAGATTTTCATGCTGGAAGTTACTCAGGTTATGGAGCATGGAGAGAGAAACTAGCACAACTAGCAGGATATGAAGCAATACCATATACTAAATCTTATGGTGATCGAACAGAATTTATGAGTTATAGTGCTGCTGCTTGGAAGTCTAAAGGTGGGCCATTTTGGGAACTGATTAACTTCTCTGATTGTGAAGGATATATTGGAAGTGTTGATGCTGCCAAGTTATATAAGGATTTCGTAGATTATACAAAGAAGGCGAACAAGATGTTTAAAGATGAAAACCCTTATAATTCTAGTTATGGCTTTCTACCCCTTTACAAATCTTGGAAGAAGGTAATGAAGATTGTTTCCAAAGGTGGATTGGTAAGATTCACATAAAAGTTCTTTACTTCTTCTGAGTAATCACTATATTCAAACCATGAAAAAGAAACCGCGAACATTTCATAAAACCATAATTCAAGTTGAAGTTCTATCTGAGGACTTTTACGATTTCAATGACCTTGAAGGAACACATTATGATATTACCGAAGGAGCGTGTTCTGGAAAGGTTCAAGTCATTTCTCAAGTTGAATTGAACGCTAAACAAGTAAGAGAAGCACTTTTTGAACAAGGAAGTGATCCTAGTTTCTTTCAAGTAACTTGCTAAAAATATGAAACAAATCGTAATCGAACATAACGTTAGGGGGCTAGATGGAACTGTATATCCTTCAGTTGGAATGACTGCTGAAGAATATGGACAGGAAATCTTTGATGAACTCACAGGATTTAAATTCCAAAGGGGATTTGCTGACAAGGTTATCATCGAACAGAATGAAGGTTTGCATGGCGATAAACCTTGCACTTATGATATTGCATTTCTTCAAACCAATGCCTCTATTGAAGCATGGATCAAATTCTTGGATTTAGAATAATATGAGCGCAACTGGAAGAGGAACTAAACGAAACGAAAACGATTTTTATGCTACCCCTGATAAGGTAGTTGACCAAATCATTGAAGAGATTGATTGGACAGAAGTTCATTCCTTTCTTGAACCTTGTCGTGGAAGTGGGGCAATATATGACAAGGTTCCTAAAACCCGCTATAAAGAACTGGAAGATACACCTGTTCCTACTCGTCCTTTAATGTTCCATGCAGAGTTGTCAGAAGGTATTGATTACTTGAAAGCGTATTTCAGTCTCCCTAAACCTGCTTTGATTTTGACTAATCCTCCTTTTAGTTTGGCGCAAGAGTTTGTTGAAAAGTCTTTAAGGGAAGCTGATTGTGTTGTATATTTACAAAGGTTGAATTGGTTTGGAAGCAAGAAGAGGAAGGAATTTTGGACGAAGAACCCTGTTACTCATTTGTTTGTATTGTCACAACGTCCTTCATTTACAGGCAAGGGGACAGATGCTTGTGAGTATGCTTGGTTTGTATGGGATAAGACAAGCAAGATTATGAAGCGGCCAAAAGGAATTTATGTTTTGTAATTGACTTTTAAAAGGAAATCTCTAATCATACAACTATGAAAACAAAACGCCAAATCATTCTCGAAACTGCTGAAAAATACACTTCTAAAAATCGTTCCACTGGATGTGTATATAAAGATTCTAAAGGTAATAAATGTGCTGTGGGTCGCTGCCTTAAATCGAATTCAACCATTTTTGACACGATGAATGAATCATTTGGTGCTAGGGATATTGGTGGTGTTAAACTGAACAAGGAACTGAAACCTTCTTATCGAGGACACTCTGTTAAATTTTGGGAAGAACTTCAGGCGTTTCACGACGACTCGCACAATTGGGAGGATAAAGGTCTAACTGAAGGGGGCTATGATGAGTTGGATTGTATGTTGAAAAACTGGAAAGGCAAATAATATGAAAATGTCACTAGAAGAACTGCAAGAAACATTGGAGATTCATACTAACAGACTTCGTGTATTGATTGACGAACACATAAAGGATGATGGACTCAAAGAATGTGATAGCCAACGTATTTGTTTGCTTAATCGTCTTAGCGATTTTGAATATACTATCAACGGAATTCAAGAGGAAGATTTGAAAGGCAATGAGTAGTCAACATAAGTATCTAGGGGAGAAAGAATTCGGAACCAATCATTCTGATACTCCTTTCTTTGGAGATACTGCTAGTGATTGGGCAATGCGGTATATTGGTTCATATGGTCAAATTGACGGCTCATCACATAAACAATGGGTGTTAGATCAAGTAGCAAGAATCTTAAAAGGAACTCCAATTCTGGTTAAACTTGCATCTTGGGATGATGGACAAACTGAATGGAGGTATAACACAGGAGAACCATCTAAGGAATATTTGGAATGGGTGGAAAAAATGAAATATTTGGTTGACGGGGAATACCAATATGACTATGATGTAGGAGGAGCACCATAATATGAAAACGAAAACAATCAAACGCAAATCCAAACGCCAAATCATTCTGGAAACAGCTAAAGCATATACTTGTGAAAACCGATCAATGATAAAGCGGGTAAAATTCGATGGGGAAACTCGATGTGCATATAAAGATCGTAGAGGTAACAACTGTGCGGTAGGACGATGCTTAATTCCTAACTCTATCCTTTTTAAGGGGGAGAACAACTTTGATACCATAGACACTTTTAGAGATATTTACACACAATTCAAAGAAGAATATCGTGGTCATTCTCTAGATTTTTGGGTGCAGCTTCAAGGCTTGCACGACACAAAATCCAATTGGGATATAAATGGACTTACTGATAAGGGACAAAAACACACTAAAAATCTTTTGAAAACTTGGGGAAACAAATAACACTTTGCAGCCGTAACTCAATTGGATAGAGTAAGAAATTTCTAATTTCTAGGTTATAGGTTCGAGTCCTATCGGCTGCGCCAATTTTAAAATGAAAACAAAACATGAAAACAAAACAATAACTTTCGCTTCAGTAATAACAGAACTCCAAAGGTCTTATGACTTCTTCGTAAACCATTTCAGTTTGGATAAAGACAAGTATTCCAATGCTTTAATCACTGTTATGGCTGCTGGAAGAAGACAAGCATTAGGTTGGCATCTCGAAGGAGGTTGGGAAGGTAAAGACAAGATCAAACGCACTGAGATTAACTTATCTGCTGAACATCTTAATCGTCCAGTAACTGAACTTTTGGGGACGCTTCTTCATGAGATGGCACACTTGAAAAACTCTACTGAAGGTATTGATGACTGTAATCCTACTAGTCAATATCACAATAAGAAGTTTAAGATTGCTGCTGAATTCTTTGGGTTGGAGGTAACTAGGCACCCTACTAAAGGTTGGGCTGTTACAAACGTTTCTACTATAGCACAAGAAGCCATTGATGCATTAAAACCAGAGGAATCCGTTTATAACATCTTTAGAGTCTCTGGTAGTAAAAAGGACAAAGCTGCTCCTAAATATCTTGCAATCTTTATCGACACCTCTTACACAGATAAGTTAGATGAAGCATGTGATAAGATGGGAAAAAATAAGAAGCAAGTAGTGGAGAATTTACTCGACACTTTCTTAGATGAAGAGTAGAGTCATCATATGAAAATACTACTCATCATACTACTAAGTTATTTAGTAGTTGCAAATCTTGGATATGCATTAAAGCATCCAGAAAAAACGCAAACGCAACTATTCCTTGACTTGCCAAAGATTGTAGTGTATCCATTTACTTTCCTAAATGACACCAATTAAACAGTTAGTCCCCAAATCAAAATTCATCCTAGCTCTCTCAGGAGGAAGTGATAGTTTAGCTGCTGCTTTATACTTTAAGAATAAAGGTTATGATTTCACAGCAGTTCATTTCAATGGGAACTTTATCCCTCAAGATGCAATCACACAAACTAATGTGGAGAAGTTCTGTGCTGTATATGAAATTCCTCTTATTGTAGAACTGAGTGATAAGGTATATGAATCTGGAAGCAAGGAAGCATTTTGCAGGGATGAACGCTATCATGCACTTGGTAGGGCTTGTAAGAAATTGAACGTCTTTGATGTGGTAACAGGTCATAATTTGCAAGATGCTGTAACTTCATATCTTTGGAATGTATTCAGAGGTAATCCAGACTTCAATCCAATTCCTTTTGAAACCGTTTTTGAATCCCCTACTTTCAAAGTTACTCGTCCTTTCTTGTTGACTTCTAAAGCAGAAATGGCAGAAACCGTTCCAACAGAATTCGTAACGGAAGATGAACTCAATCAGGATTTAACATTGACAAGGAATTGGATTCGTGATGTAATCGTTCCTGCAATCCATCAAAAGAAACACTTCAATCTCAATACTGTAGTAGCTAAGATTGTAGGTAAAAAATTGAAGAAATTTCTTGAAAGTCGTGAAAAACTTGATAGAGTGTAAGTAGTTGATAACAGTCCGTTAGCTCAGTTGGTTAGAGCAAAAAACTCATAATTTTTAGGTCGTCGGTTCAAATCCGACACGGACTACTTCAATTTTTAATTTAAAACAAACAAACAAACAACATGAACCTAAAACCATCTATACTTGAACTATTGGCAGAGATCATTGAAAACCAAATTGAACCTGCTTTGACAGAAATTCCATTCCGAAACCCTGCTGACATTCGTTTGGCATTGGAGTATTTGGCTGAAGAGATTGAAAGTTTGGACGCTAACGAAATCTTTACGAATCTGGCAGTAAATCCATCTGACTACGAAGACGAAGGGGAGGACTAAAATATGTCACTTAACGAAGCAGCACTTAGACTGAAAGTTATTGAACAGTTTGCACTTCAAGTTGAACATCTTAGGGAGGATGCAGCAAATTCTCCTGATTTAGGTTATGCTTCTTCTTGCAATGAACAAGCTGTTGCACTATTGGCACAAATGTCTTTAATGACAGTGGAGAAGATTGAACCTGCTAACTGATTATGTCAAGTTCTAAACCTATTTGTGTATGGTGTGCTGGTGATGGTTGGGATTCTGCATTCAAGCAATTCAATGGTAAGAAGTGCCGTAGATGTAAAGGCTCTGGAAAGTTGCAGTTAATTTCATTGGAAACCTTCATTAAGATATTGACAAAACCATAGAATAGGACTACCTTCAAATATATGAACAAACATATTAAGAAATATTTGGCGAGAAACTTAAAGAAAATTGCAAATAGGGTCAATACTGATTATGGTAGAACTGATTATGGTATAACTCTTTCCCAATTTCGACTTTCCAAATTGGTTGAAATTATTGAGCATGAAACTCCAAAGGAACGAATTGCACAGGATAGTAACAAGTGGTTTGGTAACAGTATTCACAAGAGTAATAAAGCAGAATACGTTAAGAATCTGGATGGAACTATTACAGTAAAACCTACTAATCCTGATCGGAAAGTTGATAATGAAAATTCTATCGTGAAGATTAGTAATGATGAAGACGGATGGAATTTTTTCAGAAACGAGATTAAACCGTTTTTCCCTAAAGGAACTAAGTTTAGATATTTCTACCGTTGTCCTAATGACGGGAAACCATATCCTAAAGCTATGGGGAACGTGACAAGGAAACGTGGTAAAGTCGTATCAATCTATATAAGCTAATAATATGAGCCAACTATCAAAAGCCAAAATCATTAGAAACGAAAGAGAATTCACTTATCCTGTTAGATCAGGTTTGTCAGATAATCTATATTTGGAACACGCATATTTAGTATTCAGTGATGTTGAATATGAATATATGACTGATATTGATGAAGGACTTTTGAACCACTTTGAAGCTCGTGATTTCGATTTGCTTCAAGAGGGCGATATTTTTTCCGTATCAGATAGCAATGGAACTAGGGAATATTTTTTTCTAGGGGATGATAATGCAGACAAATGGTTACTGAAAAGGAATTACAGCGGACAAATTGACTTACAAGTAGAAACCAACTAAATCATACTATGTCACAACTAGCAAGAGTAAAAATCACCAGAGGCAAGAAAGATTTCCATCTAACATTGAATGGAGCGTTATCAGATCAAATCCTCCTTGCATATCTTTCAGCTTTACTTACTGGAAAGCCATTAGGAGAAGAACTTATAGATTCAGAGGTGGTAATTATCGGTTCTTATTTAGACGGTCATTTTTTTCCGTTGAATAGTGGTGATCTGTTTCAAATTACAGATGATAAGGGGACTAGGGAATACGAATATCATAATGGCAATAAAATCACTTTGAAGCAAACTTTTAATGCAGATTTCGACACTTCAGAGTTTGCAGAAGAGGAACAACCTTCTTTGATTGATAGTATGAATCAACAGGGACTTACCTTTTCAAATTCCAATATCCAATTTGGGAACTATACATATACCACATTGGATGAGACAGATATTGATACTGGATTTGGCGACAAGTAAGATTTCTGAAAAATAATCTTGTAACTTTTTGAGATATAGATAAAGTGGGTGGGCTATGAAATTACAAACAACTACAAACGAAATTACACAAATCGGCGCAACACAGGCACAGGCATTTTCCATGAGAACATCACGAAAGATGTTTGAGATTCTGTCAGGTCTTTACTCTGATACTGAATTGGCTATTGTGCGTGAACTGTCTTGCAATGCGGTGGACGCTCACTTTATGGCAGGAAAGGAAACTGCACCCTTTCATATTCACCTTCCTAACGCTCTTGAACCTTGGATTATCATTCAAGATTTTGGAACAGGTATCTCTCACCAAAACATTTACGACATTTACACTGTTTATGGTGCTTCTACTAAGGAAAATACCAACTCTCAAATCGGATGCTTGGGGTTAGGTTCTAAGAGTCCGTTCGCTTATTCCGATAACTTTATCATCACTTCGATTGTGAAGGGTGAAAAGCGTATCTATAATGCCTTCTTTAACGAACAGAATACACCCTCTGTCGCGCTTTTGTCCACAGAAGAGACAACTGAGCCAAACGGTCTTAGCGTTCAGATTCCAGTCAAAACGGAAGATTTCTACAAGTTTGAACAAGCTGTTGAAAAGGCACTTCGTTTCTTCGCTGTAAAACCTACTGTGTCAGGTGGTTCTGTTAAGTGGACAGATGATAAGTGGACATTTGAGGGAACAGGATGGAAGTCTTACACTTCATTTAATTACAATGAATGTTATGCCGTTATGGGTGGCGTGGCATATCCAGTGGACAAATACAAAGTGGATAACAAGCATCATGCCTTGGTTGAACGTGGCGGAATTGTAATGTATTTTGAAATGGGCGAATTGGATTTCACCCCTTCTAGGGAACAGTTGGATTACTGCAAATTCACAGTTGACGCTCTTAATAACAAGCTGGCTACTATCTATGGCGATTTGATTGCTAAGATTGGTTCTACTATTGAAAGCAAGTCTAATATCTTTGACGCATTGCAAGCAGTTTCTACCATACATGAAAAGTTTCAATTCTTGGGTAACACTGTTTTGGATGGAACCTTTAAGTGGGGTGGAGTTGACATTAGCAAGCCTCAATTATATGTTCGCCAACTGATTGCTGTTGCTGATCCTAATGCTGTTCCTCATCACTATTTCCACAACCCCTATGGACGTTCTAAGGTGCGTGATAACAATGAAGTGCGTTTTGATTGTGATTGGTATGTAGATGATTTGGCTAAAGGCACTTATTCTAGGGCTAAGTCGTTTATTAAAAATAATAATTCTACTACTAAACGACTGATTATCTTTAGTGACGTTGTAGTTAAGCATCTAATCGCCAGTGGTTTTCCAGTAGATATGTTTATTAAGACTTCCACGCTTCCAAAGGTTGTTCGTGCTGCTTATGTAAAATCTGCTAATGGTGCTAGTGTTCCTGCTACTATTAAGATGTATTGCATTTCAGATTATTGGAGGCAATCTTGGAAGTCTGCTAACTTTGATCCTGCTAATCCTCCTATGTTGTATCTTGTTAAACCAGCAGGGGAAACCAGTAATGATACCGCTTGCTTTGTTAAGAATGATAAACTTTCTAAGTCCCTTAGTGATCAAGATGGGATTAAAAAGTTTCTCCAATATGCGGGAGTAGCGGAAAGTGAGTTTGTCGTGATTGCTGAACGGAATGAAAAACATTTGGTGGCAGCAGGTTCGATCAACTTTAGTGTTTGGTTGGATGAACTGTTGAACAAGATCAATCTTCCTGATACAGAAGATATTAAAATGTATGACACTGTTAAAGATTCTTATCGGTATGATGAAAATCTTAGAATGATTACTGCCAAACCAAAATTCAAAAACTTGGATGAAGCTAATCCTTTCCGTGTGTATTGCGAAACATTGAACAAGGTTAGTAAAAAGGTATCACCATTCAAACTGATTATGAACTATCTCGACATTAGTAAGTTCACTACACCTTCTACTCCTGCCCCTGTTGTAGAGTATTCGCCTGTAATGAAGCTGCTTATCTCTCGTATTAACTCTTGGGATGTTGCCGATTTGCTTACCATTACGGAAGCACTCGAAAACAAAGACACGAATAAGTAAAGAAAAGTCTTGTAATAAAACTAGAACCATATATACTCCTTAACGCTATGAACACACATCAAACAAAACAACTACCAACTGCACTTACTATCACTGGAAGCGGAAAAATCTGCACTTCCATTAACGGAAAGGTCTATACAGTAGATACTACACACACAAACTACAAAACCATTCTCGATACCGTAAAGGCACAGGATTGGACGAAGTTTGTTCAACTGGTAGATTTGACTGCTCCTGTCAAGTCTTACATCCAAAACTCGAAATCAGGTGGCAAGGTGCAAGTGAATGACGGTGCTATTACTTATGAAGGTAATGTTATCCACAATACTCTCACTAAGCGCATCCTGTCCTTTATCACAGAGGGACTTCCTTTTGAGCCTCTTGTGAAATTCTTGGAGAATCTTATGCAGAATCCAAGCAAGCGTGCCGTAGATGAACTTTACGGTTTCCTTGAAGCGGGTGAACTGCCAATTACAGAGGATGGTTATTTCTTGGCATATAAGAATGTTCGTGGAGACTATAAGGACATTCACAGCGGAACCTTTGACAACAGTGTAGGACAGGTTTGCAAAATGGCGCGAAATGCAGTAGATGAGGACAAGGATCAAACCTGTTCTTATGGATTGCACTTCTGCTCTATTAAGTATCTTCCTAACTTCACTTGGAGTGATGGTGGACATACCATGATTCTAAAGATCAATCCTGCTAATGTGGTCGCGATCCCAATAGATTATCAGAACACTAAGGGGCGTTGCTGTGAGTATGAAGTTGCTGGCGAATACACGGAAGATTGGCGCAAGCATATTGAAGAGGGTAACAATGGATTTACCGATAAGGTTTATTCTACACTCAACGGTCAAATCTACGGTGTAAAGCCAAGTGGACAGAGTTTTTACAACGTCCGCGATGGTAGCGGAAAGTTTGTAAAGCAGACTGCCAGCACGGTTTATGACGATGGTGATGGGTGTGATTACGGTTACGGTTGGTAAAAATTCATAGTGAGGGGCGGGTGATGGGATAGTCCTGTTACCCGCCCTTTTCTATTTCTGTTGTTGACACTTTCCAAATAACTGTGTATTGTATTTGAACTATGGAAACAGAATATCAAAATTTTAATATGGTTTGCCCTAACGCCAAATGCAAATACAGCTTTAGGTTGAAGAAGGGCGAACGATATGCTGCACCTTGCGAGTGTTTTAAATGCGGTCAAATCATGGAGAGAGAGAATTATCCATTGAATATTTCACCGAATTGAATGTGAATGTTGATGTTATTCTTGACAATCCAACCAAATAAGTCCATCATCAAAACATGAAAGATAAAAACGGTAGAATTATTAAAGCAGGAGACAAGGTTCGTAAATGTGCAACCTATGCCGATTATATAAACCAAGTCACATTTGAAGTGATTGATGGAGGTGATGGAATCCTTTTTGTTGACAACGTTGCCCTCACTGAGTATATTACAGGGAACAATTATACCTCTTTGGAAATCGTATGAACTGGTTTGCAATACTGAACATTCTAGGGGCGTGTTGCTTCTTTGGTGCATTGATTTCACGAAGAGTTAAACCTTCCTCTTATTTCACCTTTCTTTTTCTGTATATTGTCTTGCCATGTTTCCTTTGGTATTTGGCTATTAAAGCAGGAATATTCATCTATAATTTGTTTTGACATTTCACATTAACTTTATATAATACACCCATGATTACACTACATATACTCGTCACCTTAGCATTTATTCTTGCATTCCTTTACATCGCTGTGGAATGTCCTTGTTCTCCGTTTGTAGGTATTTTCCTTTGTTTTGTGTTTGTTGTAGGCATTTTCACTTATCCTAGTTACACTCTAGGAACTCGAAATGTGGAAGATGTTAAAGCACATGCACCTAAAGTTTGGCAAGATGCTGGAATGGAAGTAGTTGGATATGAGGGATATTACCATGATGTTCTAACTGGTGGAGTGGTTCAACACACCCTTCGTAAAACTGGTAAGACAGACATTTTATATCACGGACAGGTTTCTAAGTGGAAGTCCGAATATCATTATACTCTGACTGCCATTGATGCAATTAAACCTTGAATGTCATGGAGAGGTTATTTGCAATTATTTGAATTCCGTTATTGACTTAAATCCTAATCTGTCTATATTTGTTGACGATGAAACAACTTAAAACTAAACATAAAGACTTATCGAAAGTTGATATTGGTAATGACTTTAGGGACTTCCCACAACTCTATAAAACCCCTAATGATATTGAGAAATTCATAGCTGAACATAAATTGAATGTTCCAGTATTAAGCAATGTTTTGAAGTTGCGTAAAGGTATTAAATTAGATTTAACTCCAACAGAAGATAAAATGTTGTTCGGGGATTTTTTTGATTATATATACGATGTTTTTCGTGTTCCTGTTAAACAGACATATGAAGGCATGAAGAATTGGTTGGTGGATTACCTTGAAGAAAAACTTGTAATGGGCGGGATTGATGGCATGAAGCACGATTATTACATGGAGGTTATAAATAGATATGACAGTAAATTATCTATGAATAATTTTTTCAACAAATTTTGCTCTAAAAAGGGTGTAGATTCCACTCGAAGAACCTTGGAAGAAATCAATTACTTCCTTGATGTTAAAGTTGAACATCCAGATTATTACAATAGGACAAGGGAAAAAATTATTGAATCGTTTTGGATTAAGAACGATAGAAATAGCAATCAGCCTGTTAAAGTAGGCAATGAAGCATATTCTAGGGTTCATGTTTATCCTGATAGGGTTTATATCTTTGGATGTGATGATAGTTCATATACATTAGAAACCAAAACTGAACAAGAGGCTAAGGATTTTGCTCAATTTTTAAAGTGTGGTGCTCCTGTATGGAATTTCAGTTACGCTAAATACATCCACAAAGATTTAAAATTTACGAATTGACTTAAATCCCAATCTGTATATATTTGTTGGTAATGGATAAATCACATTTGACTGCAATCACTAGGAAAGAATTGTCTGCACCTTCTAGGTATCTGAAGGAGAAAGGGTTGCTTGTGGGGAAGCTGTTGGATTATGGATGTGGTAAAGGAAAGGATGCTGACATTTTAGGAGCAACCAAATACGATCCTTATTTTTTTCCAAGTGTTGAAGGTATTTATTCTAATGGGGAGATAATCAAATTCGACACTGTTTATTGCAACTTCGTGTTCAATGTAGTGGAAGATGAAATGGAAAGACTACGTGTTTGTTCCCATCTTTGCAATCATTTAAAATCTGAGGGAACTTGTTATATCACTGTTCGCAGAGATAAAAAGAAATTGAAGGGTAAGACTTCTAAGGGAACTTGGCAGGGATATATTGAATTCGATTTACCAGTTGTATATGAGAAGAAAGGCAATTTCATCATTTATAAATTGACAAAATAACCCGAATCTATATATTCAAACCATGAAAAACAAATCCGCTTTCGCCGTAATTGAACTTAAAGAGAGTAAGGGCGAACAATGAAACATATCCACACCATATCTTTTTTGGGATTGCTTTGGAAAGCCTTTGATAATCACGAAAAACTTATTGGAACAGGATTCCTAGACGATAATAAAAACGCCAGATACTTTGAAAACATTCCTATTACATACTACAATTCAACTACACAAGATCAAATTCCTCCTTATGAGGTTCTTGACGATGTAAATAACTACATTACACTGTTGACAAAAAGTAAATGATTGCTAACATAAACATCGCCAAACACTGCTCAAATAAATATACTTGGGAATTACATTTTTTCCAAACTGATAAAAGTGTGTTGTCAGACTGTTCTTTGCGGTCTGATTTGACATTCCAAACAGAAGAAGATTGCGTGGAACACATGAAGAAAATAGTGAAAATGATGTTCCCTGATATGAAAATGCAGTTGACAGATTAAGAAAGATAGTATAGAGTATTATATCCAAGATGAAAACACTTCCAACTCTTTATTCACTAACTGCTACTGGTGCAACTCAACAATGGACTATTCATATTGAAGGCAACCAATATTGGACAGAAGCAGGACAAGTAGGAGGAACAATAACAAAACATTCTCCCGTTGACTGCTTCGGTAAAAATCAAGGTAAGAAAAATCAAACTACAAACGAGGAACAAGCAATAGCGGAAGCACAAGCTAAATGGGATAAAAAGGCAAAGACTGGTTATCACTCTGACATTACTAAAATCAATCAGATGCCTTATGTGGAGTGTATGTTGGCTAAGAATTTCAATGACCGAAAAGGAAAGGTGAAATACCCTGTTGGAGTGCAGATTAAATTCAATGGAGTAAGATGTATTGCAACTAGATTTGGCTTGTTCTCACGTAAAGGCGAAAAATGGATTAGTGTTCCTCATATTGAAGGTTCGCTGATTGAATTTTTTGAGCAATATCCTGATGCTGTTCTTGATGGGGAATTGTTCAACGAAGATTTGAAAGAGAAGCTGAACGAATTGGTAAGTATTGTCAGAAAGAAAAAGCCAACAGCAGACGATTTGATTAAGAGCGAAAAGATTGTGCGTTATTATGTCTATGATATGTATGATGCAACTGTTGGACAGGATGAAAATTATCTAGTTCGTTCTGTGGAAATTCCAAAACTTCTAAAGGACAATCCGTATTACAGTGAAGTGGAAACCAATATCGCCACCAATGAAGAGGAAGTGCTTAAAATTTATAGTGAAGTTATATCTACTGGACATGAAGGAGTAATTGTTCGTGATTTGATTATGCCGTATGAAAATAAGCGTTCTCATGCTCTGTTGAAGGTTAAACCAGAAGATGACGAGGAAATGACTATTCTGAGCGTTCAAGAGGGGTCTGGTAACTGGTCTGGAAAAGCTAAGACGGTAACTGTTCGTAGAGATAATGGTGATGAGTTTGATGCTACTTTTAAAGGTAATATGGAACAAGCTATCAAAGTTTTAAAGGAACAAAAATCTTGGATTGGTCAAAGGGTTACAATCAAGTTTAATGGATTGACAGGATTGGGGATTCCAAACTATGCTCAATTCGATATTAACAACTCCACAAGAGCGGAAGTTGATATTTAATATGGGAACACATCCAAACACACTACTAATGCTGGTTCTAACACCTGATGGTTTATCACGTAAAACCATGAGGGAGATACTAGAAGAACATGATCTGGAAGAAGATGACGATATTAAAATCGGTTCTAAGGAGTATCATCATACCATTATGGAAGCTGATTACGATGAGAGCTTTCAAATCGGTTCTAAGGAAGGGGATTTGGTGTTTCATGATTTCTTGACTTATGGATATGGGGAATCACAATCTTGGGCTGATGTAGAGATACAGAAGAACGAGTTGGAAGAGTGGGCTAAAGTAATGTGCGAGAAGTATCATTGCAGCTATGAAATTCGACTAGGGGCAAATTATTGGTAGTTTCTTCTTTACATATTCCATTTAGAATCTAATATATCTCCATGAAAGCAAACGTAGAAGCATATCAATCTGGAGAAGAATTGGGTTATAATGACGGGTTTTATGGCGTAAAGCATAAAACAGTTTTTAAATTTCCTGATAATTGGAAAGAAGCGGAGAAAGAGAATTATATTAAAGGATATGAAACAGGATATGAAAGCGGTTTTGAATCAGCTTCCAAACAGTATTAAACATTAAGAATATGATTTATACTAAGTCTTCTACAGATAGATGGTTATCAGAGAAACGGGCAACACCATTGTTAAGTAAAAAACGTAAGGGGAAAAACACAACACCTCCTCCTATTAGAATTGTGATGAGGTTCGATCAAGTTCTTATTGGTGCAACATTTTTTAGAAATTTAACAGATAATATCGTTTGGATTAAAACATCTAAAAATAATGCGTATTATGAACCACGAGAAGCAACAAGAAAAAAAGGTTATGTTCAAGCTTATAGCGGATATTTAATATACAATAATACCAGCTATAAAAATAAGTCTAGGAGCTATTGTAAGTTTCCTCCTCATAAAACAGTTTATAGAGACAAATATAAACAAACAATAAAGAAAACTAAATCTCAATATAGGAAGAAGAAAAAGAAAGTTATATACGTCCCAATAGAAAAAGACTATTCCTTGTTTTAAACATTGACTATTTTTAAACATTCTCTATTCTACATATATGGAAAAAGAAATACCTACACAGAAAGGAACATACCTTTGGATAGACAAGACAGGATGGATCAGCAAGAAAAACACTGTTCACTCTGTTTATGTTTGCAATATAGGGGATGGAGCAGGAGGGGATTGGTTGCGTGTATATTGGCAAGGTGGATATTGGAACGTAACTCCAGATGAGTTTGACGACGAAGGATGTTGCTGGCCAAAGGAGGGGTGGGTTTAACTTTCAAACTCGATTCAGAGGGTTATTGCACAGAACAGCTTTGGAGTGTAATGCAATTCTTCGGAGAGGGGATCAATATGTGGAGTTTGGTTATCGAAACTGATATTGAACTGATATTCCCTGAATCAGATTCTGCCCTCCATTTGACTATTTAAACATTGGTGGTATAATTCCCCCATGTTTACTAGAGATAATATTTCCGCTATAAAATCAATGTCACAAGATATAGTATTCTTTTGTGACAGGTATATTCACACCACTAAGGAAGGGAAGAATCCTAAACCCAAAGGATGGTCGGACAGAGTAGAGAAACAACTTGAATGTCTATTAAATTCATTCAATTGCTTTACCCAAAATGTTAAATGAATACTTCGATAAAATCTATTACATCAACATGGACAAAGATGTTGACAGAAGAAATGCAATAGAGAACCAATTTGAAAGGTTTGGAATCACAAACTATAAGAGGATTGCAGGAGTAGAAGTCAAATTGTTACCACATTATAATCTATATCGCAATTTCATCAAGACGGATTTGAAATACATCTTGGGAAGTCTAGGGTGTCGTGCTGCTCAATTAACGGCTGTATTCGATGCCAACTATTACAACTACGAAAGAGTTCTAATATTGGAAGATGATGTAACTTTCACCATTGATCCCGAATTGCTATTTGAAAACAATAAGAGGGAATTTGAAGAGCATTGGGATATGCTATACTATGGAGGATTGATTGAACCCCAATACAGGAATCAAATCGTGTGTGCTCATGCTTATGGACTTCATAGGAATGTTTATCAGGACATTCTAAACATGGCTGAACCTTCTGGTATGGAGATTGATAACTTCTACGCAAAGATTTTACAGCAGATGAGTTACAATCCAACAGGGAAATATATCATCAAGACTGTTCACCCCTTCAATTCAATTGTTCAGAATAAGAAACATGAATCGAATATAGCCACTAAGCATACGATTTAGGGATAGTATCACAGGAGGGATCAGATTCGTTAATAACCTCTCGTTTAATGATACTGAAGTTTCCAGCGATATAACCTTGATCGTAGGATTCTTGGAGTTCATTGCATAGTTGTTTGACTCCTTCTTTTGGTTCAAGAGTGGCAGTAAGTTCATCACTTCCAGTGTCTTCTTCTGATCCGATTACTCGGTCAAATACTACGGTGTATCTTGCGATTTTTGCGTTCATGTTAGATTGAATAAATTACGTATGTGATACTAAAGGAAAATGCTAAGGATAGCAAGATTATAAGTATAATATCCCACCAAGAAACAGAATCACCACCGATATTTTTAGTTATCGAAATTAGTAATACCGCTACAATACAGATGATAATTTGTTGTGTGCTCATTTAGTTAGTGATTAGATAAAGGACAAAACTGAGAACACCAACAACGCCAATAACTAATAACCAAATACACAAAATTTCCAACCAACCAACCATCTTACCCCCCATTATTGTTACTGCTATGAATGGTGATGCTAGAAGAATATAGCCTATAATTTGTTGTGTATCCATATTAAAATTGTCCATTCTCCACTAAGGTTTTGAGCATTGTCAGCCACATCAAACGGTTTTCAATGTTTTGTGGGGTGTAATACTTCTGGTTTTTTCCTTCATGAAACATTTCGATAGTTTCCTCCTCCGAATATTTAGTTTTGTATTTGCGGCTAAACATTTTCAGAACTGAATAATACCAAGCACGAGCGTCTGCACCATTGCAAAGCTCCATTAGGTTACAAGTGAATACGCCATTGTCGATTGATACATATTCATCAAATTTTTCCAGAATGTTATTCAACCATGCCAGTTTTTGTTTTTTGATATAACATGACATTTTATATGCGTTTAAACTCGCCTCGGTATTCAATATGTTTTTCATGGTTTAAATGTATTCTAAAATTGAATGAATGTCCAGAACTAAATTTAAGTATATCAATATAAACCAGAACGTCAATCAGATTTTTCATCAGGGAACAATTCTTTTTTAAGTCGTTCAAATTCAGCAAGTTTAGCCTTTCGTGATTCTTCTTCTTTGCGTTCCTTATCACGCCTTGCCCTTTCCTTTTCAGCCTTTTCCTTTTGCCCTTTTAGTTTAGCAACGTATGCTTCAGGATCATCGAAATAATCCAATCCAACTCTTTCTGTTTTACTCCTATCTTCAGGATAAAATTCATCCCAATCTTCGTAATGAATCGCAACTTGATTGGTTTCATCTTCATATTGAACATAATCCACCCAATCATGATCTGATTTGATGAAATCCATATAAGGCTTCAAAAGAGGGGTGATACTGTTCAACGCCTCTGCTGCTTCACTTCTACGTGTTACAAACAGTTTTATTTTTTCTTTGATCTCGTTCATGGGTAATCAATATACAGATTTTGCAGTTTTTGTCAAATTTTTTTCGATGTATTCTTCAGGATTATCGAAGTATTTAGTATCAACCACTATAACCCTTTTACCCCAATATTCATCACCACCTTCACCACACTCAAGAACAGAATATGTAACATAAAATTGACCGTTGAATCCATTTTCAATATTGTCAAAATCCTCAACTTCTAAATGAGCCAGCAAAGGCTTTAAACGAGTATATAAGAATTGAAAAATCCGTTGCTTTTCCGCTTCAAGGTCATCCAGCCTATCAAGTTTAGTTTCGATCTCGTTCATGGTTATATAATATATATTTGAATGTTTTTGTCAACTCTTATGCAGCATTATATGAAGAAAGAATAACTCCAGCAACAGTTCCCTCTTTTGCAACTCCAATAAATTCAACACTGACTTGGTTAGGATCATTCACCCAACATCCACTCACATAACCGCTTGTAACAGGAATAGTCCGATGCCCATTAGGATGCATCACAGCAGCTTCCACTTCAGATTCAGCAGCTACAATAGCAGAATCAAAGGTGTCGTAACTAACATTCTCTTCAGGTTGTGATATTCTATACAAGTTCATAGGTCTTTTATATATTAAATTAGAAATTTGTCAATCGTTATCTCTTACCTATTGCCAAAAACTTTTTGTTGCCTATAGAGTTTAAAAACCTAGGGCCATCCCCATATCCATTACAAGGTTTCCATCTTCCCTCTTCTTTATAATCATGAGAGGGTGTATACATTTTATCGTAAATATCGTCGTCCCATTTTAAAGCATATAAATAATCTTTGCGAGGAGTTCCGTCACTCCATTTCAAAGATGGATCATCAAGGTCAAGATAATAAAGAGATTCCTTAGAAGGCACAGAACTATCAAACCTTGGATGTGGCACAGAATAATTATGGTTCTTATAACACCACAGCCATAACATCTGTTTTTTATGTATTATTCCGACATCTGGTTTAATACTGTAAAGATAATGATCAAATGTCTCAACTCCTCTTTCATCAACATCCAATAAGAAAACGTGCTTTATAGTTAAATTCTTACCATACAATTCTTCAATGTTCTTCCAAGGCAAATTCAATAGTTTCATAGGACGTTTATATGTTTGTCAAGATGTTTATTAGGAGGTAGGTGTAGAAAGATTCGAACTTTCACTTTACAGATTTTCTTCACACTATAACTTTCGTTATTCTTGCGATTTGTGCGCTGGACTTTACCTTAACCATAGCTTCTGCTTTAGGTTCCTTCCGTCAAGTCTCTACACCTTCCTATTTCTAGGCTTGGCTCGGTATTGGCAGTTAAGCTTTCACCGAATTTGAAAGGCGACATTCATAAGATTTCTCAAATGAAGCTCAAGTTTTTATTATATTACAAAAAGTCTGTTGTCTCTGCCGTTGGACTATACACCCATATTACATTATTTATTCACTCTCATGTTATCATATATTAAAAATTTGTCAATCTTGAACATCCTCTATTCTTCGAGTTCCCCAAGTTACGGAAGTTCCCATTACAATCTCTGCAATGAAAGCATCCAATTCCGATAGAGTATTATTGTTCATGAAGTTTAACAGCTTTGAAGAAGAACCGTTCTGGATCGAAATCGTCTGAATCAGGATCGTTCTGAACAGGGTTATCATTTACTTCTTTAGCGTAATCTTCTGCTGCATAAGGATCAGTGAAGAATCCGAAATTGTGGCAAGCCCTAGATTCCACTCCATAGTTCCCATCTTCACAATATGGAACATCCTCAAAGATCATGTAAATTTCTTTCATAGTTTTATAATAAATTAAATGGGAAGGAAGTCAAATTAAATCGAGAAGCGGTAGGCAGTTCAAACTACCTACCGCCCGATTTTTTTCCAGCTTAGGCGAAACTCTCTGTCTTGCCGTAGATGATGGTTGCCTTGCCCTTTGCACCTTCCTTGCGACGGCTACCAACGATTGCCACCTTGCCAGCACCAATCATTTCACGGATGCGAAGATAGGTGATAGCATGAGACACCTTGGAAGCCTCTGCAATCTCCTTGATGGACATTTGCGGCTCGTTAAAGACCAGTGTAACATCCATGCGTTTCTTACCACGCTTTGCAGCAGGTTTAGTAGCGGTAGGAATTGCAGAAGTATTAACATCCACAGTTGCGGTTTCAGTTGTAGTTTCAGTTGTGTCAGTTGTATCTGTTTTCATAAGGCGTGTATAGTAGGCTATTATTTGTTTAATTGCAAGAGTTATTTTTATATTCTTCTGCAAAGCCCTCTGCAAAGTCCATAAACTCTTTGGGGAGAATGACATTTGAAGGGATAATAAAAGGAATAAATTCATCTGCTACCCAATTATACTCGGTAGTTACAATTCTTGCAATATCCTTTAGTTCATATCCTGCAATCCCCAAACCAATCTTAGTGAAGTAAAAAGTCAAATCAGGGTTGTATTTGGCATATAGGAAAAACGCTTTGACCATTGCTTCGATTTCCCACAGTTCAAGTTTCTCCAATGAACCACTGGAAGCACCAACTTTTAGAGTAGGAATGGCAAAACACTGTCCAGTATGTCCATAACCAACTCCCCATACTGCTCCAAACTTCTCATGTGCTACCTTTGCCGCTCCACCGGAATGATGGCCGAGAAAATTCGATCCAAATACAAAAATTTCATTAGGTTCAAGTTCTGTGATATTTTCTGGTGTATATTTGTCCATAGAATAGAACTATATACTTTTCAGATATATTGTCAAACAGTTTCTAAAATCAAATCCTCTGAATTGAGACAGAAAATTTCGTAGTCTTGATCTGAAACCTCTGCATAAAAAGACCCATCATTGTCTTTCTTGATTCCTTCGATTGTTCCTACAAACTCGTTTCCGTTTTCTGGATTGTATGCAAATACCTTGTCGCCAATTTCTAGTGGATTACCTTTGTTATCTTTCATGTTTAAATACTTTGAACTATTTATCTAAAATTGTCAATTACTTTTGTTTTTATCTACCACATCCAATACGAGACGCAGATTTCCATTTTCAAATTGGACAGTATCGAATAAGTTCATCCAGTTTTGAACTTGTGCTACGATATGAATACGTTTGTTATATCCAGAAAACCAGCAACGAATCACATCTGTTTTAATGAGATACTTCTTAAAAAACGCTCTCACACACTCCCTAAATTCGTCTGCTTGTGCTTCATCTACACTAACATGGATATTTACATCTACAACTCGACAAGCAGTAGTTCTATTCAATTGTATGCGTCCAATCACAGGGTTTAATTTTCCTACCTTTGTTTGAAATGCTCCAATGGTTTTATCATAGTGAGCCTGAATGTCTTGAATTGTTGGTGTCATGGAATTACGTTACAGAAATCAGATGAAAATGTCAACGAGCAAGTTCGTATTTAGGAGGGTTCATGTTCCTAGAATTGTAAAGATTGTAGGATGAAGTCTTTACCAACTTAGCATGAGTAAGATTTTTAGTTTCTGTCACTGTTTTATAGTCATTAGATTTCCAAACAACTTCCCCTTCATAAACCCCAATAACAATAGTGGATGAATAAGATAATTCCACTGTTATTTCTTCCTTGACTTGTTTGAAATCAGCAGTATTTCCGTATACCCCAAATCCAAAAAACAGTATGATGATATTGATGAAAATTCCTAAAGCACCTCTATTAGGATGATCCCAATCCCGTTCCAATAGGACGAGAATTATCCCAATAAGAAGGATTGAAGAGATTATGACAAGGGTAATAGTTTGTTCAGTGTTCATGGTAGTATTGTATATTGTTTTCGATTTAATGCAAGTTCAAACCTTAGCGCAGACAACTTGTGAAAACGCTTCCATCAGCTTCCACCCCTTGATAACGATAAGCATCCCCAAATGGAAGGTGAACTACTTTAGAGATACGTTTGCCTAGCTTGGTGATTAGATAAGTTGCATATCCATCAGCAACACCGAAATGAACCGCTCTTCCAACGCAAAGACCACTAGGAAGTAACTTCTGTGCTTCATCCAATTCCGCTTCCAATTCGTTTTGCTCTTTATCCCAATCATCAAAAGTGAATCCTCCAGCAGACAAACCATCTGATAGTTTCTTGTAGGATGCTTTAACCTTTTCAGCAAAGGCTTTTACTTTAGCGGGTGTGTCTAGTGTTAGTTTCATATAATTAGAATATAGATTTGGTTTAAAATGTCAACGAAAACCTCTTAACCAATTGATTATTTTCAATATAAATTTCACTTGAAGAAGATATTCCACCTCTTATAAAAGAACCTTGCAATCTGTCCATTGGCAAACATCCTCTTCAACCAACCACCATTGTTAGTGATTTCAAGATTGTTCCTAAACAGTCTTGTGCCTAGATCAACATTATCCTTTGGGAATTCAAGTTTCATAGATTAGGGTTGAACCATATCATAGGGGAAATAAGGCACATCATCATCGAAACACTCTTCTGGATCAATAGTGTTTCCCTCTTCATCTTCATAATCACATTGATCTCCTGCAATGAATTCTTGATTGATCAGTTTTCCAGTTTCGGTGTCAATAGTTTGAATTACGAATCCAGTGGTTATCTTTTTGAGTTGCATAGTGTTTGTATATTACAGGTTTTGTGAAAAGTGTCAACGAATAAATTTCCCAATGCTTCCATTAAACAATGATATAATCGTATAAATCACACAAAAGGCGATGAAGAGGAATTTCAAATATTTCACTCTGATATATTCGTGCATTGTAGTAATTTAGTCAAGTTCAATCTCTTCCAAGTCGTTCTTAGCGAGTTTAGAAGTAAGTTCCATTATCTGCACCAGTTTTGTGAGACTGACTTTCCCATTGTATAAGCTGAATACATCTTTCAACTTAAATACATGAGCACGTTTAACATAGTATTTCGTGCCTCCACTTTCACAAACCCACTTCTCCAATCCAGTAGTAGGTTCAGTGCCAAATCCAGTGTAGAACTCCAACGTGTCATTGTCAAAGTTGAAGATATATGCGTATTCACAAAACAATCCATCTTTATAGAATTCACCCCCACTTACCAAAACAGGATTAAAGGTGTTCCAATCTTCATCTAAAATGGACTTATGGTTATCATACGCATCACGATTTTCATTTTCTTTAACCCATTTGATACGTTTGAAGAAAGCAAGCAATTGTTTTGAAGTATATGCATTAGCCTTTTTCAAGACTTCATCCCCAAGATAGGAGGGGTATCCGTCTGAATGTGAATACCATCCTTTAGGTTTTTGTTTTCTGTGTTTATATCCGACAAATGCTCGTGTGCTCATAGTATTGTTTGGTTGTTTATTAGTCTTTTATAGTATCTGATTTTTTTCTAATGGCAAGATTTATTTTTTAATCGTTACCAATTCAGCGGTTTTTTTCTCAATCCTCTTCATCAACATTTTCCTCGTATCCCATAAATTCCTTTAATTCATCTGGCGCACATTCAATATCGTCATGGTATTCATCATTGACCTCTCCATTTGGCGAACAAGTAGCCCTTCCGATATATTCCCCACCTTCTCCTAGATAAGTGAGAACGAAAGTGTGTCCTGTCAAATCAGCGAGTTTCTGAATTGCTTTAATAGGAGGACTCCAAGCAGTATTAAAACTTGTAGTAATTTCATTAAACGTATAAGTATCGTATGCGTCCCATTTAGTCCCCCAATTCGCCACATTCCAATCATACCAATTATTAAATCCATACTTGGCAATAAGTCCTTCACTATGTTCTTGTGTCATTCCCAAATTAAAAGGACGACCAAGACTTTTTTCATGTTCAGAAAGTTTCTCAAAATTATCATTATATTTTTTCCAAGAAACATCTATTTCCTCTTGTGTTTTAACCTTTGCAGGAGCATCTAAACCTTTTAGTTCTTCTGGAGTAGGACTAATTTTATCGAAGGAAATACTGTTCATATCATCACCTTCATCAAGTTTTGTATATGGTTTCAAGATTTCTATGAGATTAAGAGACTTATCAAGAAGTTCTAGGACGTTTGAGGTATGATTTGGCATAGTCTTTTATAGTATCTGATTTTTTTCTAATGGCAAGATTTATTTTTTAATTGTTATAAGTTCAGCGGTTTTTTTCTTAGCTCCATGAACAGGGAAACCAACCACAGTGGAACGGTTTGCCTTTTGACACAAGCGGCATGAATTGCAAGTTACATTGTCTTTGTAAGTTGCAGGACACACAGTAACCTTGTTTCCTTTTTCCAACCTTTGTGGCAAGGAACTAATGCGTTGTTTATATTCTGCTTCCGTTTCCAACCACTCTCCCCCTTGTTTATACTTGCGTTGATATTCTAATGGCAGGATAGTGACAACAGGAGCACCCTTACCAACCATTTCGTTAGCGTGTTCAATACTGTTAGCAGAGATATTTACAGTGAAACCGTTTTCATTTGCAAACTTAATTGCCTTCATGTTTTTTTCCGTGTTATACTTGTGTGTATAAGTGAAGCCTTTTTTTCCAGTGTTTGCCAATACCAACTCTACCAGCTTATTCACTTCGATATTCTCCCCATTGCCATACAAATCACCCGCAGCATTGTGACGGAAGAATTGACCAGTAGGAAGGTTTTTAATCTTTTCAATGAAAGTGTCGTAATCGTCTCCACGTTCACCAGTAGAGATTTTTTTCCAATGAATAGCTAGAGGGCCATATTCAGCATAGCACCCTCCATTGTTAGCATGATTCAAAGGACAACTAGGAGGACAAGATACGTTTGAAGTAATGGTAACTGGAATAGGGCCAATTTTTGCGTTTCCACTTACTAGAGTTAATGCGGTTTTCATGTTTCGATAATGGACAATTTTTTTCTATTTGCAAGACTTTCTTTTTGATAATTTTTTAATACGTGATATGTATGTCAGAACCAACCACCTTATATGTTTTCCCTTTATGTTCAAGACAATTCTGAATTTTTTTCTTCTTGTAATTTGAGCAGCCTTCGGTGCCCTACCCTCGGAGGTTTATCTCCTGTTAGCCCTGATTTAGGTTCGAGGCTCTTCCAGTTCTTTATTATGTAAATATACTATCATCTATATTATAAAAGACAAGAACAAAGAACGAAACATTCCATTAAAAATGTCTTGTAAGTTTTTGGGATATAGGTAAAGTGTTTGGACTATGACGCAACAACAACGAACTAACGAAGCTCAATCTTATCACCAATTTGGACTGCGAAAGGTTGCCAAGACGAAAGCACCTAAAGACCAGAAATTTCCGATAGGTAGCCGTGTGAAAATAGCTAAGGATTTGGGGGCGGGTATGAGTCATTTCCCTTCAGATAAACTTGCGACAGTTATGCACACTTACGCTCACGCATTTGGAGGGAATCATGTGAAGAGTTATTGTTTGGATGTAGATGGGCATGGACAGATTTCTTGGTATGAAGAGCATCAACTAACACTGGAAGAGGAATAAATCTTTACATATTTCCGTTTTTAGATATATTCAGAGCATGAAAGTAAATCCAAACATTCAAAAATTTATTGATGACGCTAGTGACAAAGCCAATGAAATTTACTCGAATAAGAGTCCAAACCCTACTCATAACGAAGAACTTTTGTATGATGCTATTCTATCTTTGTGTGCTGCTTTACAGTTAGTTCGATCTGAATTGATTTCTATTGACACTCGACCACAGATGTAATATATTCAAACCATGCCTAAAAACACTACATTCTTACCAGAAGGTCACACATGGGTTGATGTTGGCTCTCCCTTTGCACAAATGACCTATTTCCAATGTGATAAATGTAATGCACAGTTCTCTCACGATATGGAAAGTGGTGAGCAAGATTTTGATGAAGGGGATGAAACCTGCGATGAAAGCGAATAAATTTGACATTTAAACAGAAATCTATAATCTAAAACCATGAACGACGAACTCGCCAAATCACTAACATTACTATCAACTAAACTTGGAACTTCCATTGAACACCTTTGGGAAGTTCTCCGATTCCAAGCTAAAGTCACAGCAATCCAGAATATTACCATTTTCACCATTCTGATAGTAGCTCTGACTATTGGAGTAAAGAAAGTTTGGCCTCTTTTCAAGGCTGATACTGACACTGACGGTTTTTTCACTCGAAGTGAGGAATTCGATAAAAAAGTGATTAAGGTATTGATCATTGCTATTTGTGTCATTTTCGGGACTATGGCTTTTGATGGTATATTCGACAGTATTGTATATATCATTAACCCTGATTACTACGCCTTGCAGCAACTGATTAAGATTGCAAAGTAACATGAACATCTACAAGCTAATTGAGGTTGACATGGTAGCAGAACGTGCCAGAATCAATCATAAAGGCACGTTTAATAAAAGGCAACGAAAGGTTCTATTAACTCTTTGTGACCTGTTTGAAGCTGGAGAATGGCAGAAGTGTTTGGATTTTGTCAACGATAAGAAGAACTTTCCTCGTAATGAAAGGTATGAATATCCAGAGCAAGAACATATTGGAATCGAAATGTCAAGGATTCTAGGAGCATTAGGACATACAAATTTCTGGACTTCTAAACAACTTGTAGAAAATGTTCGACAATCTTTGAAATAGAGCGTATATTCTTTAAATGAAATCTGCACACGAACTTAGAACTGGAATGGATGGATTCTTTGGAACAGAAGAATACCACCGATTTAGCATCCTCTTTCCTAAAACTGTTCTCACTGATGGTGCTAAATGGTTGGCTGATAATGGAGAATGTTATTGGCTCATGGATATTATTGGCAGCATTGAGGAAATTATTGCCAATGAACCATTTACAGTTGTTGAATTGACTATTCAGAATAAAGCACAAGTTTCAAATCCTAAAGCAGTGGTTAAAGTGGATGATGGAAACGGGAATGTTCTTTACACTCAACTGATTGAATACACTGATTTTCCTCTTAATCACGTTAAACTTTATGCTAACCGTGGGGAGAACGGTTTGAGGGTTGTAATGCTCACTAGCGAATATTGAAAAATAATCTTGCAATATTTCCACGAATATTTATATTAAAAGCTCAATCGAAACACACACAAAACACAAAAACACACACCATGAAAAAACGTCTATCACTAATTGAAAAATTCAACGAACATCGTCAAATCCTAGATGTTCAAATTGAAAAAACCTTCAATCGTTTGGTAAAAACTCAAACGGAAAGTATTGTCAAACTTACGGATAAACTGAAAAAGAAAAAGAGTGAACTTAAAACCCTCTTTAAGATGTATGCGAAAAACCACAATACTTCTTATAAAGCACCTAGTATCGTTAAAAATTCTAAGGCTGTTAAAAATAAAGTATGGCCCTCTCCAGTATCGAGCAAAATTTTGAGTGTCTTAAAAGATGCTACTGCTCCGATGAAATTGAAAGAAATTCAACGCAATCTTTCAAATGTAGGTGTTAATACTACAACAATGTCAATTCATGCACTTTTGAAAAACATTCCTTGCAATATTGAGAAAAACCAAAAAGAAGGTTATGCTTATAGCTTGAAGTAACATGAACGAATTTGAACATTGCCCTAATAAAAAGAAAATCAGGGAAGAGGTAATGTTATCGTTAGTGGATCATATTACCAAGCAAAACAAAAACACACTAAACAGATATGTGTTTTTACCCGGAATTTTTGGATACTCTGAATTGATACTGTCCAATAAACTCTCTGAATGTAAAGATAGAAACACTGAGTTTTGTTTCTTTGAACGAGAAGAATCCATAAGGAACAGTCCATCTTGGGTTTATGGAACTTTTAAGAATACTATGCAATCATTGAATAAAATGGGATATGAAACTTCCATATA
>Ga0049081_10000143_pt1 | contig 27442 bp, 45 predicted proteins | sample GreLakmeER78MSRF_FD_66717 | JGI IMG/M metagenome (GOLD analysis project Ga0049081, IMG submission 66717) | Freshwater lentic microbial communities from great Laurentian Lakes, MI, USA - Great Lakes metaG ER78MSRF | ecosystem: Environmental > Aquatic > Freshwater > Lake | place: Great Lakes...
ATTTCGTCACCTCCAAGTGACTATGAACGGAATTATTGTGAGCGAAGTACATCCAACAATGCATCCATTGAATCTGCATTATCGATGCGAGAATTTAAATCCTCTGCTCGGTCAGGGGTCATAGCATTTTGAGTGATTACATCTTGCTGCCTTAAGGCTGCCTTATCTATATCACTTACTTTGTTTTCCTGTGTAGCAACTGTAATTCCGAATAAATCAGCGTTATCATCGAGCCAGTTATTCACTGTCTCTTCGTTAACCTCTTCTAAATCCTTAAGAACTAATCTTGCTGCTTTAAGGTTGACACCCTTCTTTTCTAGGACCTCTTTGACTGTACGCTCACGCTGCACCTTGGATAATCCCTCAAGTTGCTCAGTGAGTTCCTTAATACGCTTTTCATCGTTGCGCTTGGCTTTCCGCAATTTTTTAAGTAAATCGCTTCCTTCCAATTGCACACCGTTGTCGGTATCTAGGTCGTCTTCGTCTTCATCCCAGTAGTTGTTGCTCATAGCAACCCACCCTTCTATTCGTTGTAGTCGCAAGCCTCAGATTCTGGTCGGGGAACCAGCCTGGCTCTTGCTATCGGTCTAGTACGCTATGTGAGGCCGATGGATTCACATAGGATTCTATTTGTTTAAATCATACCTCTGGCTTGAGAGGCAAATGACCTGCTACCTGCTACTCCAGAACGTCTGGAAAATCTTGCTCCTTCACGTTCTGCTAAATCTGCAAGTCTTTGAAGTTCAATAGCGTTCTGGTCAAATGTTGCTGACACTGCTTGCTCTGTTGTGTAAGCCTGTGTTGGGGTTATACCAGTTTCAAATGATGTTAACCTTTGTGCCTCTGGTAATATTTGCGCTACTCTTCCAAATTGTGGACCTGCAGTTTGGAATGTCTGACCCTTAGAAACTAAGTCAGATGCTAGTGCTTCACTTACTTCAATTCCCTGCATACCACCCGCAGCAATTACTCCAGCCTTCTTGACCGTACGCTCTAATTGTTTTACACCCTCTGGGCCAGTTAATAATGCTGTAGCAAGTTGTGCTCTAGTTACTGTTGGCAATGTCTTTGCTATCTGTTGTTTAACTGGGGCTGGCGCATTGTCAATTAAATCAAATACATCAGTAATAATTTCAACGCTTTCATCTACTGATTTACCAGTAGCCATAACTGTATTTAAAAATGTTTCGTTTGCTAAGTCACCTAATGCTGAACGACGAAGGATGTCGCCTAATTTTTGTTGGGAGTTTATATACTCTGCAATAGTTGGAACATCAATAGCCTCACCCTTAAGGCGACGTTCCTGTAATTTAAATATACCACTGAATCTATTGGTAAATTCTGGTATGGCCTTTTCTTGTTGTGCTTGGTATAAAGCAAGATTGATTGAATCTTGTATTGATGCACCATCTTTATAAAATCCAGAAACTAATTTATATAACTCAGATACATAAGGCTTAGATGCTTCTTCTTTGCTACCCATAAGCAATGCAAGGGTATTAATAAAGAAATCTCTAGCAAGTACTGGTCCAGTTGTGCCAACTGGAGTATCGCCTACTTTTTTATCATCTTGTGTTGCTACTTTATTTGGAGTAAGCGCAAGGGTTACTGGGTCAACACTGAATCCCGCTGCTGATGCTTGGGTTTTTAATTTTTCTGTTTGAACATCTGCGCCAGCGAAAACTTTTTCAAATTGTGCCCTAATTTTAGGGTCCTTAATCTGAGATACGTTTGCTCTTGCCTCTTCATAGGTAGTGGCTCTAGTTGTATCAGCAGGTTGATTAGTAATGTTTCTTACAGCATCAACTGGGCTTGGTTGTGCGTTTAATGCTGCAAGTTGACGCTCTAATTCTTTTGCTAACTTATCTGCCTCTGTTGGTTTCCTAGCCATTATGATACTCCAAATCCAAGTGCTCTACCAAGTTCTGTTGCTGCATCAATTGCATTGTTAATTTCTGCTCTAGTCTTGTCTCTATTTGGGTGCTTAAGTGCAGCACGGGTTGCATCACCTACAGATACTGGTGGCACCTTACCAATGACGCCATCTGGTCTGATTAACTTATCAATAAATGGGTCATTTAAAGGAAGAGTATTAATATCAACTTCCCAAGTATCTGCAACTGCTCTTAGCACTGGATTAACTAAATCTCTTACGGTTGCACCAGGTGTAGTCTTAAGACGTTCTGCATATTGTGGATACTCTATAGCAGCCTTTGCTGCCAATTGAGTCTTGTAATCGTTTGTGGTAATCTTGCCACTAGCAATTTGCTTAGCAGCCTCCTGAATTTCTACCTCAGATACAGTGCTTAGGTTAAATTCTCTAGCAATACTACGAGCCTCAGTAAGCGCATTTAGGGCTTTGGCTCCAAGAGTAGCCTCATCTTTAAAGTTTACCTTTGACCAGATAAAATCTCTAGTAAAAGACTTTGGGTCAAAGAAAGATGGATACTTAGTGGTAATAATATTTTTGACGGTTGCAGTAATATCTTCAGTTTTACCAGAAGGAGTAGTTTCTTTAGCCTCACGAACAACAGTGTCCAATTGTTCGTTAGCATTTTTGTTATAGGCTGCAACAAATGCCGCTATATCTTCTTTACTAAATTGACCAGTAAACTGAACATCTTCAGCAATACTTTGCAGTAATTGTTTTGCTGCTGTTGGGGTAAGTTTAATGGCTTCCCTGGATATAGTTTTTCCACTATCACCTTTTGATAATTGTGAAAGTAGAGCCTCTAACCTTGCTTCTTGTTCTGGGGTCATTGGCTTCCGTCCTTCTTGGTGGCATCTTTCATAGTATCCTCTTCAAAGTAACGATTAATTAAAAGTTGCACTTTTGGGTGCCAAGTTTTTGAAATATCATCAATATAATCTATATAATTATTTTTTAATGTAGACTTGTTTGGACTACCATATGGCAATCCTTGATAAGCAGATACAACAGTATTTCTTATTTCCATAAAAGTAGATATATCTTCCCATACTTTTGTCTTGCCGTATTTTTCCATCCAGGCTTTATTGTTTACAATTTCATTTAAGCCATAAGCATAACGGAAAGATTTATCTCCACGCACCGCATCATTATACTCTGTCCACCAGTCTTCGCTTTGGCTTCTAATGTATTCTCTTGCATAGGTTCTTCTAGCCTCTAGTAAATCTGGATAAGAACGTAAAGATTTATTTTCTCTACGGTCAGCAGCAACTTCTTTAAGTTTATCTGTAACCTCGTTATATAAAGCCCAAGCACGATTTACCTGTCTTTTTTGTTCTTCTTGCTTAGGGTTTAATTTTAAGTTATTTAATAAACTACCATCTGGAAGTTTTGTTTCTGGGTCATTTAATATTCTGTATACAGATAGATTAAATTCTTCTTTATTCATATCTACATCAAGGCCAAGCAAGCCGACCAATTCTGGATTTTGACTAGCAAGTTTTTCGGCTAGGCCAGTTGAGTCCTCAAATATACGCTTGTAAGATTCATAGTTTGGCGCAATGTAAGACCTAGCACTTGAACCTTTAAAGGTGACTCTATCTAGCGGAAAGTTTGCACCCATCTTGGCAGTAAATTCAGCACCAGCAAGTTCACGGGCAGTCTTTTCGTTATTGGCAATCATTCTATACTTGTTAACCAATAAGTCATAAGCATCTTCATATATAGCCATTGGGTTGGTATCAACCTTTGCGGGTGCACCAAAAATAGATGCAAATGACCAACCCGCCCTGACTGCAAAGTTTTTTCTGGTATCACGATAAACGGTTTCAGCACCAGGGTATTTTGTAATGCCTAGTTCATCTAATGTTCTGTAATAGTTATGAACATCTTTCCAAGAGTTCAAGAAATCTTGATTACCTTCAGGTCCATTTAAATAGAACCAAGCATCTTTTGCCCAGCGTGGGACGAATGAAGATGTCCAATCGGTTTGTGGACCATATGGAAATAAAACATCATAGTTAGAGCCTAACCAGGACTTCATTAAGTCTTCCATATCTGGTTTACGCTTATAAATTTCTGATACCGCTATATTAGAAAATATAGATGGAGATGGATAGTTAAGTAAGAATCCAATAGAACGAGCATTTAATCTAATGCCCTTATCGCCAAAGAATCCCATTTCCTTGGTTCCTGGTACTACTAAGTGTGTAGCCTTCATTGGGTCATCAGTAGGATTGCCGTACTGGTCTACACCAAATGACCTAAATGCTGCTTGATAGTTATATAGGAATTGACCTACACGCTCTGGATTCTTTAATGTAAATCGTCCATAACGATAAAAAGCATTAAGGGAAGCAGTAGGAAAAGCAGTTGCTACACGAGCAGCATACAGTGCTCTATTCTGTCTACGAATTGTATAAAATGTTTTTTCATTGGCCTCTAGGGCGTCACGAGTTGCTGCTGCACGCAAAGAATTTATTCTGTCAAAGTCTGTGGTTCCATCTTTTTTTACAAAAGACATACCTTGTTCTGCTAACCGATTAGCACGTTTAGCCAAGGCGTCTGCAAAAAACATATCGGCAGTAGCAAAACGAATTGGATTTTCTGGTCTAGTTAAATAACTAAATACTTTTGAAGCCCCACGACTAATTGCGCCTTCAATTTTATTTAAGTTGCTGTATCCAAATTCAGATGCTGTGTGAACATTAAAATCTAAAGGATGAATCGGGCTAAGTCTATTTAATTGGTCACCTAAAATTTTAGCCAGTTCAGAAGAGTTAACCTCTTTAGATAAAGCAAGTGCTTGCGCTTCAACATTAGGTAAATATCTGTTTACTAAACCAATCCTATCACGCACTGTCTCTACTATAAAAGATGGAGTGACTTCTCCAAATTGCTGGAAATAAGTCTTACCCTCAGATGTAAGTCCCCAATCAATTAATTCTTTTTCAGTATTTCTAGCAAAAATTCTATCAATTAATTTATCTCCACGAAGTGAGCGATTAACAAAAAATGCTAATTCATCAAAATACAATGGGTCATTTACAAACGTAACGGTAGATGGGCCACGCCTTAAAATTAAATTGGAGTGAACGCCAAGTCCAACCTCACCAAGATAACCTGCGGACATTGTTCTTGAGTTAGAAAATTCTGGAGTAAAAGAAGAACCAAATTGATTTTTACTAAATAGTGAATCAAATGGAATCCATTGTCCAGCAATCATTCTATATTGTTTTGGTTTTCCATAACGACGCTCTTTATAAGCAGCATCTTTTAAATATACATCAGCCTGTGCTGTGCGTGCCTTACCAAGTTGACCGTAAATATCATCAATTTCTTTATATTGCCTAGCGATTTCTTTATTAGCAGCCAAAATTTCTTTAGAGTCTGGGGTAAGGGTATGTATAGAACCCTTAGCCTTAGTAATAGCAGATTTAGCATTAGCAATTTGAGCGCCGTACTTGGCAGTTCCTCCAGGTAAAGATTCTAAAAATTGCACTCTGCGTTCTAAAGAGGCAATGCTTGGAACTGTAGACATTTTAGCAAAAGGTCGAACTGCGTCACGTAATTCAAATTCAATATCGTCAACTAGTTTAGATGCAGCCTTTAGGTCAGCCAAAATTAAAGGTCGATTATCTTTAAGAGTTTTAGGAGATAATTTAATCCCGTATTTTTCTGGCTCTAAATACAATGCTGCGTGAGCGGTTAAATTGTCAAGTAAATTAACGGCTTCGTTTAATTGATTTGTTAAATCATTAACTGCCTTATCAACCGCTTCAAATTCTTTTTTATTTAAAACTTTATTTGCTGTACCTAAAACTCTTTGCTTGTTATTAAACAAGAAGTTTTTGCTCATAGTGGGAACGCCATCTATAACAGCCTTATTTCCAAATGCCATCATAGAACTAAGTGATGGTTCAAATAAAGAGTTTTTTGGAATATAGGTTAAGCGACCAAGTGCTCCTATAGTCCAATACTTAGTAAATGTTTCATAAAAAAATTTAATTGCATCGTTAGTTACGTCTAATGCTTTTTTAGATTTGCTTTTTTGTATAGCGGTATTAAGTTCTCTTTCAATTATACCCCAAGGAATCATACGTCGACTATCGATTAATTGACGCTGAGTTTGTGGGTTAACAAGAATGCGTTCGCCTTGGGCATCCATTCCGTAACCTTTTTGGGCTATAGAATTGGTTGCACCAAATATTTGATTTTTAATTTCTGTAGTAAAAGATTTTATTGCACCAGCGTCAGAAAAACCTTTTGTGTAACCAATGATTAAACCCATTTGGTCATCTAATTTATCAAGGATATTATTACGCTCTATATTTGTTTTTGCATTAACAAACTCGGATTTGATTTGAGTCCTATACTCACCAGCACTTATTGAATCCCTGGGTGTAATTTTTATTAAATTTGAACCATTGCGAAATAAATCAATATCATCAAACCAAGCATCAATTTCTTTTAGTCCATCAAGCGGGCGAGCACCTGAATAGGTAACAAATCCCAGAGGTTTTTCAGTGCCAACAAATCTAACAATTTTTGTAATAGGGCCATTTAGGGAACGACCAAGAATTCTTTCTTCAATTCCACCAAGTTTAGTAAAGTCTCTGGTTACGGAAGCGGTTTTTAAATCTTGAAATTTCTCACGAGTTTTAATAAATGCACCCTTGCCAATAACAGGCTCCATTGGTACATAGTCTCTTCCAAACATAGTTGGAGTACCAGTCTTAGAATCAAGTAGGGCATCTTTAATAAATTGATACTCTGGCACTCTAGCAATAGCATCATCAAATGCTGCATTTAAGCGAGTCCAAGCCTCATCTGAAAACTCTAATGGCTTGCCTTCTTCAATTCTTCTTGCACGAAATACAGAGTTCATATCTGCAATTTCATAAAGGTCTGCAGGAACATTTTTAGATAATCTATCTAATGCTGGCAGATATCCCTTGTCGGCAAGAATTAAATCTTTAACTGTATTTGGGTTTGTTGCTCTTTGGATAGGACCATAAAGATTAATGTTATTTGTATATTTGTTAAGTATTGTGGATACTTCTTCTATATCTGAAGTACTTGCTAACTTATTAATATCATTTCCAATTGTGGTTTGACGACCAGACGCTGCACTGCTTTGGGTATATAGAATGCCATCATCAATGTCTTTTTCAATCTTATTAAAGTTATTTGCTTTAGTTGTTAAACCAGCCTTGCGAGCACTTAAGTAGCCACTTTTAGCAGCGAGGCCAAATGCACCGCCAATCGCTAAATTAGATACTGTAAAATCTGTTATTCCAGTAAAATATTTACCAACCGTATTGTCAACAAATGCTCTTTGAATATCATCATCATTCCATAAATCAACCTGGTCTAAATCAATTCCACCCTTATCAAATACAAGATTAGTAATTTCTTTAATTGGATTTAGGTCTGATTTAGTTAATGCTTGTCCAAGGCTAACTTCTTCAGAGCGGTTATAAGCCTCTGTAATATCTGATAGTTGAAATCCTTTAGTAAATTCATCTGAATATAAAGGTGAATCAAGGTCTGTAAGTAATGCTGCGGAGGCAATTGGACGGGTTACGTATGGAGATATAACCTCATCGTGAAGTTTTACTCCAGCCTGTAATACTAAGTCATTGCTGGTTGCTTGATTTTTTACTGAATACTTTAAATTTTCTTTAACAATATTTTGCGCTTGTTTTTCTAATCCAAGAGCGGTTAATTGTTTACTGGTACCAATATCAACACCAGCAGAAATAGCAATGTTTGAAATAGCCTGAGAAGGTGAGGCTAGGTTACCAGTAAATGTACCTATGAAAGTTTCAGGAATCTTAGCAATTGCACCACCTACAGGTTTGGCGATATTGTCTAGGAAACTACTCCATAATGACATTATATCTCCTTAAATTCTTTTACGTTTAGGGGTGCTGCCTTGAGGCTGTTCTTGTGTGATTGCTTCTATAAAAGCATCTCTATCATCTACTGAATCCCAAGGGATTAATGATAGTTTAACTATTATTCCTAGATTTTGATAACCTAAAGAATTTGCAAACTTGTCTACATTGTCAAAAATACTACCAGGAATAAATGCACTCATTGCATCTCTTTGATAACAAAATTTAAAAATTGTTTATATGAGTCTGGTGCATCAGGGTCTTGCCCTGCAGCAAGTAAGGCTGGACCATATTTGTTTATGATTGCCTTATTCTCAATTAATCTTTCATCGCTACGAAGAGAGGCTGGTAATACGCTTTCTCCTGCGCCTCGACCAAAGTTTACGCCAGCGGATTGTGGTTCCATTGGTCGTTGAGTATCATCTAATAAAGTTCTAATAGCACTCATATCAAGTGCTGGTGTTCCTTCTGCTTTTGCCAATTTCGCTCCACCTTGCTGTGCCATAGTTTCTACTCCAGTAGAACCCAAACTTTTCATATCTGGTATATACATATTTGGTTGACCATCTTTAGAACCAGCACCACCTACTGCCGAAACGCCAAAATTATTTTGTGGAGAATTTGGTTGGTTGCCACCGCTGTTTTCGTTACCAGCCACGATTCCTCCTACTTAGTAAATTGTGTTTTAACAGTTGCGGTTCCACCGCACCACACGTTGTATTCAATTGCTATGCTGATTGCTTTCTTTGCTGCACCAGATGCTTTAGCGTGGGTTTTAGTTTCAGACTCCATCGCTGCTAATGCACCAAGGGCTAAGGTTCCACCAGAACCTATTGCGTACAAACCTTTGTCATCTCGCATATATCCATAGTCATCACTAACTTGATATAGCCTACCATTAAAACAAACTAATGCATCCCAACCTGAATCATCATCATTCTTTGTTTTAGGTGTTGGGTCGTATCCGCCATCTAATATAGTTTGCTTCATAGATGGTAATACTCTAATCATCATAAATCTATCTGGGTCTTGCGTTTTAATTACTTTAGGTGGTTGCCATAAGTTATTAAGGATATCTCCCACAATTGCATCACCTGCAACTGCAATTAGATACTCACCAATCTTAACTATCTTCTCACACCCTTTAGCCACGTATGGTCTATCTTGATATGAGGTTGTAGTATCTGCGCCTAGAACAGCCCAGCCTTTGCCTTGTATTCCAACTATTGCTGTCATTGTCCCCTACCTAGTTATCCTCTGGTTACGACTCGTGCCCCTGCTTTACCAGATGCGGTAAGGCTTGAAAGAATTGTTTGAATATCTGGTGCTTCTTCCTGTGGTGGAAGAGCGCCTCCTACTGGCGAGGCTTCGGGAGCAGGGGACGTTTGCTCAACCATCTGTGCCTGACCAGCAGGAGGAACCTGTGGTTGTGCAGGAGCAGGTGCTGGCGCAAATACCTCAGCAATTGCTTCCTCTATTGTCGTCCCTTTTTGTCTTAGTTTAATTACGTTTGCAATTTTCTTTACAATGTCACTTGGGTCTTGACCCTGTGCTGCCATACCAGGAATTGCCTGGCTGTATGCTTGAATTGAAGATAACAACGATTGACGCATATTTTCAATTTCAATCTTTTCTTGTTCTTGTCCAACGTTAACAGAGAATGGCATTTCACGCATAGCCATATCTTTGGAGATAAGTCCGCCACCCAATGCCTGTAGCATAAAGATTAATCCCTGGGCAGGATTTAAACCTGCAAGCATTCCATATCGAACATCGGCTGAGTAGTCGCCCTTGATGTCTCTTGATGGTTCGTAGGTAATCTCATATGGAGAGCCAGAATCTACGCCACGTATAGTTTTGGAGCCAGGGAATACTTTTTCGTCCACCTCAAAACAGATACTGATTACTTCACGAAGGGCTGATGCAAAGATTGCTTGTGCTGATTTAATCTGTGTATCAAATGCACCCATCAAAGCCTGTACGCCCTGACCAGTTACAATTGAAGCATCAATGTTTCCTGTACGAGATTCAGGATAACGTGAGCCTACACGAAGTTCTTGATTTAATATTGTTTGTTCTGTGAATGCACCTTGTGGAAGAGTAAGTTCTACACGACGTACACCTGCTGGATTGGCTGTGCGGATAATCGCATCGCCACCAAGTTGTAATTCATTTACATCGCTAGGAAGTACAATTGGAGACTGTACAGATTTCTCTGCTGCTTCCATTGCAAGCATAGCAAAACGATTGCGAAGCAATTGAATACCAAGAACATCATCAAACTGTCCACGAATATCATCATCAACATTTGGTCTCTTGGCAACCACAATCATTAATTTGTTGATTGGGTTTTTGGCTTTTGATAAAACTAAATTATCACGACGTGGTACGTAAATAACTGATTGGTCTTTATCGTAGTAACGTATAATCTCAATCAATCCATTTAGGTCTTGGTCATAACCCATAGGTCCAAGCAGTTGGCGCTCATACTCTGGGAACTGTGCGGTCAATTCACCTAATGTTAGAGAATATAACTTAGCAAATGCAATGCAGCGCCCATAGCGGTCAAATTCGGGATAAGCCATCCTAGAGTTTTCTATGCGGATGCGAGGCATTTGGTTTTCTTCGTCGAGTTCAATTACGAACGCAGCGAAACCATAAGTTATATATCTATCTGCTCCTGAGTACATTTGTACCGCAAGGTCAGAATGGTTAAAATAATTAGAAGCAATGCGAGTGCGCTTATCAGCAAAAGCACGGGCACGGTCAGAAACAGAATTCGCCGCAGAACAGTTGACTGCTGGCAGTGGTGCCATAACCTCGGAAAGGTCCCTAGCAACAATATCAATAAAATTTGCAACGACATTTACATCTACGCCCTCTGGGAAAAAGTCAGGATAAACGTCGGCAATCTTGCCTTGACGTACAGCAAGTACATCTCCAGCACGAGCATCACGCTCTGCAGCACGGAACTTGAGTGACTCAACTCGTGCAGCAATTTGTCTAATGTCTAAAGCCATTTATTTCCTAACTGTATGTTTCAGCCCATTGTTCTGCGAAGGCTTCATTTAAGTCGATTGAGTGTCTTTGTTGTCTTTGTGCTTTAGTCGCCCAACGATTATTAGCGAACTTGGAAGCGGTTGAAGTTTGTTGCATTAATTCTCTTACCCTGATAATAGCAAACCACAGAGCCATCACGGTATCTGTAGGGTTTCTAGTATCTGGCTTCCAAGTAATTAATTGTTGAACTAATGTCTTAAGACCTTCAGAGCCTTCGTTGGAAGGAAGTTCAATGATGTTGTTATCTTGAAACCGTGAGTCACGGGTATTACCAAACAGCATAGCCATAGAGGCCACACCGAAAGATGCGTCCCACTTATTCTTACCAGTAAAGTGTGAGTTGAGTTGGCAACCGTATTGGCCTAGCCAGTTTCTCAAATCATCATCTAAGGCGTAAGCCTTCTGGTGTGCGTTGATTTCAATTCTTATCTCTTGGGGTTTGTACTTGATAACCCACTCTTCGATAAGGTCTCTGATTCTTTGTGGAGTAGTGTCAGTCATATTGACACAATCCAAAATATAAATTTTTCCGTCAGAGCGATTGTAAGTAATTGCTACCGCTCCTGTGGCTCCTGCCATCGCTGGGTCGAGGCCAATAACTGTATATGCAGATTCAATATGCTTCGGATGTCCTGGTACTCCAGGCTTGAGAGGTCCTCGTTTTCGCATTCCATTGACGCTACCTGCGATACAGGTCGGCGAAAATATGGAGTTCTCGATAACATCTTCTTGTTGATATACCATCGCCCAAACCGAGGGCGTAACTTCTGAACGCCTTGTGAATAAGGCTGGTCCATCCCACTTTGCATATAATCCATCTTCGCCTGGTTCATCAATTTCAATTTCTGGTCTATCGGTTTTTGGCCAAAGCGTTTTCCATTTTTCTGGCTTCTCATCAAACTCTAAAACTGCAGGACAAGCAAAGTAGGTAAATGGAGATTTACCACCTGTCCATTGCGAGCCGTCCCTTAGCATTTTATATAAATCTATTGGGGCAACACGGGTTCCTACTATAAGCAGTTTTCCGTGTCGTCCCAAACGGGTGATGACTTCTTTTTGAAGCCATTCAATTTGCTTCTCCCATTCGTGGGCATTTGCATTCATCACCACATCGTCTAAGATGATTAAGTCAGCACGGGCTCCATAAATCTGGGAGCCAATACCTAAGGCTTGAACCGTAGGGTCCTTCTCGCCAGAGTCACGTCCTGTGCCTAGATAAATCATATCTGCTGACCATTGGGTAGCGTCAGACTTGTATCCACCATTAGGACCAAATGCGGTATGTAACTTGGTAAAGTTTGGGTGGGTCAACCTATCCTTGATTTGTCCCAAAAATTTTCGAGCCATACTCTGAGTTTTAGAAACTATGATAACTCGTGAGTTAGGATTGGTTACGATTTTCCAAGTTACATAATTTGAGGTTATGGTTGTGGACTTGGCGTGCTCAGGTGGCACATTGATTAGGATGCGCTTGTCTGAGGCTTTTTCGTAAATCATTGAGGGGTGAATCCAAGATGGGTCCTTGCCCTCTATCAACTCAATCCAGTTGCGTTGGTGAGGAAAAATCTGGCTATCTAAAAATTGATTACAGAATTCCTCGTAGGTGATGTCCTTGAGGTTGGCTAGGTCGGCCTTGAAGCCCTTACCCGCTAGGCGGGCCTTGTCAGATGCTTCCTTGAACTCTGGGTTCTGCATCGACCATTGGCGGAAGGTGACATCGTTTCGTCCCACCGCTGACATAGCGTTAGTAATTGTGGAGCCTTGCTCCAGTAGGGCTAGAACTTTCTTCTGAGCCTCGCCCTTTGGGATATTTTGTACCCCTGGTTTTCTGCCCATTAAGTTGCCCTCTGTGTCCCTTTTAAATCGGTATAATAACGGTCCCTAAAAACGGTAGACCTCTGCTATTAATTATATTATTATTATATATATTAGGAGTTGCCGTAGAGCAAACGGAGGCAACTCCGTTAAGATAATATATTATTATCTTTACATATATAGATAACCTGTTTTTTTCTTAAAACCGAACAGATAATCCTAATAATTTTTTATAATGTCCGAATTATACATATATTAGGGCGAATATAACAGAAAAATTTAGGGTAAGTATATATATATAATACTACGCAAATTAAATAACCCTAGGGTCAAATGCCAGTCCTGAAGGACTTGGGAAAGTCTAACCCTTTACTTGAGGTTTAGGGTTATCTTTTTTGTCTTAAGACTTATTAAAAGGAATTTACCAAGGGATAAAATAAATTTATTTGGATTGATTTAAGGTTGGACTATCCCCCCTTCCAATTCTGCGGGGTCATTAATTGTCGACAAATTGACATTATCTCTCAGATAATTCTCAGGTAGAATTCACCTGTTGTTCACCTGTAGAATTGGTCAATTGGTCAGTTATCCGATACTATCGGCTTATTAAGAGGGAAATTCCTTCTTAAGACAGGAGAAAAAGAAAATGAAAACAGCAACAAAAAAGGCAACAAAAGCAAAAACCGCTGGAGATATTTTCCAAGCACCAAAAACTGAAAACCTTTCAGTTATTGTAAAAGCACTTGAAGAGGCTCACTCTTTAATCCAAAAAGAAACAGGAGCACCAAGGGCGGTTATTTCAATTGGACGCTCTTCAAAAGTCCACGGCTCTTTCACGCCTTGGACACCTTGGAAAGCAGAGGGCGAAAATTTCCACGAAATCTTTATTTCTGCCTCCTCTTTCGATAGGGGAGCAGAGGCAATCCTTGGAACTCTTTTACACGAAACCGCCCACTCTTTGGATTTGAAAGCGGGAAGAAATGGCGTCAGCCAAGAGGGCTATCACAATAAAACTTTCAAGGCCACCGCAGAAAGTCTTGGCCTAGAAATTGAGCAGGCAAAAAGAATTGGCTGGTCAACAACAAAAGTCCCAACATCTTGCATCAAAAGATGGGAAGAGGCCTTTGGAATTATTGCAGAGGCTTTAAAGTTGGTGGCGGTCAATGACAGCGAAAAGCCAAAAGGCAGAAACAAAAACAACAAGGTGGCAATCTGCCAATGCGGAGAGAAAATCCGCTTAAGTCTTAAGACATACAATCTCACCCGCCCAGTTTGCCAAAACTGCGACAGTGAATTCAAACTAGAGGACGAGGAGGGAAACGGGGACGAATAGTCCCCCTGTCCTATTGACAACAGCCCGCCAAGGTGGAAAAATCTGAGGTGCAAATCCTCAGACGGGCGCAGGGTTAGGGAGAAATTCTCCCCGACTTAAGACAGAAAAGACAGGGGCAAAAAATGGCTACAAAATATAAGCACAGCGTCGAGATAGTTCACGAAGGGCACAGCGGAGTGATGGAGTTCAAATTCACAGCCGACGAGAACACCGACCCTTCAAAAATCTTTGACCAATTCGTTGGTGAGTTAAGTATCATAATCCACGACGTCGAGGAATTAGAGTTTGAGGATTGCGACGGGTGCTGTGATGAATTTGACGTGGAGGAATTAATTGAGGACGAAAACGCAGGGCTTAAGTTTTGCAAACTTTGCAGAGAGGAAAACAAATAACGTCTTAAGACATAAAGCCCCTCACCCTTAACCAGAGGGCGCAGGTTCACGACCTAGCGGGGCACGGGTTGGAGGGAAATTCCTTCCGACTTAAGACATAACGACAGGAGAAAAAATGCTGGTAAGAATAGCAACGACGAACGACGCAAGCGGAAACCCTCGACGGGGCTGGTTAAGATTAACCGCAGGCGGTCAGGTTATAGGCTGGACAGAAGAGGGCTACCTTGGACGTGGTGCAATCGAAGGCTACGACGACGGCGAGAGCCCTACAATTTACGTTAAGCCTTCAGAGTATAAGCGTTTCAAAAAATGGGGCGAAACAATTCAAGAGAACTTTACAAAGGAGGAGTTAAATGTCTAACGACTTAAGACATAAAAGCAAAACCTATTACCAAGTTAGAAAGGTGGTGCGCCTCGTATTTTGGGGCGCATTACTGGCGGGCGTCTATTATATAGCGACCCATTTAAATTGGGTTGGAGATGGATACTGCTGGGGAACAATGGAGAAGTGCTACTTAGGGGGTAAGTAATGGTTGACGACTTAAGACATAAAGATAAAGAAGTGCAATTAGTTGTTTGCGGTGATTGTCTTTATCCAATTAGTATTTGTAAGGGTTGTGCGTCTTAAGACGTGAGGCGAACAACACAAACAAGTTGGCTTGACACAATAGACAGTTGTGTTATAGTTCTACTAAGCAACAGACAGGAGAAAACAAATGGCACTATTGACAAATACAGGTGAAGGAAGATGGGAGACCCACGACGGGAAGTATTATTTGTATGGCGAATATACAGATAGAAACTCACGAGTGCGTTATTCAATCGGAAAACACACACCTCAAGGTGATGAGCATATACAAGATGTGCTAGGGCTACGACAAGCACGAGCATTCTTGCAGGACTTACTACTTAAGACAGGAGAAAACTAAATGGACACAAGTTCGACGCTAACCGTAAGCAAATCATTTACAGTTGGTGAATTATGGGAAGCGGTATGGGGTTGTGATGGTGCTGGTATGTATTACTGGTGCAGGAAACTACGCAAACCAAACTACCAAGGCATAGACCTATGGAAAAGAGTTGACGGCAAGATTACGCCAAACCCTCAGCCCGTAAGAGTTTATGACAGCATAGAAGAGAAGTCTTATGTGGTTGAGATTGACGACTTAAGACGTGGTTATGAGTTGGCAATCAAGGCAGGACAAACCCACTGCGGTGGTTATCCACTGGATACAGAGGATTATGACGCTTGCTTTGGGGATTTCATTGTGCAATATGCAATCTTCGGCAAGTTAATTTACGGTTAATTACTACTTAAGACAGGAGAAATATAATGGGAGCAAGAACAAACTTTCACTTCAAGCAAGGGGATAATTACTTAACTCTTTATTCCCACTGGGGTGGAGATAGTAAAATGCAAGACTTAGCCTATGCAATTTCTATGGCTGAGCCAAGATGGGAAGACGTTGGATACGCTACTAGAATTATGGTTAGCGTATTAATAGGCGATAGTTGGACAAGTGAAACTGGCTATGGACTACACGCTGACGCAATCGGTGGTGAAGAAAGTTATGAACACACCATCATTGACCTAGATAATAAAGTTGTGATAGTTGATGGGGAACCTAAACCTTTCAAGGACTTTATCTCTTATCACTCAAATACATTTCACGTTGGTGAGATGGTTAACTAACGACTTAAGACAGGAGAATAATATGGATACAATGCAAGACATAAAAATAACTGGAGTAAGGCACGAAGAAACTGCGTGGAAAAGATATATTTATTTTAAATATAAAAATGTAGAATACAGTGTCTTATTATTTTGGGACGAGTTTAATGGTTATGAACTATACTGGAAAAATGAAGACAGTGCTCTTATAAATTCTCGCAAAACCCCTGAGTGGGCGGTTGAGTGGAACGAAGATGGGCACGATTTTATGACACTGGAGCACTACTTAGATGAATTAACCTACGACAAACAGGAGGCAAAGTAAATGGGAGCAAGTCCTAAATGGAAAGTGTATGACGCAAGTAATCAATATGTAGCAAGCGTAAGGGATACAGAGGGCGCAAGTCTTTTGATGAGCCTATACGGAACTGGTGCAACAATTCGACTAGACCATAGAAGAATTGTGTGGACTGAAGGGGCAGATGGAAACGCCTCCGAAAGTTATGACGAAACAGCAATCAAAATCCAAGAACGATTGATGTCTTAAGACGGGAGAATAAAATGACAAGACAATATCACTTTGTTATTATGTTTGATGAAGAAACTAAACAATGGGACTTTGATATAGATAATGAAGAGGTGGCTTTTAATAACGGCACCATCTATAATAAAGAAACAGAAGAGTGGGAGTTTGGCTACGAGGGTGATGGAAAGTTTGTCGGTATGGAAGATAAACTTGCAACACAATTAAGCCAACAACTAGATAGATGGAACTTACTACTTAAGACAGGAGAGTAAATGTCATATGGCAGATGTTGGGTGTGTGGTTGTGTGATGAGTGGCGACAGCCAAACAACAGATGGTAAAGTAATGTGCGATAGATGTGGGTGGAATTCCCACAAGGACGGGAGTTATTAAAATGGATATGGAACAAGAACTAGAGGGCTTGGATATATTTCAAAGCCTTACACTATTAGCCGAACGGTTAGTAGAACTGACGGGAGAAAACAAATGACTAAGGAGATATGTCAATTCTGTGGGTGGGAAGTGCCTAGCCCTGATTGGTATAACTATTACAATCAATCCCCAATGTGTGATGATTGCAATATGGATATGATGGTTAGTAGACAGCGAGAACTGGAGAACAGTAAGTGAGCGACTACAAAGACTATGAGGTTAGGGTTAGTTATAATGGTGGTATCTATATCTCTGCTCTTAATGAGGAGGAGGCAATAGAGACAGCCAAAAATATTATGTTAGAGGAAACTAATCCTGATATGGCTAAGTATCTAACCTATGAGGTAGAACAAACCGTGCTAAAGCAGGTGCAAAATGCCTGAGCCACGCTACTTAATGGGAGATAATTACGCCTTAAGTGGAATAGAGTTAGACATAGTTAAATGTAAAGAGTGCAAGTGTGAGTATGATTATAGCGAGTATCATTCCTACACCTGCTCAGACTGCGAAGACAAAATGATTGCGAGGTTAAAGAAGTGAAACAATTTTCTGTGATTTACAATGTCAAAGGCACAAAGATTGTGGACATATATCTACCCGACGGTATCGAATTGCCTGAAGATTGGCAGAGCCTTACCGTTGAAGAGCAAGATGAATTCTTGTATGCTAACCAATCTCATTCTGTCTTAAGAACAGAAGACCTAGACTATGGCAAAGTCTTTGAGATATGGGAGAACAAAGATGTTTTAAGGTTGGTTAAATGAGCCTAGACATAGGCTTGTTGCCACCTGACTGGACTAAAGAAGCCTTGTGTGCTGAGGTTGACCCAGTAATTTTCTTTCCTGAAGCGGGTGAGAAAACTGCGGACGCAAAAAGAATATGCAGGGCTTGTGATGTTAAGACCCAATGCCTTGAATATTCCATAACCAACAACGAAAGGTTTGGTATATGGGGCGGATTAACAGAGTTCGACAGACGAAGGCTCAGAAGAAAAGCAAGTTAATAAGAAAACGGGTGGTGGCTACGGCCTTGTTAGTCATCACCCTAATCTTTTTCCCTATACAGAAACTAACAGCACCGCATAAATCCCCCACTCCTGAGCCTACAAAGGCTACAATGGAGCAGAAGAAAGCCAACAAAGCCTTGGCTAAAAAGATTGCTTGGGCTGGCTACGGGTGGAAAGATAAAGAGTGGGCTTGTCTTGACAAGATATTTTATAAGGAGGCAAAGTATGACCATCTTGCAAAGAACCAAGCAGGTTCAAGTGCATATGGAATTGGTCAACGTCTTAAGGAGAAAAGCAAAGACCCTATGACACAGTTGCTACATACTTATAAATATATTCAGCATAGGTATAAAACTCCCTGCTTTGCTTGGCGGTTTCATACTAAGAATAACTATTACTGATGTTCGACTTAAGAGGAGAACCAGCATTTGTATGTATCTGTGGGTCAAAGATGTGGAACCTAAAGGTAATGTGGGACACCGAGACTAGGCAGGTGGGAATGTATTTGTTAGACCAAGTATGTGATGAATGCGGAGCAATCGCCACTGCTCCAACCGAGATAGATGGGTGTGAATAATGTATAAAGAAGTTAAAGTATCTAAGTTATATTTATCTTTTGGTTTTTCTTTTAAAAGATTTGCCATTGGATTTAGTATAGATAAATACCATATGGAACTGGACTTAATGTTTATTTGGGTTGCGATAGAATACTAGGAGGCATAATGCCAACATATGAATACAGATGTAATAAATGTCAAGCAGTTTATGTCTTAAGTAGAAGTGTAGATGAACGAAGCCACGAAGTTAAATGTGTATGTGGTGATGTAGCAGAAAGAGTTTTTAACTCTGTCTCTGTTCAATTCAAGGGCACAGGTTTTTACAAAACGGACAACAAATGAAAGACTTAATTAGTTTCATCTTTAGTTTTGGGAAGTTGTCCCTCACTGTCACTATGATTTTCATTATGCTTTTCTAAATCAACATCATTGTAAGGTTTAAACCCACCAAGTCTGCGGATTAATCTGTTAAGTGCACGACGTTGCCTCATACGAGCAGTATCTTCTGAACCTAATTCAAGAGTATCAGCAATCAACTTATATTCTAATGACTCTGCGTGTCTTAAGAATAAAATCTTTCTATCTTCTTTAGATAGTTTCCAATAAGCATAATCAATCTCTATCATCATAGCCATAAGATTGCCACCCTCAGCAGGAGCAGAGGTTCCCCTGACGCCACCTAAATCTAATTTATGTCCAACATTTATCTCACCCCTTAAGACAGAAGGCAACAGAGCCTCGACCAAACCCGCCTCATAGTAGTATAAATCACTGGTTTCGTAGCCACTTGTGTTGGCCTTCCACTCCTGACAATAGTCTAAGGCGTGGTTGCGGAGAGAGCGATAGATTAAATTCTTTGCATCTTTTTCGCCAATCTTTTCCCATTCTTCCACTTTGTTCGGGTGTTCATAGAACCATTGGTACAAAGATTGTTTAATATCTTTTAGTTCAACCATTTGAAATTTCTTGTGATACTCAGAAGCAACAGCGTCTATCACATAATTCCATTCTTTAATTTTATTCCAATCCATCACGATAATTTTATGCCTAACTCTAATGGTAAAAAGGTAACTAACTTTGTTGTCTTTGATTTATCTTGAAACTCAGTAGTAGTCGGTAGCCACTTCTCAACCCATTCTAAATTTTGAACTACTGTCTTAAGCGGAAAAGACCAGACGCCAAGAGGCGTTGAGTTTATATACCAAGGTGTATAACCAAGAACGTCTGCGGTCAAGACTAGAAAATCAAACTTCTTTCTTTCCAACAACAGAGTATCGTAGTGAGTATTCCTAGACTTAAGTTCAATAAACATTTTATAGTGACCGCTTGTGCAATCAAAACCGTCATATTCTTTACTAGATTTTTCTAAGTCAGAGTAATGACCAGCCTTTAGCCAATCAAATAATTCCTGTTCTTTCATTCTTTGTTATCCCATTGTTGTCTTAAGACTAAGAGAGAAATGATGGAGTAGTTAGCCATATCTTTGAACGAGTCTTCAAGGGATTCGTGTTGTGGGTTTCTACTGTTGTCAACAAGGTTATTAATCCTTGCAAGTTTATCGTGCATACGTACTCGCAATCCATTGATAGGTCCACCAGGTGATTCGCTGATGTTCTTCGGACCGTAATCAAGGTGTTTGCTGAGGAGTAATTCTTTGAGTTCATTAAAGGTGTCCTCTACATCTTTCTTGAATTGTTTGTTAAGAGCAGGGGAATCTTCAAGGTTAATAGCAAGGTGCTTTGGTAAATCTCTTTCGAGTAAACTTGGAATCCTTGTTTTTCCAAGTGGGTTATAATCTGCCATATTTCTTCACTCTCCACTTTCATTGGTAGGTTTTTCCTCTTCTAATAATGTCTTAAGACTATCATCAAAATCTTTTAATGCTGACTTAACCACCATATCTTCTATCAATTCTTCGATAGGTTCATAACCATTTTCTGAAGCAAATAAAGTCACATAAGTAGATTGGGTAATTAACTTAATTTGGTCAGGGTTACCTGCATTGTTATAGATAAACCTAAGCATTGAGCCAAGTAACAACCTATATCCATTAGGTAATACCAAGTATGGGTCAAACTCTTCATCATCTTCTAATAAGTGGTCAACTAATTCAAAGGAACTTTCAAAGACCTGCCCACATTCGTTGCAAGTATTATGGGGTGGCTGGTCTTCTAAGTTCATTTATTATTAATCTTATTGTGAAAATACTCTGCACCTTCTTGTACGAACATTGAGTTAACGTCGTGACTATCAGGCAACTGAACAATAGTTACTGGTAGTTCACGTGCAAGGCTACGAGCAAACTCAGTTCCTGCTTGGTCTCCGTCTGCAAATACAAATACTCTTTCAAAGTCAGCAAGCAATCTTGTGTAGTGCTTCTTCCAACTATTAGCACCAGGAACGCCAATGCAAGGTATGCCTATACACATAGACATAGTGATGGTATCTAGTTCACCTTCGCATACTCCAATAAAGTTTGTTGCTTTTTCAATATCAAGTACATTGTACATTCTAGTTTCTGCACCAGTTAAACCCATATACTTAGGTTCAATAGCAGGATGAAGAGCCCGAAAACGCAAATCGACAACGCCAGTCTTGGTAATATACGGTATGGATAATCTTCCTTTGTATGCTTCGTGTCCAACTTCAGCCTCTTCTACTACGCCTAATTGAGCCAGCCGTGCTATTTCCATTGGAATTCCCCTGTTTTTTAGGTAGTCTTCCGCCCGATAAATGTTTGCCCCGTACTTTTCCGTTGCCTTCCCCAGTAATTCTTTCTGCAATGTGCTTTGCTTCACGTAGATTTACCCCTTCTTGTTTGCTAATGATTTGTAAACTGTTACCTTGCATTCCGCAGGCGAAACAGATGAATATATTATTGTTGAGATTAGCACTTCCTGACTGGTGAGTATCGGAGTGGAATGGGCACTTGAGATTAACTTGCCCGTAAGTTTGTCGTATATGTGCTCCGTAGTGTGTAAGTACTTCTCTGATACTTGGTAGGTCGTTATCATTTTTTATCACCATACCCTGCCTCTCTAAGCAGATTAACTGCATCTTCAAGTCTTAAGACTACAACCCAATCTTTAATTTTCTGTTCCCCCTGTCCGTTAAGTCTTAGGCAAACTAACCCAAGAATTCCATTCTTTGCACGTTCCTTTAATTGTGCAATAGCACTAGATGGATTAAACCCAGTTCGTGCTTTTACTTCCCAATCAACACCAATACAACCAGTTATGTCAGAACCACTGCGTCCCGCTCCCGTGCTTTCAGCATACGGAAATCCATTCTCCGCTAAGTACATAGCCAAAACTTTTTGACTACGATAACCTCTATGCTTACGGGATTGTGATGGCACTAGTATGCACTCTTGTCCTTCTTTAAAATTCTAATAGCCCAATCTAATCCTTGATTAAGACCATCACCCCACTCATCCGTAGGTTTAATCTTTGCTTGTTCAATCTTATTAATAAAGTTTTGTATTTCTGCATTAACTTCAAGCAATACAAGTTGTCGTATCTCTTGAGTCATATCATCTTCTTCTTGTATCATACTACTCCTTAAACTCAGTGACTGGCACTCGCCAACCATTAATATAGGAATCATACCATTCGTCCTTCATATACTGGGTAGGCGCAACGTATCCATATACCTCAACTTTTGAGTAGTAATCTGTATCTAATACCTTCGCCCCAAAAATTAATTTGTCTAAATCCTTTTCCCAAAAAGGAATAGATGTTTGTGTCCGCACTGACCTTACCTCAAACCTATCTCCAACATCGGGCAGGGATTGGCGTCTAGTATGTAAGCCATTCGGATACCAAGGAACATTCCAAGATGCGTTGTATTGCTTCGCTACTGCCCATTCGCAAACATTAGCCCGCACATTAGATAGCAACTCGTGTTCCAATTTTCCATCTGCTTTGCCTTGGGCATAGTTGGGTTTGTCAATCGAGCCAAACTTTGTAAGCCAACGTTCAGTAGCCAACATAGTGCACACACGCACTTCTTCCTGACTTAAGTCAACAATCATTATATGTTCTCTGGTATATCATCCATAAACATATACTCAGGATTAAAGGCTAACCACGTCAGTAAGTTAGCATTAGCGTCTGCTCTGCCGTATCTATTCTTGACAGGAGCAACAGCCATAGAAGTACCAACAACACCCAAGGTACAGATGAGGGCAGGTAGTTGTGCCACTTTTCCTTGAAGGGCGGAACGTGGTTGACAAGGGTCTCCTGACACAGCCTCACTTGTATGATGAAGAACAATAATTGCTGCGTTAGTAGCACGAGCAAGATACTTCAACTCTTTCATAATCGCTCTCATTGAAGCAAACTCTTCGCCACCGTCAGTGGCAATATCCATTAAGTTATCTACAAAGATAGCAACTGGAGGACATCCCCATAGTTCTTCAAAGGCTTGAACCTCTTCATCAATATCTTGTAGTGATGGACTAGATTCAAATGACCACACAATGTGTGAACCCTTAGCAAGTGTTGCCTTAGTCCATCCATAATCTGTATTCATTAAACCTTCTACATCAGTTTGATTCTTACCTGAAATCATTGAGGCTAATCGCATAGCCATAGTGTGAGCATTAGTATCTGCTGATATATATAGGCTAGGTACTTTCATCTTTAACGCTAAGGCTAAAGCAAGTGTTGACTTACCAACGCCAGGGGTACCAGCAAGCATAGATACTTCTGCTCTACGCAAAATAATTTTATTACTATCAAAAGCCCTGAATACAGAGGGCAGTGGTTCACCACCAATATCTGTTCTACCTACAGCACGAACAAGGGTTCTCACTTCATTACCTCGCCCCTTGCTATAGAGGCAGCGACTTTAAATGAACGTATATCTACCCAATTAGTTTCAACATTTAACTCTATAAACTTTTCAATCTTATTCGCAATGTCTTCACGTAAATCTTGCTCAAATACTTTTAATGTCTTTTCCATAATCATCCTGTCTTAAGTTGGAAAGAGAGTTAATAATTATCTTCCCCCTTTAATCACTAACTCTCTAACCAATTCTATTCTAGTTCGGGTTGCATTAGCCGTTTACTGGGGAGCATTGGTCCGCTCCCTGAGGTTGTGGGCACACCCACATCTTGTACGGTTTTCCGTTTTTCTTGCTGATACCACTCAAGAATTTCCGACTTCCGTGTACGCAAGTAGGCGACGCTTCCGATGTCGGGGCGATTGATGAGGTAACTGCGGGCATAGTGCCTGCTGTTGAACCAGTGGTCCCCAAAGGGGCTGCAGTGTAAGCACCTGCCAATAACTTTCCAGTTGCTGCAATCTGTGTAGCATAATCACTAACACCTTCAAGCAGTACTGATAGTTCGTCAGATGTATTAGCACGAACATTAATTAAATCTCCAGTTGGAGACTTATAGGAAACTTGTAGTTTCCAATCTTCGATTGCCATTATTTGCCTTTCGTAAATTGGCAGTGTTCTGTGAGTCCACAGTAACTGCACGATTGTAGGTTGGGTAAGAATATACCTGCCTTCCTAGCCTTATCGAATCCATCGACAAAGTATTCCAGCATATCTTTTGTATATCTACTAAGGTCAATCATCTCTCCTGTCCCTGACTCACGAGACATCCAGTAGTTACCTAGATTGACTTCAACGCCAAGCATCATCTCTACACCAACTTTGTAAAAGCCAAGTTGTAAATCAGATGTTGGTTTGCGTGAGGATGTTTTCAAGTCGACAATCACAAGTTGTCCGTTAACTTCAAATATCCTATCAATAAACATTTTCACTGGCACGTCAGCGATAATGGGGTTTAACTCCAACTCGATAGCACGAACACCCTGTGGGGTAGTCCATATCTTCCAGTCTTTATTGTTCTTGCGCCAAGTGATGTAGTTGTCTACCCACTTAGAACCCTGTTGATACCACCAATTAGCATCTTCCTTGTCAGGATTTGCTTTAGTGGAACGTCCTGCTACACGAGCAGTGTTTAAATCAATATCCTTAGTTTCAGTTTCCCAAGCCTTAATCCATAACTCATTCATTTTCTAAGTCATACAATTCTGTCGCTAAGTGAAATGCTCTACCACCTGCAGACCAGATGCTTGGTTCTTCTGGTACTTGTAATAATCTTCCTAAGTAATACTGATAACCACAAGTTAAGTAAGTTGTAAATGCTGAGTAGGATACGTGAGCAGGTAATTCATAATCATCAAGTTTAAGCATTGCATTCTCCTGTCTTAAGTTAGATTAGATAGTTCTCCTACGGAGGACAGGAGAGTACTCGACATAAAAGAACTATCTAATATTATATTATATATTATAATAATTATATAAGGGGCTCCGCCCCTATATTATATATATTATATTATATTAATAAGATAATTATACACACAACCCTGACATATGGAAGTGCTACGACACGCCGAAAAATGACAAAAAGACCCCCAAGATATAGGGATTACCTATACCTCAGGGGTCAAACAGCCTATAAAGGGCCTTTAAAGCCCAATTAGGGGTATTTAATTACTCGCTTCCACGTCCAAATTCTGTGGCAGATGGGTCCAACCACTTAAGAACTGGCCCTGCAAGACCTGCTAATGCTGCTGCACCTAATTGCTTAGGGTCAGTAATCCCGCTCAGGTACAGCGCAACTACCGCTGCTGCTGCTGCACGGAACCAAGTTAGTGCTACTTGCTTGAACTGTGGGTTCATTTATTGCTCCTTTATTTTGTATTGCTATGTACCTTACAACAGGTACAAACTGGGGTTGTGTATGCTTTCTTTGCTGGCACTGGTGTAATAGATGCAACTAATGTTGCAAATGGACTAGGTTGATTCATCCACCAAAACCAAGGGCTAGTGTCATTAGACTTACTAGCATTGATAGAAATATGTAGATGTTTAGTATGAGGATTGCTGCCAGTGTAAGGCCGATTGCCAGACCTAGCCTTATCACGGGACCATATTTTTTTATTAAAGATAAGATATTTAACACGTTCATCCTCTTTTAACTTCTCAAAGATTACTTCACAATCAATACCATTTTTTGGGTCGTGTGTTAAGTCTACTGCTAATCCAGTATTATGGTCTGAGTTAGGGCTTGCCTTTGCGTGTGCAGCAGATGGCAATAAACCATCTGATAATTTTTTTCTTGTTGGTTTAAGTGCAGTTGCTTGACGCAATACTGCTATTGCAGCAGGTGCTGCTTTTTTTACTATTGCTTTCATATTGACCACCATCCATTGAAGCCAGCATCAGGATTGTCCTGTAGCCATTTTTCTCTTAAGTAATTTTGTTTAGGCCAACATATGTCGTGGCTTTCACAGCCACAACCTTGACAATCGTTGTCTATTTTTTCCTTATCCATACTTGCCATCCCTTACGCAGTATTTCAATTTCGTTCTTATGTTTATTTAACCAAGCATCTATTGCTGGCTTGGGGTTTTTATCTGTACCATCTGGGTGGTCCCACTCATAATCATCAAAGGCCATAACACCACCTTGCTTAAGTAAGTCCCAAGATAGGTCAGCATCTAAGGTTACTGATTCAGGTAGATGGTCACCATCAATGTAGATAAAATCATATTTAACTTCACGGTTATTCTTTAGCCAGTCCCCACTAAATGCTTTATGTGATTGAACTTTCTTACCGTGTGGTTCTACTTGTTCTTTGTAGGCTAACTGTATATCTGCCCAATCATATACTGACTCGTGAGGTAGGTTACCACACCAAGGGTCTATATCTACCAACAATGATGATGGGTCTGTAAGTATATTATCTAGTAACCAAACAGATGCGTTGCCAGTAAAGACACCTATCTGTAAAAATCTAAGATTCTTCTTACCCTTAAACTCTGCTAATCCGTTAGTAAAATCTTCAACGGTAGCATTGTCATAGAACCATTTAGGAAATTTGTCAGCCTTCATTTAATAATTAACTTTTTCTTCGTGCCATTATAACTCCTTATTAAAATTAATTACCGTGAATCTCTATATTTTTCAGCAAGTCTTTCTGCTGGAGTCTTTTTTCTATACATTTCTGCACGTTGTTGTCTAGCCAAATCTTCCCATTGTTTTTTTTCTTCTTTGGCTTTTCTTTTTGCTTCTTTCATTGCTTCTGATTCTTGAGGCTTAATAGTTTTAGGTTTTATGTTGCCACTACCAATATACGTTGTACCTTGAGGTTTGTAAACCTGACCAACATTTTCTCCGCCAGGATTATATATACCACCACTTGTTCTTGGTCTTCCTGTTGCCATTTTATTTCTCCTTTGTTTTTATTTAGCGATTATTTGTTTCATTAACTCTGTTAAAAATTCTACTTTTTCCTCTAACCTATTAACTTGGTCCTTGACACTAGACCCTCCATTGGGGCGAAGTTCTGACAAATAGTGTTTAACTAAGTGTCTTACTCCAAGTGCTAGTGCTCCTATAAGGGAAGTGATGGCAACAGCAAATGCTGCCCAGTCATTAGGTGTCATAGTATTATACCGTTCTAAGTGTGACTTCAATTACTCCACCGAAACCATCAAACCTTTTGTCTGGTGGAGTCATACGAGTAAATGAGATTTGCTCAATAATTACTTGGCGACTTTCGCCAGTAGTAAGGTCTTGCCAGGTAACAACATCGCCACCTTCTTCTATACTTTCAAGCAGTTGTAATCTTTGTAACGCTTTGCCTTCATATCCAGACACTACATTATATCTATCTGTTTCAATATCAAAGCAGTAGACTGGAAATCTTATAGCCCTTTGTCTAGGTGTAGCAATAGTAGCCTTGGCTTGATAGCCCTTGAATATAGGACCTGTACTTGTGGTAGTTGCATCACG
>Ga0049081_10000145_pt1 | contig 27416 bp, 20 predicted proteins | sample GreLakmeER78MSRF_FD_66717 | JGI IMG/M metagenome (GOLD analysis project Ga0049081, IMG submission 66717) | Freshwater lentic microbial communities from great Laurentian Lakes, MI, USA - Great Lakes metaG ER78MSRF | ecosystem: Environmental > Aquatic > Freshwater > Lake | place: Great Lakes...
AAAACTTTATCTAAATCACTCAAACTAAAATTGGTAGAAAACAAACCACCCAGAGTAAATGTTTTGTTGGACAACGATGCATTGGCATCAAGTTTGAAAATTTGTGAATTTTTAATTGCAAATGATATAACTACATATTTGGTAAGACTTGACGGTAAAGATCCAAATGAATTGGGTCATAAAAAAACTTGGCAAACCATAGATAGTTGTGTTAGAATGGATGAAAGCTTGTTGTATAAGTTAAAATTAACAGTTAAATTATGATTGTATTAAAAAATACAGATAAAAAAATTAATTCGGTGGTGCATATTGCGGATATTCATATTCGTTTAACAAAACGTCATGACGAATATACTTTGGTTTTTGAAAAGCTTTATAAAGCACTTGATAAAGCAAAAACACTAGATGCTATCTTGGTTATAGCCGGCGATTTGTTTCATAATAAATCCGATTTGAGTCCTGAATGTGTTAAGATTGGAAGTGATTTTCTAAAAAATTGCGCAGATAGAGTTCCTGTTATTTTAACGGCTGGCAATCACGATGCTACATTGGCTAATAAATCTAGATTAGATTGTATTACACCAATTGTGGATGCTTTGAATCACCCTAATCTATTTTATCTCAGAAATACAGATGTTTATAGATATGAAAATATTTTGTTTAATAACTTCAGTGTTTTTGATTGGGATGTTCCTGAAAAATACATTAAGTACGAAAATATCCCATCGAAATATCGTGATGAAACAGACCATCACATTGCTTTGTTTCACGGACCAGTATATAATGCTGTTACTGATGTTGGGTACACTGTTAGTAGTCGATCTGTAACCAATGAAACCTTTGATGGACATCACATTGCTATGCTTGGTGATATTCACAAACATCAAATTCTACAAGAATATGATGACAATGAATCTTTGCCAGTTGTTGTATATGCGGGATCGATGATTCAACAAAACCACGGTGAGGAGCTTAAAGGCCACGGTTTCATTATGTGGGACTTGAAGCGTAAATTATTCAAACACTACGAACTAGTAAATGAATATGGGTATTATACAGTGGAAGTTGACAAGGGTCAGTTGATTACGGATATTTCTAACATCCCAAAGAAATCCACACTGCGTGTTATCTGTCGTGAGTCTATTCCTTCACAAGTAAAGGAGATTTTAAATGACATCAAAACCAAATCTACGTTAATCGAAACCACCTATGTTCGTGCCGACGATGTATCAAAAGATACAATTTTGAACTCTGGAAAAGTGTTTGATGTACATAACATTTTTGATGTTGACTACCAAAACAAATTGGTAGAAGACACATTGTTATCAAAAAATGTAGATAAGAATCTAATAGAAATGGTCAAGGATCTAAATAAGACCATTAATAAAGAAATACCAAAAGATAAAGCTCCAAAGAATATTCGTTGGAAACCAAAGAAATTTGAATTCGACAATATGTTTAGTTATGGCGAAGGTAATATAATAGATTTTGCTAAACTAAACGGTACTATCGGACTTTTTGCACCAAATGCTAGTGGTAAATCAAGCATTATGGATGCGCTTGCATTTTGTGTTTTTGATAAGTTCAGTAAGGGTTACAAAGCATCACACGTGCTTAATACTCAAAAAATGAGCTTTCGTTGTAAGTTTAATTTTGAGGTAAATGGAGTTGATTATTTTATTGAACGTGAAGGTAAATCAGACAAGAAAGGCAATGTCAAAGTTGAAGTCAAATTCTACAAAAAAGAAAATGACAAAGAAGTTCCATTGAACGGAGAAGCTCGTAGAAGCACGAACGATATTATTCGCGATTACGTTGGTACATATGAAGATTTTATTCTTACTGTTTTAAGTGTACAAAACAGTAAAGCTGGGTCTTTTATTGATCTTGGACAGACTGAGAGAAAAGATTTATTGTGTCAGTTTATGGGATTGGATGTATTCGATCAATTATATACTATAGCAAATGATAAGTTCAAAGAAACAAATACTTTATTAAAGAATATAAGTAAAGATCAACTTATTCAAGAGTTGGAAACTGTATCTGGCAGTATAGACTACACTAATTCCAAGATTCAAGAGTTTAACGAAGAAGTAAAAAATCAAGAATTGTTAAAGGATTCTTATAACAATCTCTTATTAGAATTATCCAATAAAATTACTAAGACTGTAAGTTTTGATTTTGATATTGTTAAATTAGAAAGTAACAAAATTGAACTTGAAGGTCAGATTAATGAAACCAATCTTAATATTAAACTTCAAAAAGATAAACTAATTGATGTAGAAACAAATATTACCAATCTGTCTTCGTCCATATCAGACTGCGAAAATATTGATCGTGATTATGATCTTTATAAAGTTGTCAAACAAAATTTTGATAACAAGACCAATGAATTAAATAATCTTAAGCTTGTTGTGAAAAATAAAATGGACAAATTGAAGAAATTGGAAGATCACAAATACGATCCTAACTGTTCATATTGCGTAAACAATGTATTCGTAAAAGATGCAATAAAAGTCAAAGCTGAATTGGAGAATGATAAAATCAAAAGCAAGGTTATTGTAGATGAGTATAATACAATAAAGTCATCTTTGGAGAGTTATGGCGACATTGAAACAAAATTCAAACGTTGTCAAAAAGTAAATAACGATAAAGTTGCTTTTGAAAAAAGCAAGAGTGTTATTTCAAATACCATTCTTAAGTTGGAAAATGATCTTATTAAGATTCAAACCAAACTTAAGACTGTAACAGATAACATTTCAACTTTTTATACAAATAAAGATATTATTGAGAATAATAACAAGTTGATGTCTGACATCAACACTCAGAAAGATTTGATTAAATCTATCGACGTTAATATTAAATCTATTAATTCCAAGCTTTTTTCCTCATTAACTGAAAAAGGAAAGTTAGAAGTTCAGTATAAAACTGTTACTGAACAATTGCAAAAGGTAAAAGAATTAGAGTCGAGTTATGAAGCTTACAAACATTATACAAATGTAGTTAGCCGTGATGGAATTCCATATGAAATTATAACCAAGACTCTTCCTGAGATTGAAAAGGAAGTTAATAATATTCTTCAACAGTTAGTAGATTTTACAGTTACTCTTCAAACTGATGGAAAAAACATTATGACCAATATCGTTTACGAAGACAAACGTTGGCCACTTGAAATGGCAAGTGGAATGGAAAAATTCGTAAGTGGACTTGCTATCAGAGTTTCGTTGATTAATATTAGTAATCTACCAAGACCAAATATTATTTGTATTGATGAAGGATTTGGTTGTGCTGATAGTGATCATTTGGGTCAAATGGGTGCTTTGTTTAATTATTTGAAACATCAATTTGATTTTATCTGGGTAATCAGTCATCTGGATCAAATGCGTGATATGGTTGATAACCAAGTGGAAATAAAAAAAGAGAATGGGTTCAGTAAGGTAGTATATATTTAATATGCCTATTATTGACGATATCTATTTAGAAAAGTTTGGAAAATTAACAATTATTATTACGGATGAAGGTGTCTTTAAAACCATCAATGATTCATCGGTTAATTATGAGTTTATAATAACAATACGAAGTTTAGATTCCAATCTTATTTCACACATTATGTATCACCATTGTACAGTGGGGCATGATATGTGGACCTATAATTATAACATTTTTTATATAAAAGAAATTTTAAATAAAAATCATCCTGGCATTTGCATAGAAATACACGATGTGGATAATACTTTACTATTCAGTAAAAATTATCACGGGACTAAAAAATTTAAATGTTTGGATCTAAAATCTAAACAGGGTGATACGACCTATCCACCTTACCATACATTTTTTTATGATGATTACTTTGCATCAAATTTCAGTATCAAAGATGGAGATGTTGTTTATGATCTGGGAGCTAATATTGGTGCGTTTTCTATTGCGTGTTCTAATTTTGATATCAAACAAATATATGCATTTGAACCACATCCAGAACTCTCACAGTATCTTAACGATAATTTGAACAGATATGGTAAAAACACAAAAGTGTTTAATAATGCGATTTCAGGTGAATTTAAAAAAGTAAGATTTGGTACCACAGAATCTACAGTTGCTTCCAGAATTAGAAACGAAGGTGAATTTGAAGTTGATGCTATTAATTTGGAAAAGTTTGTAATAGATAATAATTTGGAATTGCCAACTTATTTAAAAATTGATATAGAAGGAGCTGAATATGAGTTTTTTGAAAATACAAGTGACAATTTCTTCAAAAATGTTAGAAGTATATTCTTTGAATTTCATTGCAATGACGGCGTAAATCTACTTAAAATAATTAACAGATTTAAGAATTTAGGATACAAGTTAAGTCACAAGGATAATGCGTTGGATCATAATCTATCACATATGAACACCATATACTTAAATAAGTAAATTATGAAAAAAATATTGTTTATAGCTCCACATCTTTCTACTGGAGGACTACCTCAGTTTTTATTGAAGAAAATACAATCGTTAATTAATGATTATGAAATATATTGTGTAGAATATGATGATATTACCGGTGGAGTTTTGGTTGTTCAAAGAAAACAGCTTCAGAAAATTTGCGGTAAGAGGTTTTACACATTATCATCAAATAAATTTGAATTACTAAAGTTAGTTGACAATATAAAACCTGACATTATTCATTTGGAGGAAATGCCAGAATACTTTATGGATGTTAACTTGGCTACTAAACTCTATAATAAAGACCGAGAATATCTAATTGTGGAAACTTCGCACGATAGTAGTTTTGATCCAAGAAGAAAGCGTGTTTTTCCAGATAAATTTACATTCGTAAGTAATTATCAAAAACAAAATGTCGAATCTTTAGGCATAAATACTACAGTTATTGAATATCCAATTTCTGTAAAATGTAGAAAAGATAGATCTGAAGGATTGAAATTTTTGGGACTAGATGAAAGTAAAAAACACGTATTACACGTTGGGTTGTTTACTCCTAGAAAAAATCAAAAAGAATTTATAGAATATGCCCGTGCAATGGAAAAAGAAAATGTTCAATTTCATTGTCTGGGGAATATGGCTGATAACTTCAAAAATTATTGGCAACCTTTGTTGGATAACTTACCAAGTAATGTAAAAGTTTGGGGTGAACGCAAAGATGTAGAAAACTTCTACAGTTGTATGGATTTGTTTTTGTTCACTAGCAGAGGCCACGCAACTGATAAAGAGACAGCACCTATTGTAATTAAAGAGGCTATATCCTATAATATACCATCTCTATTGTACAATTTGCCTGTTTACCTTGATAGATACAAGGTATTTGAAAATATCAAGTATCTAGACGAAACCAATTTTAATCGTAATGTTAAACTCATAAAGAATCAATTGGGGATGATTTCAGATTCTGAAATAGAGATTGTTAATATAAAGAAAACTGCAAATAAAAACACAGTGGTTATCATATCAACACATCCCAATTTTAAAGCTGTAGAAGACACAACTTTGGAATCAATTAATCAAGTTAAAAAAGCCGGTTATAAAGTGTTGTTGTCATCTCATTATCCTGCTAGTGTTGATTTGCAAAAAGCGGCTGATCATTATGTGTATGACTCAAACAATCCAATTTTAAAACATAATTTCTATAATAGATGGACATACAACACAGATAATACCAAGATCAATTTATTTTTTCCACCGTCTGATTGCGACAATTATCACGGTCTTGCTGTATTATTAAACTATTACAATGGCATATCATTGGCAAATAAAATCGGATACAAAAATGCAATTTGCTTCAATTATGATATGATCATTTCAGAATCAGATTTTTCAAAGTTATACGATGTAGATGAAATTCTAATTAATAAGAAAGCATTTTTCTTTTATGATAAGGCGTTAGAAGGTGACACATTCAAAACAGTATTTCACGGGATTAATACTCAGTTTTTCTTGGATAATTTTGATTACTATACCCCAGAAGAATATATGGAATTTGTTACAAAGAAAAATATATCAAATGGATTGGAACAATTCTATTATAATAAACTAATATCTTATAAGAACGATCTTCATATAGATTACACGAACAACGAAGAATCTTATTTAAGCAATAGTAAAAATAATTTATTCTCAATGGTAGAATATTTATCGGTTCTGAGGATGAAGAATATAAATAAGTTTGGAGTATTAACATACATCAATAATAAATTAGATGGTCGTATAAATGAGATAATAATAAAAAAGAACGGAGAAGTAGTTAACAATTATTCCTACACGGTATCAGAAAAGGTTTGTTTTTATTTAGCAAACGAGTTTGAAAACAATAATTTCTATGAAATTGAAAATAATCTATATGATCAAAATAAAATTTTATTGAGAAGTTATAAAAAGTCATTTAGAAGATTGGAAGACATAGATATTAACGGTTCTATTGATATTACACAATGAAAATTATACAAGTTAATTTAGGGTTATTGCCTATTCCGCCTAATGGATGGGGTGCAGTTGAAAAAATCATTTGGGATTATCATCAACTGTTAAACAAAAAGGGATTAGAATGTCAGATAAAGTATTTGAATGAAATTAAATATTCAGACGATATAATCGTACATATACACGTAGCAAATCTGGCAAATGAATGTCATAAAAGAGGCATACCTTATATCTTTAGTTTGCACGATCACCACGCTTATTTGTATGGCAAAGATTCATCTGTATATAAAGAGAATTTACAAGCAATTGAAAATAGTGTAATATCCACTTGTCCTGCCAAATATTTGGTTGATTATTTCGGAAGTAAAAAATTACGTTATTTTTCCCACGCGGTAAATACCGATGTGTTTAAACATAAAAATAACAAAATTCCAGTAAATAAACTGTTGTGTGTTGCAAATAATGGTTATGCCAATAATCAATCATATGATAGAAAAGGATTCACATATGCGATTAAAGCGGCTAAAGAATTAGGATATCCAATTACTATTGCTGGACCATCTAATAATAAAAAGTTCTTTGATATATTAGATGAAGAATTAAATCAGTATGATAAATTGACAAAAATATTTGATTTAAATGAAGAATCATTGATCGATCTATATAATGATCATTCTATATTCATACACCCATCTGAATTGGAAGCAGGACATCCAAATCTAACGTTGTTAGAAGCAATGAGTTGTGGTTTACCTGTGGTAGGTACGTTTGAGGAAAAATCATATAAAGGTATGGTTGTCGTTGAACGAAACGTAGAACAAATAAAATCCGCAATACAACAAATCACATCTGATTATAGTCGATATCAAACCAAAGCTTTGGAATGTGCTAAGGAAAATTCCTATTCCAACCGAGTAGACCAATTAATCGATTTATATGATCAATATACTGAAAGATTGTTTGCTATCAAACATATTGATGTTTATGAAAATCTTAAAAAGAATGAAAAGAGTATTAAAACAAATGCTGTGTTTAAATATTCATTCAATGATAATGCCAAGATTGAAGTAGATAACCCAGTAGATGTAGATCAAAGTTTCCATATAACATTCTATAATGGTGACGACAATAGTATTAAATACGAAACCAATTTAAAACACAATTGGTGGGGAAGTTGTAATTTTACATATTACATTCCTTATGAAATTCATATCAAAGACAATAAGACTAATGAATTAGTCGAAACATACAAATTAAATTTGAAAAACAAAAAAGTAGTAATTGAATATGAAAGTTACTCTTTGGGAGATCAATTGGCTTGGATGCCTATAATCGAACAATTCAGAAAGAAACACGAATGTGATCTTTATGTCAAGTTGCCTTTGAAAAATATTTTTGAAAACAAATACCCATCAATTAAGTTTGTTCACAATAACAAACCTATTTCAGATGTATTTGCAACTTATAAGTTGGGATATTATGTAGACGAAAATGGACCCAATAATGATAGATGTAAAACAGATCCCAGAAAACAACCTTTACAAAAAATAGCAAGTGATTATTTGGGATTGCCATATGAACCAGAATTACCATTACTTGACTTTGAAATCAAAGAAAGACCTCTCAAAAAGAGATATGTCACAATTGCAACACAAAGTACGTGTCAAGCCAAATATTGGAACAATAAAGGCGGATGGGAACGTGTTGTTGAATATATTAAATCAAAGGGATTTGAAGTAATATGCATAGATAAACACAAAACATTTGGAAATGGATCAGACTATATGAATAGTATGCCTTCCAATGCTTTGGATTTTACAGGAGATAAACCACTGGTTGATCGTATGAATCAAATATATCACAGTGAGTTTTTTATAGGTTTGCCATCAGGATTGTCTTGGTTAGCTTGGGCAGTTAAAAAGCCAGTAGTATTAATTAGCGGGTTCTCATATCCATATACTGAATTTGATACTCCTTATAGAGTACAAAACCACTCGGTGTGTACAGGATGTTGGAATGATTCGTTATTTGACAAGGGAAATTGGAAGTGGTGTCCAAAATCTGATAAGAGAGAAGAGTTTGAATGTACCAAACAAATAACTCCAAAAATGGTTATGGATACCATAGATCAACTATTAATAGAACAAAAAATTTAAAGTTATAATAAATAGTTGGTTCTTCGATTTTTCGGTTATATTTATATTTTAAATATAACTTCGAAAGGATATTAATATTATGCCAATACAAGAAGGCGGTAGATTCGCCCCAACACAAAATATAGTAAGCCCAGGTGTATTCACACGTGAAAATGACCTCTCCGGTCTGGCTCAAGGAGTAGCAAACATTGGAGGAGCAATTATAGCTCCATTCGCTGATGGACCAGCGTTTTTTCCAAATACAATAACTGACGTAGCTGACTTGGAAACAAGATTCGGTGTCGCTGATGGTGTGTATTATGGACCATACACAGCCAAAGAATATCTACAACAACAAGGTATCGTTACCGTTGTTCGTGTAGGTGGTCTTACCGGTTACTGGCAAAAGAGCCCATTGATCGTTTATGCTCAACCAGGCGTATGGAATCGTAACGCTGATGCTGGTGCTATTACAAATGATTCATTTATGTATTTGGATGATACTAATTATACGTCCAATATTAACTACACTCAAATAAGTTTGCCACTTAATATCACAGGTTCATCAGCTGTAATAGGTAATATCGGATCGACTAAATTTTTATCAGGATCTACATTTACACAAGCAACTTACTCAGAGCTAAATATATTTTTGTCAAGTTTGTCTGGATTATCTGGTATAACCAGTCTATCTCAATCATTACAAGCTTCAGCTAGTTTAGGAAAATTGTTTAAAGTTACCCCAAGCTATTTGGGTACGCAATTCAAAAACGCAGTTTTAGCTAAAGGATACGTATACGGTGGATTGCCTAATGCAGGCGCTGGATTTGTGCTAGCTGGATTTGATTTTGAAAAATCACGTATCAGTGGAAGTGTCACTGTAACAGGTGGTACGGGCGGAGTTAATAAACATAAATTGTTATTTGATAGTGCCGTATTTACTTCTACGGGTGGTAGTGGTAATGATGCTCCTACATATCCAACAGTTAAACCATACGCTTATTTAACATCTTCGTTCTCAAATAACGTATATGGATTTGTTTTTGCTAAATTTACTTCGAATCAAGCAAGAACATTTACAACCGCAAGTTTCTTATCTGCTTCAGCTCAATATGAATCTCGATATGACGTTTCTACAATTCAATTGAGTGGATCTATTAATGTAACATTTGGATCTAAAGCGGCTACTAGTGTGGTAAACTCCGGCAGTACCGATGGAACTGGAACATTAAGCGGTAGCATTTTATACGCCGGTCAAACAATTAATATTGGTGGAATTGGTGGGTATAATGATTTAATTGTACTTGGTAGACAAAATGTTGGGGGTAATCTTGGTCCAAGTGGATATGATGGTTATTACTACTTAACTTCAAGTGTACAAGGACAAAACGTTTCAGCTGAAACAGCAATTTCAACAGCTTTTGCTGAAAGTACTACTACAGTTGCATTCTTGTCATCTTCCTACATAAAGAATGCAACTATAAATCAAAATACAGATGTATTTAATGTATCATCGGGTAATCCAGTACTAATTAGTGGAAGTATCGCTTCTATTCGTGGAGAAGGAACATGTGTCGCCGGATTAGAACTTAAGGGTGTAATTAGTGGCACATTTGGAAAATACTCCGGAACATTTAGTCCAGATGGAACAAATAGCGGAGATCAATGTAATCCAAATACATCAGGTCGTCAAAACATGATATTGGCAGTATTAGCAAATACCCAAAATGCTTCTACACAATTCAGTAGTGATTACGAAGTATATGGATTCAACAATACTACACTATCACAATTAACAAGTAGTACATTCCCATACAAGAGTCTAATTAATCCAAATGAAAACGTTTATAATTTGGCATTAAGATACAACTTCTCAAATACAAATGGTAGTACAAGTTCAGGCACATATGGATATTATGATTTCAGTTTGAATGAAAATGATAATAACTATATTAAAGATGTATTCGGAATCGATCCAACAGTTGGAAATCCAAACAAACAAATTGCCGGTCAAAAAGTAGAAGCTGCTTACAACTATGTTCTATTTGAAGATAGTATTAAGAAGTTCGTAGCTGAAAAGACTAGTGCTTTGGGTTGGAGATTGCAAGTTGGTACAAATAGTCTATCTGGAAGTACAATTGTTGGCGAACCTCTAAAGTTTGTTGATCAATATAGCACTGATTTGAATAACGGTGATAGTCAATTCAGTATCACCAATGCTTCTACTCCTTGGATCTACAGTCAAAAGATTGCTCCGTTTAAAGGTAGCGCTGATGTAGCTGCTTCTCCAACCAAGTTCCAGTTGTTCAAGGTTCACACTTTGAGTGACGGTACATTGAGCAACACTAAGTTCAAGATTGAAATTAGTAATGTTAAGTTGGCAGGAACAGTTCCAGGTAGTGAATGGGGTAGTTTCACACTAGCAGTACGTGCTTATAGCGATACTGATAAGAAGCCAAAGTATTTGGAAATCTTCCAAAACTTGAATTTGGATCCAGAATCCGCAAATTATGTTGCTCGTAGAATTGGTAACAGATACGCATATATCACTTATGCTGGTAAGTTAATTCAATTCGGCGATTTCAATAATTTGAGTAAGTATATCAGAATCGAAGCCAGTGACGTTTCTTACCCAGTAAGTTGCGTACCATACGGATTTGAATCATATAGTACTCCAATTGATAGTACCGCAAGCAACTATGTACCTGCTGTACAATACAGTAAAGCAAGTATCTATGGTCTCGGACCTGGTAAGTATCCATCTGGTACAGTATTCGGTAGTGTTCCAGGAACTGATACTGAAATCCAAGCACTATATCCAACATCTTCATTTGGCGTTGGTGTAGAAAATAACACTAAACAATACTTCAAGCCACTACCATATTATGGTGCTTCAGATAGCAATGGTACAAACATTGACTTCGATCTAGAAGATAAAGTTTGGGGTACTACAAACAGTAAATTCTATGCTCAAGGTACATATGTAAGTACTGGTTCACTACTATCACCAACATTGAGTGGTAGTATTCCAAGTACATATGATGCTGTAAATGAATCTACCTATGTTAAACTACGTAAGTTCATCGTAGGTTTCCAAGGTGGATTTGAAGGTCAATGGCCAGCAATTCCAATCAATGTAGGCAGTGACATTACCGCTGGTAATACACAAGGTCTAGATTGTACAAATATCAATAGTCCAGGTAGTATCGCTTATAAGCAAACAATTGCTGCAATCGGTAACCCAGATGAATTTGATATCAACTTGATCGTAACTCCAGGTATCTTCCGTGAACAACACAGTTACGTAACTGAACTAGTAATCGATATGTGCGAAACTCGTCAAGACTGTTTCTACATTATGGATAACGTAGTGTTCCCAGCAAGTAACCAAACTGTAGGATTGATTGATGCCGCAATTAACACTGTAGCTACAATTGATAGTAACTATGTAGGTACTTATTATCCTTGGGTTAAGATCCTAGATACTAATACCAACAAGATTATTAGTGTTCCACCTTCAGTAGTATTACCAGCAGTTTATGCTGCTAACGATAATGCTGCTGCTGAATGGTACGCTCCTGCCGGTCTAAACCGTGGTGGTATTCCAACCGCTGTACAAGTACTTGACAGAGTAACTCACAGTGAACGTGATGAACTATATGAAGGTCGTGTAAATCCAATCGCAGCATTCCCTGGTCAAGGTATCTGTGTATGGGGTCAAAAGACTCTACAAATCGCCCCAAGCGCTTTGGATCGTATCAATGTTCGTCGTTTGTTGATCAACTTGAAGAAGTTTATCGCAAGTTCGAGCAACTACTTGGTATTCGAACAAAATGTTGCTTCTACACGTAACCGTTTCTTGAGTATTGTAACTCCATATTTGGAATCAGTACAACAACGTAACGGTATCTACGCATTCCAAGTTAAGATGGATGCTGAAAACAATACTCCTGACCTAATTGATAGAAATATTCTATATGGTCAAATCTATATCCAACCAACCCGTACTGCTGAATTCATAATACTTGACTTCAACATCTTGCCTACAGGAGCAGTTTTCCCTGGGGGAGTCTAATAATTAAATAATTCACAAAACCTCACTTAGAAATAAGTGAGGTTTTCTTTTTTTGACTTTTTGACGTTTAGTGTAATATTTATCTATTAGATAAGGAGTATTGTTTATGACTGAACGAGGTAAAAAAATTAGAGAATCATTTTTTAAAAAATATGGTGTTTATCATCCATCACAATTGCCTAGTGTTAAAGAAAAAATAAAACAAAAAAGAGAAAATGGTGCATATGATAATATGATTTCCAAAATGAAAGAAACTTTAAAAGAAAGATATGGCAATGAAAACTATAATAATTTAGAGAAAGGAAAAAAAACTAAATTAAAAAAATACGGATATGAAAATTTTAACAACAGAGAAAAAATGATTCAAACCAACAATGAAAAATATGGTATGAATGTATCTCCAAATACGCTTAAAAAAACAAAAGAAAGAGCTAATGCTGGAGAAATTGGATTTAAATCTGAAAAGTATAAACAATATTTAGAAAATAATAATATTGATAATGTATCTCAATTATCATATATCAAAGAAAACAGACGACTTCAAAAAATTCAAGAATCTTTAAATAATATTTTTGAAGGAAACAGATTAAAAGGTGTGGTTGTTCCACTATTTGATAAAGATGAATATATAGGCACAGAATATAATAATTTATACAAATTTAAATGTTGTGTGTGTAACAATGAATTTAAAGATAATTTATATTCTGGTAATATACCCAGATGTTTAATCTGTAATCCACATAATAGGTTTAAATCTACCATTGAGTCTGAAATATTAAATTTTTTACATTCATACGGAGTTGTGACTAAACAACACGATAGAAATATATTAGACGGGGATGAAATTGATATTTTAGTATCACATTTGAATTTAGGCATAGAATGTGATGGTATATATTGGCACAGTGAACTTGCTGGTGGTAAAGATAAACATTATCATTTACACAAAACTAAGTTGTCACTTGATAAAAATATTCAATTGATGCATATATGGGATTGGGAATGGAGATGTAAACAAGATATAATAAAAAGCATTTTATTAAGTAAAATTGGTAAGTCCAAAAGAATATTTGCACGTAAATGTGAAATAAAACCAGTGATTAATGATGAAAAATCTGCATTTTTGAATGATAACCATATACAGGGAAATGATACATCATCTATAAGATTAGGATTATATCATAATAATGTTTTGGTATCACTGATGACATTTGTTAAATCTAGATATGACAAAAAATATCAATATGAGTTATCTAGGTATTGTAATATATTAAATACAAATGTAATAGGAGGTGCTTCTAAATTATTCAATCATTTTATAAAAAATTATGATGTAAATTCTATTGTAACATATAGTGATAAAAGATTATTTACAGGTAATTTATATAAACAAATTGGTATGTCATTTGTAGATGACACTTTACCTGGTTATCATTATTTTCACAAAAACAAAGGTGTACCAATTGAAAGAAATCATTTTCAAAAACATAAATTAAAAGAAAAACTTGAAAAATTTGATATTAATTTGAGTGAATGGCAAAATATGCAGATTAATGGATATGATAGAATTTGGGATTGTGGACATATGAAATTTATCTGGAATCGAAAATAATTACTATTTATATATTATGATACTATTAACACGAATCGTTGAGGATTTAACTAACCCACAAGTTAAAGAAGCAGTAGATCCATCTCTTTTAAAATTAATCGACGAAGTTATTAACGATACAAATGTTTTGGTAGTTAATAATTTAAAAATGGTAAAAGATATTCTTTCAAAAGAACCAATTGATAAAGCTAGATTAGACGTTGCACTAAGCAATTATAAACGTTATTTTAATAGAGACAACGGCGGCACACCTGAAGTGATTCGTGGTATGACAATGCAAAATAAACTAGACGAGTTATCAAAATGATTAGTTTAAACAACATTTTAAATGAAGTTTTATCTGAGTCTGATCCAAAAGTTGGAACTGGTAAAAAACCAAAAGGATCTGATAGAAGATTGTATACAGATGAAAATCCGAAGGATACGGTTAGAGTAAAATTTAGAACATCACAAGACATTAAAGATACACTAGCTAGTAGTGGTTTTAAATCAAAAAGTCACAAAAGACAATCTCAAATTATAAATCTTATACATCAGAGAGTTAGAGCAGCTTATCAAAATGCTAAAGATCCAAATGTTAAAAGCAGATTGAAAAGTGCTTTAGACTATGCTATACAACGTAAAGAGGCCTCAAAAGCAAAAACAATAAAATTAAATAAAGAAACATCCAATCCAGAATCTGGTAAATCATCTCCATATGGTTCTGGATATGGAGTGGTTGAAAATAATATAGAAGAGAAATGTTGGAAGGGATATACGCAAAAAGGTATGAAAACATTGTTTGGTAAAAAATATCCCAACTGCGTTAAAAAAACAAACAAATAATTTTATACCAATTATCAAAATGATTAGTTTAAACGATTTATTATTAGAAGCCAAACTTCCTCAAAGCGAGCAAGATATGGATCTTTATGCTCGTAAATACAAAAAGACAATAGACTATTTACGTACAAAGAATAAAGTACTATTACTAACTACTAGTAATAGATGGAGTCAGCACAAAGACGATGTTCCCAAAAGTACACAATTAGCTATTAAAATACAAGAACTATTAGGTAAAGAAAAGGTAACGTTAATTGAAGTACCTAGTTTAAATATAGCTCCTTGCGAAGGCAATGTAAGTAGCAATCTAAAATATGATGGCAATCATTGTGGTGTAAAAGGAGCTTTACTCAAAGATGATGATAAAAATCCAACTGGGTATCATCGTTGTTGGGCCAGTTTAAATAACAAAAATGATGAACTTTGGAAGATTACCAAAGAACTATTTGAAAGTGATTGTGTTGTATTTTTTGCAAGTGTTAGATGGGGTCAAGCCAATGGTTATTATCAGAAGCTGATTGAAAGATTAACTTGGATTGAGAACAGACACTCTACATTAGGAGAAAAGAATGTAGTAAAAGATATTGAAGCCGGATTTATTGCCGTTGGACAAAACTGGCACGGTAAACAAGTCGTAGATACACAAAAAGCTGTATTAGGCGATTATTATAAATTCCAAACCCCAGATCAATTGTTTTGGAATTGGCAGTTTACACAAGATGATAGGGACGAAACTAAACGTTCGTATGATAAAGCAATTAGAGTATTTGATAAAACATTTTTAAAACCATATGATAAGACTAAATAATATTTTAAATGAAGTAATACAAGAAGGTGGTGCCGGAGGTCATATGGCACATCCATTCGATTTTGTGAATACAGGCGCTAAATTAGTTGATGTATTTGTAAAGTCAATTGAATCACTTAAACGAGGTGGCGGTAGTGTTAAAATTGACGGCGTAAATGCCAGTATTCGACTTGCAAACGGACAATTTGTAATGGATCGTGGTAGTGCAAAGCCACTTGATATTAAAGGAATGCGACCAGAAGACTTGGCTACCAGATTTGAGCCAGGTCACGGATTCATTACTATTGGCAGCAAGGTTATCAATATTTTTGATGAAGCTATTCCCACTACAAAGACTGAACTGAATAAATTGGGACTATTGGATAATCCTAATATATTGTTTAATATCGAATATGTAGAAGGACAAACAAATGTTTTGGGATATAGTGAAATTGGTAACTTTCTAGCTATTCACGGATTAAAAGAAATCAAACCAAAAACATTTGGTAAAGATGGCAGTGTTAAATCAAGAGTAGCTACTGAAATTCCATATGATAAAGCTGCAATGCAGTCTTATATTAATAAATTAAATAAGATCGCTGTAAACCATGGTTTTAAAGTTTTGGGTAGTGTTGATACTACTTTCAAATCAGAACCAAGGATAGCTAATGTTTTGATTCGTCCTATTACATTGTATCCAAATGGTAAAGCTGTAACCAAATCCTTGAAAGATTGGTTAAAAGGATTAACTTTTAAAACGCCACTTATCACCCGCGAACAATTTTTAAAAGCAGTAGATAGTAAAAATATTAGTCAAGATTTTCCAGATCAAGACATAAATAAAATAGTTAATGATACAATTGTTTATTTAGCTACAATTAAATTGGGAGACGAAGTTTTAAAGAATGCTACAAGCGAGATTGGAGATTTGGATAAACACGAAGGAATTGTAGTTAGAGACCCAAATATTTACGTCGATCCATTTAAAATTACAGGAAGTTTTATTATAAAAGGTCTCGGCAGTAAGTTTAAGAAATAAATTAAATACGTATTTGTTATGAAAAAAGCATCAGGTAAAAGTAATCTGGGTATTGTCAAAGATTACCTAGAAGGTAATCGTCCATTCGTACAAGTTGGTTATGATGCCAATTTGGAGAATAATAAACGCAAAGAAGGTGAAGAATGGGAGGATGGACAAGGTAGAAAATGGGTTTGGAAAAATGGAAGCAAACGCAGAGTTCCAAAACGTGCTACCATTATCAACGAACAACGTTGTAAAAAGTGTAATATGGATGTTCGTTGGGGTAATTATTTGGATGATAGAGTTTGGCCAAAGACTGGATATTGTTATGATTGTTTTACAAATTTTCAGACTGAGTTGAAATTAATGGGGATGTTTGAAGTTTATAATGAACTACAAGATCTTAAAAATGAGCGTGGTATATTGGAAGACTATAAGAAAAAGTTTGAAGAAAGTAAAAAGTTTTGCGAGGAAAATAAAGATAAACCCGTTGAGTTCTTGGAGGAAGACGGATCATTTGAAAAGTGGGACGGAAACATAGATTACAACAAAATATTGGAAGATCTAATAAAAGATATAGATGTCATCGATAAACGTTTAGACGAACTCAATGTCAAAATAAAAGAATACGAAGAGAAATATGAGTCAGCCAAATCTAAGAGAAATAATAAAGCAAGAGTATAAGAAGTGTATTGAGGATCCAATATACTTTATGAAAAAGTATGTTAAGATCCAACATCCTATTCGTGGTACTTGTAACTTTGAATTGTTTCCTTTTCAAGAGACAACTCTATCAGACTTCGTAGATAATAGTCTTAATATTGTATTAAAAAGTCGTCAGATGGGTATTAGTACTCTTACAGCAGCTTATAGTTTGTGGTTAATGACATTCCATAACGATAAGAATATTCTTTGTATTAGTATTACTCAAGAAACCGCAAAAGAAATCGTTACCAAAGTTAGATTTGCTAATGATAACTTGCCATCTTGGTTAAAAGTTCCCTGTGTAGAAGACAATCGTCTTTCATTACGTCTAAAAAATGGATCGCAAATCAAAGCAGTATCATCTGCTGGTACCGCTGGTCGATCATCCGCACTATCTTTACTAATCATTGACGAAGCTGCATTTATCGACGGTATTGAAGAAATTTGGTTGTCATCACAATATACACTGTCTACTGGTGGTAGAGCTATTATATTAAGTACACCAAATGGTGTTGGTAATTTCTTCCATAAAACGTGGGTAGAAGCTGAAGAAGGTAAGAACAACTTTAAAACAATACGATTACCATGGTATCTACATCCAGAAAGAGATCAAGCTTGGAGAGATAAACAAACAGAATTGTCAGGTGTAAAAGGTGCAGCACAAGAATGTGATTGTGATTTTAGTACATCTGGTAATCAAGTTGTGAGTGTTGATATTTTAGAGTTTTATAAACAAACTTATATTAAAGATCCAATTGAAAAACGTGGTAATAATCAAGATTTTTGGATATGGGATTATCCAAATTATAGTAAAAATTACATATTAACGGCCGACTGTGCGAGAGGAGATGGAGCAGATTATAGCGCATTTCATATCTTTGACATAGAAACATTGGAACAAGTTGCGGAATATAAAGGACAATTAACTACCAAGGATTATGGAAACTTGTTGGTAAGTGTTGCAACTGAATATAATAATGCGTTATTAGTCGTGGAAAACAATAACGTGGGTTGGGCTACACTTCAACAAATTATAGATAGAGATTATCAAAATACATTTTATAGTGCAGCTGATTTAACTGTTATAGATGTGGAAAAAACATATACTAATAAATTAAATTCGGCGGACAAAAAATTAGTGGCCGGATTTACAACCACTAGTAAAAATAGACCATTAATTATTAGTAAACTAGAAAACTTTTTTAGAGAAAAAGGTGTTATAATCAAGTCTAAAAGACTTTATGAGGAATTGAATGTGTTTATATGGAATGGAGCTAAAGCTGAGGCTATGAAGGGATATAATGATGATTTAGTTATGTCACTAGGCATTGGATTGTGGATTCGTGAAACAGCTTTAAAACTTAGAAACGAACAAATAGCTTATAATAAAGCAATGGTTTCTAAAATATCAAAAGTAACAAGTCAAATAACAGTGCCAAAACAAGTAAGCACTGTACCCGATCATCAAAAGACGATGGAATTTACTGTAAATGACAAAAAAGAAAGTTTAACTTGGTTGTTGTAAATACTTATATACTAGAATAATATGGCAGATAAATCTTTTCAAGAATTACGCAATCGTTCATTATTTGCACGTTTGAAACGTTTGTTTTCAAATGATGTAATTGTTCGTAATATCGGCGGTAAAAAATTAAAAGTAATTGATACTGACGAAATTCAGTATGCTACAGATCGTAATAGTTTAAGAGATCGTTTTAATAGATTACGCACCACTTCATATAATCAATACACAAGAGATTTCAATTTATCATATCAAAGTAGCCGTGTAGAACTATTTCGTGATTATGATACAATGGATATGGATCCAATTCTAGCATCTGCATTGGATATCTATGCAGATGAATGTACAACTAGAAATGAAATGGGTGAAGTAATTCATATCAAATCATCCAACGATGAAATCAAGCAAATTCTACACAATTTGTTTTATGACATTTTAAACATCGAATTCAATCTTTGGAGTTGGACTCGTTGTATGGTCAAATACGGAGATTTTTATTTACGTTTACATATTAGCCCTGAATATGGTGTTTATTTGGTAGAACCATTGAGCACTTATTATGTAACCCGTGTAGAAAACGCACATTTATCAAATAAGAATTTTGTTAAGTTCCAAGTCAACCTTCCATATGGTAATAAACTAGAAGAACTAGAAAATTATCAAATTGCACATTTTCGTTTGTTGAGTGATAGTAACTTTTTGCCATACGGAAAAAGTTCTTTAGAAGGCGCTCGTCGTGTATGGAAACAATTGAGTTTGATGGAAGACGCAATGTTAATTCATCGTATTATGCGTGCTCCTGAAAAACGTATTTTCAAGGTTGACATCGGTAATATTCCTCCAAATGAAGTTGATAACCATATGCAACGCATTATGGATCAAATGAAAAAAGTACCATATTTGGATCAACAAACAGGCGACTACAATTTAAGATTCAATTTGCAGAACATGGTAGAAGACTTTTTCTTGCCAGTTCGTGGTAGTGATAGTGGTACAAGTATCGAAAACTTGTCTGGTCTAGAATGGACAGGTACCGATGATATTGAATATCTGCGTAACAAAATGATGGCAGCGCTTAAGATTCCCAAAGCATTTTTAGGTTATGATGAAAGTCTAAGCGGTAAAGCTACATTGGCAGCTGAAGATATACGTTTTGCTAGAACTGTTCAACGTATTCAACGTATTATTGTAAGTGAGTTAAATAAGATTGCGGTTATTCATTTATATTCACAAGGATATAGAGATGAATCGTTGGTCGATTTTACATTGGAATTGACCAATCCATCTACTATCTTTGAAAAAGAAAAGATCGACGTATATAAAAGCAAAGTCGAGCTCTCCAAAGATATGCAAGAACAAAAAGTATTTTCTAAGAAGTGGATCTATGAAAATATTTTTGGTTTATCAGATCAAGATATGATTGAGTTGCAAAAACAACTTATCGATGATGCTAAAGGTACATATAGATTTAAACAAATCGAAGAAGAAGGCAATGATCCAGCATTATCATTCTTAAACAAGGACGATAAAGAAGGAGCCGGTGGATCCGGTGGTGGGCCAGGTGGTGAACCAGGCGGCGCCGAGCCAGCTGGCGGTGAGCCAGGCGGAGAACCGCCAGGTGGAGGCGAGCCAAAAGGTGGTGAAGCTGGTGGAGAAAAATCAACACCTCCAAAATTAGCAGAACGTGATCAAACTGGTAGAAAAGATGCACGTGATTATCGATTTGGCGAAGATCCATTGGGTACATTAGAAAACAATAGACGTAGTGATTTGTCTGTGACGCACAAGTATAAAAACAAGTCTCCGCTATCACTAGAATCTATTAAAGGATTGACCGATGTACTAAAAACTTTAGACCAAGAAAAAGAAATATTACGAGAGGGAAGTAAAAAATCTTTTATGGATGAACAAAATATAAAAGAATAGTATAATTCCTACATATTTAACCACATTGATTATATTTATAAATAATAATAAATAATATGCACAAGAAAGCAAAACATTCGAAATTCAAGAATGCTGGAATATTGTTTGAACTACTCACTAGACAAATAACAGCCGACATTCTAGCGGGGAGAGATGAATCATTTACCAAAAATCTGATGTTCAAGTATTTTCACGAAAGCAAAGAACTAGGAAAAGAAGTGCAACTTTACAATTTCATCCTACAACAAAAAAGCAAAGATGCTTCTTCCGCTGAACGTCTTTTGAATGTTGTTTTGCAAACACGTTCCAAACTAGATGAACGTGAATTGAACAAGCAAAAGTACAACATAATTAAAGAAATAAAAGAGAAGTATAATATAGACGAATTTTTGAAAAATAAAATTCCAAATTATAAGTTATACGCCTCTATATACAAATTATTTGAAGATCAAGATAAAAGTGAAGTCAAGTTTGATGTATCTGAATTGTTAGAATCAAGAGAATATATTGTTGAGAGCTTAACAAAAGAAAAGAAGTCAGAACAAGAAATGATGGATGTTTATGGAAATCAAAGTGCTGAAGTTAGATTGTTGGCCTATAAATTCTTGATTGAAAACTTCAATACCAAATACAACAATCTTTTGCCAGATCAAAAGAAACTTCTAAAAGAATATATTACTAATGTTTCCAACTCCAGTAAATTTACAAAATACGTCAACGAAGAGTACAAGAGAATAAGTGGAGTATTAAAAGATCAAGTGAAGAATGTTACCTCCGAAGTAGTAAAAATTAAAATAAATGAAGTTATTAGTCAGTTTTCAACAAAATCTTGTGTTGGCGTAATTAAAGAAAATCAATTGACTTCATTGTTAAATGCATACGAATTGATAGAAGAAATTAAAAAGATTGATGTCAAAAATGAAGCAAAATCTTAAACAAAAGATTAAAAAGATTTTAACCAATTTAAAGGTTAAAAATGAAGCTAGTACAACAGGTACCGCACCTGTTGCTTCTGGTCCAGTTGCTGTTGGCGGTGACGCTGCAAGAACTCCATTTGCTTTTTCCAAAAGAGGAGCAAGACCAGATACATACACACAATTGGGATATAAATTAGCTAAGCCAATTAAAAGAAGTCCTAATTATAAGTTGGAAAATCAAATGTATAGTGAACCAGCATATAGTACTCCTGCTCAATCAATTGAATTGGGAGATACATATACAGATAAAAATGGATTGGTTCAACATAATGATCCAAATTTAGATCCAAATTTGATTGGTTATAAACAAGGAAGTTTGCCATTTACTGAAGGTTTTAATGGTTTAAAATATGAACAAGAAGGTCAGAAAGCTTCTGTTCCACAACCGCCACCTGCTCAACCTCCAACTCAACAACCAAAGCAGGCCGAACCTTCACCATCTGTAGATTTAAAAACATATGATGTATTGCCTGATTTTACAGCATTTGATACCAAGTTAAAAGGTTCAACTGAGGCATTAAAGAACAATCTACAAAAAACAATCCAAGACAAAATTTTAGGTAAGAAAATCGTAGTTAGAGCCAGTAAAGGATATAAACAACCTGAGACAGATTATACTATAAATGTAACTGGTGTTGCTATTGATTATTACTACGACAGATACGTTATTATAATAATTGGTCGTGAAGAAAATAAACAAAAAGTAGCTAAATTTTTCATCAAGCCAGGATTTAAACTTAAAATTTTAGGTAATGCTGATAATTTGAAACCAAAAGATCAATATCAAGTTGCTAAATCAAAAGCATTGGTTGACCCCCAAAGTCAACAAAATGTTGTTCCACAAAACACAATAACCGCAGATAAGCAAGACGCAACTGTTGCAAATCAACCAGATCAATCAAAACAACCAGGAACAACACAACCTAAAGCTTAACACATATATGAAACAAGTATTGATAGACATATTACCATTTGAATTTAAAAAGACATCTTTAAATGAATCTCTTAAAGATGGAAAACTATACGTAACCGGCGTATTACAACGTGCGGATGCAAAGAATCAAAATGGAAGAGTGTACCCAGAAGATGTACTAAAGCGTGAAGCTGAAAAGTATATGCAAAACTTCGTAAAACAACGTCGTGCTATGGGTGAGCTGGATCATCCAGAAAGCAGCGTGGTTAACTTAAAGAACGTTAGTCACAACATTGTTGATATGGGTTGGGAAGACAAAGATTTGGTTGGAACAGTTGAAATACTACCCACACCAAGTGGTAATATTCTTAGAGATTTATTGCAATCTGGAATTTTATTAGGTATTAGCAGCAGAGGATTAGGCAGTGTTAAAAAAGATATGAGAGAAGGTGCCGACATTGTACAAGACGATTTTGATTTGATCGCATTTGACTTTGTAAGCAATCCTAGTACACAAGGTGCCTTTATGTATCCTCAAGGCAAAATCAATGAAAGTGTAGAACAAAGAACAATTGTCAACCCATACGGTAATGTAGAAAGAATTATTCACAACATTCTATCAGAATTATAATATTTATAAAGTATGAAATTAAAACATTTACTAGAAAATTCCACTGAAGTAGCTTATAGTCCACTTACCAAAGAAGAAAAGTCAAAAATGGTTGGTGCTATTAGATCCTATAATGAATATCGCAAGGGATTAAAAGCCGATTGTGTATATGAAACTGCACAAAAAATTATGGAGGCTGTTAATCTAGCAGAACGCTACGCAATTAAAGAATGTGGCGACTGGATGCAAGCCAAAATGGTTGAACGTGATATGAAAGAAATCAAAAGAGACGCTGCCAAAATGTATGAAGAAGCCAACAAGATGAAAGAAATTGAAAAACAACTTGAAATGTTGTATGAACAAGTTGGTATGAGATTGGAACGTTATTTTGAAATTGCCGACCAAGTACACACTGATCCAAAACCACAAGAAGGTACTATTAACTCATCGGTATCGAATCAATAAATTCCAACATTTTATCGAAAGATTCGAAAACGTATCTTCTATTTGCTTCTATCACATAACCTTCGTCTGTTTTATAGACGAAGGTTTTTCTTTTCTCGTTGACCATATCTAAAGATGGAACTTCTATTTCAGAAAACATTCTGTATTCATCGTCTATACGAAAATTCATTTCACCCAATATATCAATTTCCGTAAAATCCCATCCGTTTGGATTATCTATATCTTCTAACTTAAACATTTTTTCTTCTTCAAAATTATCATTGTTTATAAAATTAATTAATTTTGGAGACTTATAATTGTTGTAGCTATTATTCATAGAACGCACATCTGGATTGGAATATGGAGTTTCGTCCCCAGTTCTTTTTATAAACTTATAATTGTCTTTTGTGGAATTCATATGTTTAGCTAGATTTGGATTGAAATTATAGGCCATAAGAGTTAATTCTATCTATAAAGTCAGATAGGGTTTTTGTTTGTTCAGAATCTTTGTTCTTATCCAAAGCAGTACTCAACATACTGAATATTTCTTTGTCTGGTTTATCAGGATAAGATCTTTGAATAAAACAAGCATATACAATTAAATTTTCATTTTTTTGATCTATGAGCTTTTTAAACACATATTTCTTGGTACTACCATTACTAAATATTTCGGTTTCTATTTTTGTATTTTCTGGTGGGTTAGGAATAAAATTTGTTTTTCCAAATCCACTAAATCCTGCTTGCTTACTTTGAAATGTTAACATTTCTTTTTTAGTAAACGGAATACCTTCATTTTCTTTTAGTACTTGGTTAAATGATTTGCCTTTAATGATATCAAAATCACTTAATGAATATTCTGCTTCATTAAGACTTTTCAATATTTCTTTCAATTTAACAAAGTGTTTTACACTACTTGGTTTGATGGTACGTGCCATCTTACGAACTTGTGGGGAAACTTCTTTTGATTTGATTCCACCTTTTTGTAGTGCTCTTACCAATCTAAATAGTCTGGCTTGTTTTTCGCTTTTTGCAGGCATATATCAATAAATATAAAATATTTTCATTTGTTTCGATTTTAAATTATATTTATTATTCAAATACATCATTCTTTGATGTCACATACATTTATCTTCTTTGGAGTTCTTCAATAGCTTCACCAACAAATAACAATAAGAAAGGCAGAAATATAATTATGAGCGATCTATTAAAAGAAAGCATTGCGGATGCAAAGGCTGTACGTGAAACAGCATTGGCAAATGCAAAGACCTTCCTTGAAGAAAGTTTTGCAAACAGTATGAAAGAAATGTTTGCAGATAAACTCAAGGAAGAAATGGCAGAAGAAACCGAATCACCAGAAGGTGAAGAAGGCAAGATTGAAGAAAAACTTGCATCTTCTAACATTGGTAAGGATGACAGCAATGTTGCTACAAAACAACACCCAACCAAACCATCACCATCTGCAAATAAAAATACAACTCCATCAGGCAAACAAGAATTCGACGTAAAGCTTGAAGAAGAAGCTGCCGTTGAAGAAGGCGCTGAAGTAACCAGCGAAGAACTAGACGAAATTCTAGCAGAACTAGAAGGCGAAGTAGTATCCGAAGGAGATTCCGACGATGCCGGTGAATCTGATGATTCCGAAGCTTCAATGGAAGAAGAAATTAATCTAGACGAACTTCTAGCAGAACTAGAAGGCGAAGATCCAGCAGCTGCACCAGCACCTGCTCCAGCTCCAGAAGCTCCTGTTGCTCCAGCCGCTCCAGCTGCTGAAGTACCAGCTCCAGCCCCAGCTCAAGTTCCATCTCCTTCAGAAGGTGAATACTCAGAAGAAGTATCCGCTGAAGAAATGGCAGAAGCTCTAGTAGCTATCAACGAAGAAAATGAACAACTAAAGTCTCAATTGAGCGAACACATCAAGACTGTAAAGTATTTGAAGAGTGTTCTATCTGAAACAAATCTATTGAATGCTAAGTTGCTCTACACCAACAAATTGTTCAAAGGTAAAGCTCTTACCGAAGACCAAAAGTTGAAGATCATCAACACTTTCGACTTGACCAAGAATATTCGCGAAGTCAAGTTGGCATATACAGTTTTAGCCGAATCACTTAATTCCGGTGCATCAGTTGTCAAGAAAAAGACCAATACAACTGCTCAAACTATCACCGAAGGTTTGGCAAGCAAACCAGTATCCAGTACAAAGCCTGATTCTACCATTGTAGAACCTCAAGCTGAAGTAATGGCTTCAAGATTCCAAAAACTCGCAGGAATCAAGAAGTAATTAGTTTGCGAGTAAAAACCTAACAGTAATTAATATAGAAAGAAACAAAAATATGAGTATGGATGTAAAAAGTCTATTGACAGGAAATATGAATCCACAAGCCAAATTGATGGCTGAAACACGTGGACTACAATCCAAGTGGGAAAAGACAGGCCTCCTAGAAGGTTGTCAAGGTGTTGAAAAAGCACATATGTCAATCCTATTGGAAAACCAAGCAAAACAATTGCTTGACGAAGCAACCACCACCGGTACCTCTACCAGTTCAGAACAATGGGCTGGTGTAGCTCTACCATTGGTACGTCGTGTATTCGCTGAAATCGCCGCTAAGGAATTTGTCAGCGTACAACCAATGAATCTACCATCTGGTCTAATTTTCTATCTAGACTTCAAGTATGGTACAACCGCTCCTGGTACCGATTTGCGTAACTTGAACAACGGTAGTTCCGTAACTACCCGTGCAGGTAAGCAATTGAACGACAGTTTGTTCGGTGGTACAGGTAAGAAGTTGGGTTCAACTGATGACGCAGTACGTGGTCTATACGGTCAAGGTGCTTTTGCTTATTCAGTTCGTCCAGTAAGTAGCTCTGCTATTACTTTGACAAAGACCGCAGCCACAACCGCAACCGGTAACACTATCCAAACCGCTTCTTGGAACGACGTTCAATTTGCTGCTGAATTAAGCGCATCTGTCGTAGCTAAGAAATTGTTCAAGGTTATCTTGAACCACGACGACAATACCACTGGTGTTGCTGGTCAAGGATATATGTACAACGTTGACTTGAATGCAGTACGTTCATTCAACTTGATCTCAGGTTCTACCGCTCCAACTACTCTACAAAGTAATGGATTGGTATTGAACACCTATTCAAAGGCAATTAACACTGGTAGTTTGAGCAATCCATTCTATCAATCTGTATACATCGTATCTGCTTCTAACAGCGCATTCGGTGGTGCAGCAAGCAGAGTTAAGTTGATCTATAGCCTACAACCTACTGATAACCTACGTGGTGATTTCGAAGCTGGTAAGACCGCTGGTGAAGGATCTGGTACCTTAAGTAACGTTGCTACCCAAAGCATCGATACTGATATCAGTATCCCAGAAGTAAACTTGGTACTAAACAGCGAACCAATCGTTGCTAAGACCCGTAAGTTGAAAGCAGTCTGGACCCCAGAAT